>ERZ791934.642-NODE-642-length-44783-cov-5.315306_pt1 | contig 44783 bp, 39 predicted proteins | sample MGYA00510125_ERZ791934 | MGnify/ENA primary metagenome ERZ791934 (study PRJEB30046, sample SAMN00993240) | human gut metagenome | study: EMG produced TPA metagenomics assembly of the A metagenome-wide association study of gut microbiota in type 2...
TTCCCGCAGTGTATTTTATAAGTATAAAGATGCTGTTTATCCATATCACGGGAAAGCAGAAAAACAAATTGTTACCATTCAAGTAGTGTTATATGATAGACCGGGAGTATTAATGGCGGTTATTTCTGCTTTTTACAATGAAGGTGCTAATATTTTGACCATTAATCAAAATATCCCTGTTAACGGAACAGCATTGGTTTCTATTTCATGCCAAGTAGATCATTTAAAAGGCTCTATGGATGATTTACTGCTGCATCTAAAACAAGTAAGTGGTGTGCAGCGAATTGAGCATATTACAGGCGAATAAATAAAGAGGTGTAAATGATGATTGAGATTGCAATTTTGGGTCATGGTGTCGTTGGCTCGGGTGTAGTAGAGGTATTGGCTACCCATAAAGACAGCATTTTAAAACGCGCACAAAATGAAATTAACATTAAATATATTTTAGATTTAAAAGAATTTCCGGACAGTCCCTTTGCAGACCGCTTTACAAAAAACTTTGAGGACATTATCCAAGATGATGATGTGAAAATTGTGGTTGAGGTAATGGGAGGATTGCACCCTGCATTCGAATTTGTAAAACAGTGTTTGGAAAAAGGAAAAAGTGTCGTTACCTCTAATAAAGAATTGGTTGCTTCCAAAGGTGCGGAGCTGTTAAAAATAGCAAAAGAAAAAAATGTAAACTTTTTATTTGAGGCAAGTGTTGGCGGAGGTATTCCAATTATTCGTCCTATCCATCAATGCCTTGCCGCAAATGATGTAATTGAGATTGCAGGCATTCTAAATGGTACCACTAATTTTATCTTAACAAAAATGATTCGTGACCAGATGTCTTTTGAAGATGCATTGGCACTGGCTCAAAAACTGGGCTATGCAGAACGCAATCCTGCTGCTGATATCGAGGGTGATGATGCTTGCCGTAAAATTTGCATTTTGGCTTCGCTTGCCTTTGGCAAACATGTTTATCCTGACCAAGTACATACAGAAGGTATTACGAAGGTTACATTAGGTGATGTAGAATATGCAGAAGCCTGGGGCGGCGTAATTAAACTAATTGGCAGAGTAAAAATGATGGATGATCATAGAATTCAAATTATTGTTTGTCCTATGCTGATTCCAAGAGAAAGCCAGTTAGCAAATGTAGATGATGTATTTAATGGTATTATGGTTCGTGGAGATGCAACAGGGGATGTAGTATTCTACGGCAAAGGTGCAGGCAAATTGCCAACAGCAAGTGCTGTGGTAGCAGATGTGATTGACTGTGCAAAACATATGCATGCAAGAAAGAATCTGTTTTGGAGTGACAGTGTAGACAATTATGTTCAAGACTATTTGGACGATATCACTGCTATGTACATACGTGCAACTGCTGATGACATTGCAGCTGCAAAAACAGAAGCAGAAGCATTATTTGGAACTGTAGAGCTATTGGTACAAAAAAGTGCTCCAAAAAATGAATTGGCATTTGTCACAAAACCAATGAAAGAACGCGATATTCAAGATAAAATTGGTGTATTAGAGAGTAAAGGCGTAACCATTGCATCTACAATTCGTGTTGGTGATTTGTAATTTAAGCAGATAGGAAGAACAGAATGATAAGTATTAAGGTTCCCGCGACCAGCGCTAACTTGGGTTCTGGTTTTGATTCACTGGGAGTTGCCCTCAATTGGTATAACTATGTCTGGATGGAGGAATCTGACCGGATTGAAATCTCATCGAAAGACAATGTAGCAATTCCCAAAGGAAAAGATAACTTAGTATATCAGGCAGCAGAGTTTGTATATAATGCATATGGGAAGAAAATGCCCGGTTTAAAGATTATTCAGGAAAATAATATTCCTATGGCAAGGGGAATGGGAAGCAGTTCTGCTTGCATTGTAGCCGGTATTACCGGTGCAAATGAATTGTTAGGAAGACCGTTTGACCAAGATACGTTAATCAATTTTGCCTGTAAAATTGAAGGACATCCGGATAATACAACACCGGCTATTTTAGGAGGATTAACGGTTTCTGCCATGGATGCAGGAAGAGTTTACAGTGTTGGAACACAGGTATCTGATAAATTTAGATTTGCTCTGTTAATTCCTGATTTTCAGTTAAAAACAGAACAGTCCCGTGCTACGTTACCAATGCAATATAGCAAGCAGGATGCGGTGTATAATTTATCACGCAGTGCGCTCATGGTGGCCTCTTTATCCTGTGGAAAAGCAGAAAATTTACGTATTGCGGTGCAAGACAAATTGCATCAACCATTTCGAGTGGATTTCATTGAAAATTGTGCTCAGATTTTTGAGCTTACTTACCAAAACGGCTCACTGGGAACATATATCAGCGGAGCAGGACCATGCATTATGTCCATTATCGAAAGTGGAAATACAGCATATTATAATCGTATGATAAAACAATTGGAAGAACACGGCATCATCGGCTGGAAATTAGAAGTACTGGAGACGGATAGGGAAGGTACCAAAGTTCTCCCAACCATATAAACATAATATAAAGGAGAAATGATTTATGAGCTTAATTGTCCAGAAGTTTGGTGGTACTTCTGTTGCAAATACTGAGCGTTTAAAAAATGTTGCTGATATCATCACAAAAACATATGAAAAAGGCAATGATGTTGTCGTTGTTGTATCGGCACAAGGAGATACAACAGATGAGTTTATTGAGAAGGCACGTCAAGTGAATCCAAATCCTTCAAAACGAGAGATGGATATGTTGTTAACCGCAGGTGAACAAATTTCAGCTTCTCTTTTAGCAATGACCATCGAAGAAATGGGCTATCCTGTGATTTCTTTGTTAGGCTGGCAGGCAGGATTTTTTACAAGCGCAAATAACGGTTCTGCCAGAATAGAACGTGTGGACCCTGCTCGTATCAAGCGTGAACTGGATCAAAAACGTATTGTGATTGTGACCGGTTTTCAGGGTGTAAATCGTTATCAAGATATGACCACATTGGGACGCGGCGGCTCTGATACCAGTGCGGTTGCAATTGCTGCATCCATGCATGCTGATTTATGTCAAATTTATACCGATGTGGAAGGCGTGTTCACAGCAGATCCAAGAAAGATAAAGGATGCACGCAAATTAGATGTTATTTCTTACGATGAAATGTTAGAACTTGCAACATTGGGCGCACAAGTATTAAATAACCGTTCCGTAGAGATGGCGAAAAAATATGGAGTAGAGTTGGAAGTGCTTTCCAGCTTAACAAGAAAACCAGGAACAATTGTAAGGGAGGCAAATAAAATGGAAGAAATGTTAATCAGCGGTATTGCAAAGGATAATGAAGTAGCGCGCGTGTCAATCATTGGAGTTCCTGATAGACCGGGACTTGCATTTAAAATTTTCACAAAGTTGGCTGCAAAAGAGATTAATGTAGATATTATTTTACAATCCATTGGGCGAAATAATACCAAAGATATTAGCTTTACCATTCCTGAATCTCAGCTGGATGAAACAATGGAAATTCTAAGAACTTATGTTGAAACCATTGGTGCTGCTGATGCTGTCTATGATGGTAATGTTTCTAAAGTCTCTGTGGTCGGTGCAGGTATGGAAACTCATCCGGGAGTTGCAGCACAGATGTTTGAAGCACTTTTTGACGCCAATATTAACATTCAGATGATTTCTACCAGTGAAATTAAAATTTCTGTTTTGATTTCACGTGACGATGCCGACCAAGCAGTTACAGCAATTCATAAAAAGTTCTTTTCAGGAAAATAATATTGCATAAATTGCTATAATATGGTTTAATAGTAACAGCAAAATAAATAATAGCCAGCAATCTGTTTCAGTTGTTGGTTTTATATCCGGGTGTAGCGCAGTTGGTAGCGCACTTGACTGGGGGTCAAGGGGCCGCAGGTTCAAGTCCTGTCACTCGGACCAGACTGAGTCTTGTCGCAATTCGCGTTCGGACTCTTTTCTTTTGTTTGGATGAAGATACACGCGTCAGTAGCGGCATCTTTTTTGTAATATAAACCCACGTCGGGTGTTCATAACGAATTTGAGTTATGAACACTCGTTTTTTATATCAATCGATTTTTAGTGGTGTGTATGGAGCGGGTTTTACTCTGCTCTTTTGTTTTATGCAGACACTCAACTATACTCCTGTCATCTACAGGAGTGTAAAGAATTTAAAAAATTCCATACTAAAAGTTTCGATTCCCTTCTAATTCCAGGTTTTCTCTGTTTACGTTGGATTTTTTTGAAAATATCTTTCGGATGTTTTAAATAAGAACAGCCTTTTAGAGATGATAATCCCTAAAAAATATGCCATATTATTTTGGATAGACAATTCAACCGGATTGGGGAATCTCTTGAAAAAAGGAGTTTTCTATGATATAAATAGTATGATAATATTTTAATGTATCCATATACAGGAAGGAGAGTTTGATAGGGATATTGATGGAGTGAAGAAGGCAGTCTATTTTTCTGGTAAAGTAGTTTTTTAAGCTATTTCAAGTATGTTACAGCAAGTATATGCTGTATGTTCAGTAAATGAAAAGAATGGTTTTTTGGTCGTCAAACAAGGAGAGAGAAGTATGCAAATAGGAAGTTTAGGTAAGAAAATTAGTAAGCGTTTGTTAGTGTTTGTAATGATACTACTGTCATTGACTATTTTGGTTGTGCCTGTCAATGTGTATGCTGCTGGTCAAGAAGTAGCAGAAGTGGATGGAAAGAGACATACAACATTAACAAGTGCAATTGACGCAGCGTCTGAAGGCAGCACCGTTGTTCTGCTTTCTGATGTTACAGAAGATGTTACATTCGACAAAAATATTACAATAGACGGTGGCAGCAAATATACAATTTTCGGTGTATCCACAGTAAAGGCAGGAACACTTACGAATCTTACTTTAAAACCGAGTGAAAATAAAGCGGATGGTAAATTTTTGACACTTGGCAGTGGTACAGAAACATCTATTAAGCTCGAAAATGTTACTGTTCACTATTCCGTGCAAAACAGAAGCTCGGGGAGTGCTGTGACAGTATCTGGCAACAAGGCAGATATTATAGTAAATAACTGCCGTTTTATTAATACGCCAAACAATGGCGGAGTAACAGTAGATGCGCCGGAATGGTCTTACGGTTTATTTGTTAATGAACAGAATTCTGCCGGAAGCATTACGTTTACAAACAATGAATTTAACGGAGCATTCCGCACAATGCTTGCAAATGTAAGTGGAAATTTTCTCATTGAAGACTGTAAATTTATAAACAGTGTTTACAGTGTTGTAAATGGACCGACAAGTGGTTCCGGCTCAGAAGCTACGACCATTACAACCTCAAGTGCTTCTAACAATAACATTGTTGTAAAGACAAGTGTGTTTGATAATGCCGGAGCAATTTATTTACAGTCTCAGGCGAATTTCGCAGGGAATACGTTTCAAAATGATAAATTTGAGCATTATATTCAGGTAAAAGGAAGCATTGGACAGCCTATAGATTTTACAAATAACACTTTTCAACAAGGTGATAATGATTTAGTAATTATTGATGTTGCAGCTACTTCGGTTCTTCTTCCGGTTGGACAAACTGCAGTTAACTATTGGGTATGGGCTGATACTCCGGAAGATGTTAGACCTGATGACTATAGCGACTATAAGTATATGTATAATGAGGATGGTAATATCACATTTATGCCTCAGTCTGACGTGGCATTGGAGCAATTTTTCAGTCAAAAAGGCAATGGAAATATACAGGTAGATAATAATGATACTGTTTTAATTGAGAAAAATTTGAAACTGAAAAATTTGAATGTGGATGCTGACAACAACATTACATTTGAAATAACCAAAGACTCAACGCTGGAAATTGAAGAGAGCTTGGATATTAAAGGCAAAGTTGCAGTAAAGGGAGAAGGAATGCTTGCAATTGCTGAAACAGGCAAGGTAATCATTGATACTAACGCTGCATTGGATGTCGCACCTAATATGAATTTTGAAAACAACGGTACGATTTTAAATAATGGGGAACTTATCATTCCGGATTCTTCAACAGGCAATGGAACCATTGACGGTGAAGGTACCACAGAAAAAGTACATAATGCAAAATATTTTGAAGCAAAAGAACCAACATGTGACGTTGATGGTAATATGGAATACTGGTACTGTGAATTCTGCGATAAGTATTATACTGATAAAGATTTGACTCAAGAGATTTCAAAAGAAAATACTATTATAAAAGCGCTTGGACATAATTATGTGGATGGAAAATGTACTGTTTGTGGTATGGCAGACCCGCATGACAATCAGGGTCAGGTAACCCCTTCCCAGCTGGATAATACAGAGGAACAGGACAATAGCAGTGACAACCCACAAACCGGAGATGATAGCAATTTGGTACTGCCAATTATTATATTGTCCGCATCCGGTATTGGTCTTGTCGGAGTATCTATTTATTTGAGAAAGCGAAACTACAGCAGATAGTTTTCATCATTGATCAGTTGATGTAATTAATAGAAAACAAAAGAAAACGTTTGGCGAAAATCAGCAAACATAGGTAATTTTGTTTTTCAGTCAAGTGAAATTGATATAAGGAATACAGGTACACTTTGGACCTTAATTTATTTTTAGAAAGGGATGGAAACACATGAAAAGCAGAAAGAAATTTTTGAGCATCTTGCTTACTCTCTGCATGATGTTCGCACTGGTACCTATGACAGCGTTGGCAGCAGAAGACGCTACATTTGAAGTCATTGATACAGAAGGAAATACAACCCAATTTACAAAAATACAAGACGCACGTAAAGCTATGAAAGATGGCTATACATTAAAGCTTTTAAAAGATTATGTTTCGACATCAGATTATAATTTTGGAATATCCATAGATGGCAAGGTACGTGGTGTTACAATAGATTTGAACGGATATAGTGTAACATCCAATCAAAAGAATGGATATGCTCTAAAGTTAGAACAGAGTTATGGTGGAGCACGTGATAATACTGTAACAATTAAGAATAGTGGAAGTAAACAGTCTGTTTTAACAAGCAGTGGTTATCAAATTACAACGAGCAGCGGAGATAGTAATTATACCCAGATTGTTAATTTAGAGGGAGACATTGTACTTAAAAACTTAGACGAAACGAAAGAGCCTCTAGGGATTAAGTTGGGAACAGGTTCTAAATTATTAGATACAGAAAGTGCCCGCAATTTAATACCAAATGGTGGATTTTCAGTAAAAGAAGCAGATGGCAATAAGTACATTTATGGCTCTTATGCAAATGCGGCAGGCAAAGCAGCAGACGGCAACATAACATTGCTGCACGATTATAAAGGAAATGAACCAATCAATTCCGGTTCTAAAAGTGCAGCTCTTGATTTAGACGGTCACACATACACTTATACCGGCAAAACTGCTGCAATTAATGTGAACTATCCGAATGTGGAGTTTACTGTAAAAAATGGTAAAGTTGTTGCTACCGATGAAACAACCGATGGTGCTCATTTGATTGGTGCGCCAAACGAAAGCAATATGAACAACAGAAGCCTTACTCTTGACGGAGTGGAACTAACTGTTCCGGGGGATGTATGTGGAATCATAACAAATGGCACTGAAACAGGCAATAAAGTGACACTTAAAAATTCCACGCTCAATGTGGAAAATGGCTTTGGCATTTATTTCCCATCGTCCGGTAAGGTAACAATTGACAATTCCGTTATCAATGCCAAACATGCGGGTGTGCAAGTTTGTTCAGGAAGTCTTACAATAGTAGGCGAGACTGCAATTACAGTGACAGGTCAACCTCAGGAAAAAACTGATGCTGACGGTCCCATCGCAGATGGTGCTGCTGTATCAATTGTAAATCGTGACGGATACAAGAAATTAGAAACGGTTAATATTGAAAATGGTGTTTTTAATTCCGCAGCAGATGTAGAAGCAGTCAGGGCATATTCATTTAATAATGCGGACAAAACCGAGAACGAATGGTCTGAAGCAGGAAATGTTGTTGAAGTAACCGGCGGAAGCTTCTCGTCAAATATTGCAGAGAATATTGTAAACAGCGATATGCAAGCAACTACAACTTCCGGTGGTGAAACAAGATTTGTTGTTGGAAAAACAGCTGTGGAAAATGCAATTCAAGCATTAAAATCAGGTGACAAAATAACATTCAAAAAAGTTGCGGACGATGCGGTTATTACAGTTCCTGAAAACGTGGAAATAACTAACAGCACAGGAAAAGATATCACAGTTAACGGAGATACCTTTGAAGTTGGCGAAACTACAACTGCTCATGTGTGGGATACTGAATATACAATTGACAAGGAAGCTACCTGCACAGAAGATGGAAGCAAGTCTATACATTGTACTACCCCTGGCTGTACAGCCAAGAAAGATGTACAGATCATTCCTGCAGCACATAAGTTAGAAAACGTTGCCGAGCAGCAAGCTACTTGTAAGGCGGAGGGAATAAAAGCGCACCAACATTGCACAGTGTGCGGTAAAGATTTTATTGACGGCGTGGAAAAAACTGTAGATGAGCTGAAGATTACTAAGCTTGCTCATACCTATGTAGATGGCAAGTGTACTGTTTGTGGTGAAAGTGATTCGAACTACAATCCCGGAACAATGAATCCCGAACAGATGATTCCTTCCCAGCCGAATGATACAAATAAACCTGACAATCGTATGGACAACCCAGAGACCGGAGACGGTAGTAATCTGACACTGCCGATTATTATATTGTCTGTATCAGGTATCGGCCTTTCCGGAATATTCATCTATCTCAGAAAGAGAAAATGTAATAGATAGTTTTTTAGAACAAAATGCCCCGCAATTTTGCGGGGCGTTTGTTTTATATATGGTTTTACCGTTGCACATCGTGGATTTTTTTATTTTGAAGTTTTATCGCCTACATTTATGACAGATATCTTGTTTTAATATAAACTTATGCCAAAGAAATGAATTATATGTGAGTAAAAATCGGTTTTTATACGTTTCTGTTTGTATTATATTTTTTATAGAGATATAAATAATGACGATTTTAAAATTATGATTCAAAGCAGATGTTTTCCGATATCACTGGAATTTGACTAACGATTCGTATCTTTGCTTGATGATCGAAAGTTATGAGGAATGCTATATTGTTAGTGTCATTGGCGGTAAATGAAATATGTTATGTGGACTATTCTTATGAAAATCGCTCTTTAAAAGCACAGGCTGGGAATTAGATTTGCCCATTGTTAAGAGATAGAAACGGTTGTGAGCGAATACTTAAAAAGTACAGTAATCCGTTGGGAATCGTTACATTTCGGTTGATATTACGAACGAAAACAGAAGATAACAACTTATTCATGATTGTCTTCTGTTTTCTCCATCGGTATCCTAAATAATATGTAAAATGAATATTAGAATAGGCTTAATTGTTCTGCAGGTTGTTCACGGCGTTTTACAGTTTCTCTTTTTATGGTGTTTGACAGCTCGGATAAAAATGAAGAAGGTTCGGCTCCACAGGTAAGAATTAATTCCTCACGGGCTCTGGTCATTCCTACATAAAATAAACGTCGTTCTTCTTGAATATCTGAAGGGTGCTTTGTAGACTCTAATGGCAATATTCCGGACTTGATTCCGGACACAAATACAGCAGGGAATTCAAGACCTTTACTGCCATGCAATGTCATAAGATGTACAGCACCTGATTTCCAGTTTTTTGCGGTAGTACGGCTGATATCCGCTTCTTGCCCAAGAACCAGTGCATTCCGTAATTCTTCCAGATTGGAATGAAACACGGCTGTATTTTTCAGCTTTTCCAATGCAGAGGAAGAACCGTATGTTTCTTCCCATTGCTGCACCAATTTCCATGGCTTTTCTTTTTGTATCAGTGGAAGCCATGATTCTATTCGCTCTAACATTTGAAGCAGTATTTCGTACCCCTGAAAATCATATTGCAGAGTTTCTAGGTTCCATTCTGTCTGATGAGAGCATATCTTCTGGGCATATTCTATTAAATCAGAAGGGCAGTTCCACAGTAATTTTAAAGCAGTTCGGAGTGCTGCAATATCTCCTGGTTCTTGCAAACAACGGAAAAACGACAGGAGACCGCGTACATCATCTGCATTTAAAAAGTCTTCGCGGCCACTTATAATACACGGTATGTCATCATGTCGTAAACATTTTTCTATCAATTCCAGTTGTCTGTGAGTGCGGCAAAGAACTGCAATATCAGAAAAAGAACGCATGTGCTGTGTATGTCCCAAAGACTGTGCTTCCAGCATATCTACGCCTCCTGTTATACGGCTGATTTCTTTTGCAATCCAAATACCTTCTGAAAAATCGTCTGCGGTCTGTACCAATCTTACTGCAATACCTGATGTTTGATTCGGAGTTAATAAACGTGGTTTGCCGGGATTATGTTCAATTACAGGTACCGCTGTTTGCAGAATTTCCGGAGTGGAACGATAGTTTTGAACCAAACGAATGATATGGATATCAGGAGAATCCTCTTCCAGTCGTTCAAAGCATCGTCCGCTGGAGCCGCGGAATCCGTAAATAGATTGGTCGGGGTCTCCAATTACAAAAAGATTTTTTCCGCTTTCATTCCATTTTCGCACCAACTGATATTGAATATCATTGATATCCTGAAATTCATCCACCAGTAAATGAGTGAATTGTTTTTGGGTGGTGATAGTTTGTTTTTGGGCTTCTAATAATAAATCGTCGAAGTCAAGTACACCCAATTCCCGTAAACGAGAACAATATGAAATATATACTTCCTCGGATAATTCGGCTGTTTCAAATGATGCTCCGTTTTTTATCAGAGACACTGCTTGTATCAATTGTTTAGCACTTTCTTTTCGATGTTGTGTTTGTAATATTTCTTCCGCTATCTCTATGGCTTCACCTTCGCTGATAAGGCGTACATCTCCCAAAAGCTTCAGACAGATTGCATGAAACGTTCCAATGGTCATACGTGATATGGCACGTTTCCCTCCCAAACGCTGTTCCAATCTATGGCGCATTTCTGCTGCGGCTTGGTTGGTAAAAGTGACTGCGGTAATTTCTTCCGGTTTTACACCTTGTTCTTCTATCAGATAAGCAATACGGGATACCAGCGTTTTTGTTTTTCCTGTGCCGGGCCCTGCAATTACCGCTACAACCCGTTGCAAATCTGATACGGCTTGTTGTTGTTCTGTGTTCAAACTGTCACTGGTATTTACAATAGGTGTTTCTTCAGGTGCGGGGGCAGTTGTTTTTTGTATTTTACTCTGCTGTTTGGAAGTCTTTTTCGGAACATCTGCTCCAAATAAAGAGATTTGTCCATTTAATTGCTCTATTTCGGATGGATTTAATAAAGAAATCACACCGTATTCTCCGTCAAAGCCCGGTTTTCGCTCTACTTGTCCAATGCGTAAACGGCGAATACCTTCGGCAATACATGGACCTGCTGTCCGTTTGATGTCTTCAATGGGGGCTTGACGTAAAATATAGAATTCAGCACCTAAAGACTGCAGCATCTCTTCATACTGCTGCTGTGTTTTTTTACTTGCTACAGACTTTCCTGTACAAGCAGCAACCACTTCCGGAAGAGGAGCCAGACTTTCAAACGGTTTGGCGTTTTCAGGACAATAGCCAACTGGTCGGTCGGCCAACTCTTCTACGCGGTGTTCTACGCCAATGGTGATTTTTTTGCCGCATACAGGGCAGATACCGCCTAACTGAGCAGTTTCGGCAGGAGTAAGACAAACATTGCAGTTACGATGTCCGTCTAAGTGGTATTTTCCTTCTTCGGGAAAGAATTCTACTGTGCCAAGAAAACCCTCTCTAGTCCGAATTGCATGAACCAATTCGGGGTAGGTAAGCCCGGTATCGAGCAGATTTGCTTCACGTCCCAATTTTGATGGAGAGTGAGCATCTGAGTGTGATACCAACGTAAGGTTGTCTAAAGCGGAAACACGCCAGTTCATAGGAGGGTCTGAAGAAAGTCCTGTTTCTACTGCGTGAATATGAGAGGTTAAGTCTCCAAAGCAGGCTTCTATACTGTCAAAACCTGAAAAAGCACCAAACATAGAAAAATGCGGTGTCCAAATATGTGCGGGAATAAATTCTGCATCCGGACAAGTTTCTAGGGTAATTTCCAGTAAATCACGACTGTCCAGTCCTAAAATAGGACGCCCGTCGGAATGAATATTGCCGATTGCTTCTAATTTGGCGGCAAGCTCATCGGCTGCCTCTAAACTGGGCAGTACAATTACATTGTGTACTTTTCTGGTTTTTCCATCTTTTTTATAGATGGAGCTAATTTCGCCTGTTATTACAAAATGTGGTGTTTCTCCTGGCACTGCATTTGGAATTCGTAAATCTTTCTTTAAGGTATATACGCCTTCTCCGGCAGGAACAAGCTGTTCTTTCAGTTCAGCACGCCATACAGGGTGTGTAAAGTCACCTGTGCCCAAAAGTTGGATTCCTTTTCGTTGCGCCCACCAATCTAAGTGAGGAATGTCACAATCTTTACTGGTAGCGCGGGAAAAACGAGAATGAATATGTAAATCGGCAATATACATGATGTCACCTTCTGTCTATCAAGATTAGCCTCATTATAATATTTTTTGACATTCTGTGCAATAAGGAAGATTTTTCTATAGATAGAAAAAGTTTGATTTTTAGTCTTGTCATACGATAAGATATTTTTCATAAAATAAATATAACAGAAATGGCAAATATTTTTTATAAACAATAGGAAATATTGCATTTTGTACTGTTTAATTTTCCTGTTGACATTAGTATGGTTATCTCATATAATATGTTACAATACATAGGAGAAAGGAATACACTGATTATTATGGACGACGCCGACAGTAACGACGCTGACCAAGTTTTGATTCGTATTCATTTTTATTATCATTTAATGTAAATTACAGGCATGACTTGCGCTCTTTTTTAGAAAGAGCAGCAGGTTATGTCTGTTTGTGTTTTTACTGAGTTTGTCTTTCAGACATTCAGAATATCAATATTTTATTAAGAAAGGTGTGGTATATCCAATATGGATACTCACAAACAAATGCCTTGGCACACAAAAAAGTTGGAAGAGGTTTATCAAGTCGTAAACACTTCTGAAAAAGGATTAAGTGATACCGAGGCTGCAGAAAGACTCAAACAAAATGGAAAAAATGAACTTCGAGCCAAACCGCCCAAAACACTGCTTCAAATGCTAAAAGAGCAAATTTTAGACCCAATGGTGTGTATCTTAATTGTTGCAGCTGTTATTTCTGCCGTTTTGCAGGAATGGACGGAAGCAGGTGTAATATTTGCTATTGTGATTTTAAATGCAGTCATTGGCATTGTACAGGAGAAGAAAGCACAATCTTCTTTAGAGGCGTTGCGAGATATGAGCGCGCCTACTGCACGCGTATTACGCCAGGGAGAAGAAAGTGTGATTCCCGCTGCTGAATTGGTAGTCGGCGATATTGTGTTGCTTTGTGACGGAGACATGGTTCCCGCAGATGTACGATTAATTGATTCTGCAAACTTAAAAATACAGGAAGCTTCACTGACAGGTGAATCGGTGCCTGCGGAAAAAGATGCAGACGCAGTATTGCCGGAAACATGCACTTTGGGAGACAGAAGTAATATGGCATATTCATCCTCCATTGTAATATATGGGCGTGGTACCGGTGTTGTAATAGCCACAGGTATGAATACGGAGGTGGGTAACATTGCGGGAATGCTGGATAACCAAGATGAATTGGATACTCCGTTAAAACGTAAGTTAAACGCAGTAGGAAAAATACTTACCATTGTAGGTTTGATTGTTTGTATATTGATTTTTGTGATAGGTGCAATTTATCAACGCCCTTTGATTCCGCAGCTTTTGGTTGCAATATCTTTAGCCATTTCCATTATTCCGGAGGGTCTGCCGGCAACAGCAACTATAGTCATGGCTTTGGGGGTACAACGAATGGCAAAGAAAAATGCCTTGATACGAAAGCTTCCTGCTGTTGAAACTTTGGGAAGTGCTACTGTGATTTGCAGTGATAAAACAGGTACATTGACACTCAACAAAATGACAGTAACACATTTGGCGTTGGACCAAGATTTTTATAATGGCACGGCAACACCGATAAAAGAAGTAAAACAGATGCATTCAACGATATATCAAGAGTTGATTTATGCTTCTGCTCTTTGCAATGATGCAAGCTTCGACCCAGACCATGAGGGAGAAATCATTGGAGACCCAACGGAGGGGGCTCTCATCTATATGGCGCAAAATTTTGGGATGAATCACGATGCGTTGGAAGAGAGATATCCTCGTTTATTTGAGCAGCCGTTTGACTCAGACCGTAAGCGAATGACTACGGTACACAAAATAGAACAGCAATTGATTGCCTATACAAAAGGTGCGGTTGATGAAATGCTGCCGCTATGTACTCATATGCTTACATCCGAAGGAATCCGTCCAATGACGGAACAAGACAGAAGAAATATATTAAACTGTTGTATGAAGCTGTCAGAGCAAGCATTAAGGGTGTTGGGCTTTGCTAAAAGAGACATAGATGAGCTGCCTGAAGATGATAGTGAGAATTTAGAATGGAATTTAACTTTTCTTGGCGCAGTAGGCATGATTGACCCTCCCAGAACAGAAGTTGCAGAGTCTGTTCGCGTTTGTCGTGAAGCCGGCATTCGTACTGTTATGATTACAGGTGATCATAAAGTGACTGCACTTGCGATTGCAAAGGAATTGGGGATTTGTCAGGAGGGTGACTCTGTGATTTCAGGAGAAGAACTGAATCATATGAACGATGAGACATTGGATGCAAAAGTAAAAACAACAGCAGTGTTTGCCAGAGTATCTCCTGCGGATAAATTAAGAATCATACAATCTTTCAAAAGAATCGGAGAAGTAGCCGCTATGACAGGAGATGGAGTCAACGATTCTCCTGCGTTAAAAGCGGCTGACATCGGTGTTGCTATGGGTATTACAGGTACAGATGTTGCCAAAGATGCAGCTGACATGATTCTGCTGGATGATAAATTTACCACAATCGCTTATGCAATTAAAGAGGGAAGACGTGTTTACAGGAATATTCAAAAGGTTATTCAATTTTTATTGGTAGGCAATATTGCGGAAATTTTAACCCTGTTTGTAGCAACCGTGTTCAACTGGGAGACACCTCTTTTAGCAGTTCATATTTTGTGGGTAAACCTTGCAACCGCAACATTGCCTGCTTTAGCGCTTGGAGTGGACCCGGCAAGCAAAAATATTATGAAGCACCCTCCTGTAAAATCAGGAACTTTGTTTGAGGCATCTTTAATCAGCCGTGTGATTACACAAGGAATATTTGTTGCTGCAACGACGATTACAGCGTACTGGATAGGTGTAACTATAGGCGGACATACGGTAGGGCAAACAATGGCGTTCTGTGTACTGGCGCTGTCACAAATGCTGAGAGCGTTTAATCAGCGTTCCAATACAGAACCAATTTGGGTAAGAAGTGAAGGGATGAATCCTTGGTTGTTTGTATCGTTTGGTGTATCAGCAATACTGATGGCATGTATTTTGTTTATTCCTGTGTTGCAATCTATTTTCCATCTTACTACGCTTACCTGGATACAATGGCTGATTGTACTTGGTCTTTCTGTTTTATCCATGATTCAGGTTGAGGCAGTAAAATGGATGATAAAGTTGATATCATATTACAAACATAAACGGCAATCCGAAAAGTAATGCAATAGAACTTACGCTCAATATCATATCGGAAAACGGCAGCTGTATCATTACAGCTGCCGTTGTTTTATTTCATATGATATGTTGCAATCCAACGGAGTAGTTTCTGTATAACGGATTCTAATGTTACTATTCATAAGGAAATACTTTATTTTTGCAAGTGATTGAAAATCTTTTTTGAGAGTCATTTATCTATCGCATGCTTATTCTTTTCCTCCGTTCCCATAAACATTTATGATTTATGGGAGACAGCAGATGTTTTTGTTTTCCGCATTTTATTCTTCGTGAAAAGCAGACAACTAGAGAGGCACAGCTTTTATTTTCCACCGACCATTTCACAGCATGTTTTAATTTTATGTTCACTTTTAAAAGGGTTCTAATCTTTTTTCAAACGAATGGAGTACACCCAAAAGCGCTTGTCAGAAGAGAAAATATATGGTTAAATAAATACAGTTTTATGATAGGAGGTATTGTATGAAAGCACGTATTGTTACAAAAATACCGGAACGGGTTTTATTGTTTGCAATTGACAAAACGGTGCAGGAAAAATTGAATGGTATTTTACAGAAGCTGGATATTCAATCTCATACAGTTATAAATCGAGAGCTTGGGCAAGATGTAGGTTACCTAGCAGGATTTCATGGATTTCAAGAGAAGCCAATGTCTGATGTTGTACCTCCTGCATCTGAAGGGGTACTGTGCATGTGCGGCATGTCAAGTCAACGCATTGACTGCTTTATCAAGACTTTGAAGGAATATCAAATTGATATTCCGATTAAAGCTACTGTAACTGCAACCAACCAAAAATGGAGCTTTGGCGCATTGGTAGAAGAATTGAATCGAGAACACGAAGCGATTTTAAAACAACAAAACAGTCGATAAACCAAAACAGGCTGGAATGGAACGATATAAACAGGAAAGAAACAGAAAGAAGGTAGTCTGTGAATGACCGAACAACCCCTCCGTGGAAAAGAAAGGTTGTCGTTACTGGATGCATTGCGGGGATTTGCATTACTGAACATGGTACTGTATCATATTTTATATGATGTTGTATATATTTTTGGTCACCCGATTGGTTGGTATCAAAGTGCTGCTGGATATGTATGGGAACAATTTATTTGCTGGAGCTTTATTTTATTGTCAGGCTTCTGTTTTTCCTTAGGAAGTCGTCCAATCAAAAGGGGACTTCTCGTATTTGGTGCAGGGTGTGTTATTAGTTTAGTTACCATGTTTGTCATGCCTGAACAGAGGGTTCGTTTTGGAATACTTAGCTTAATTGGATGCTGTATGCTGTTAACCAGATTATGCTTGCCCCTGATGAAACGGATTTTACCTGAGATTGGTATATTATTTTGTTTTGCCTTATTTTGCTTTACAAAAGCACTTCCTTTTGGCGGATTTGGCTGGGGAGACACGGTATTAATATCACTACCGGATTGGTTGTATTCTGCCCAATGGTTATATCCAATTGGTCTTCCAAATTCCGACTTTTTCTCAAGCGATTATTTTCCGCTGTTTCCATGGTTGTTCCTTTACTGGACAGGCTGGTTTGCCTTTCATATGTGGCGCAATGTAAGAAATTGCAAAGTACTGAAAATTAAAATTCCGGTATTGGATTGGCTGGGACGTTACAGCTTATGGATTTATATAATTCATCAGCCGATTGTATATGGGATTTTATGGGGAATACATGCAGTGGGACTATTATAAAAAAGGAGTTATGTATTTCGATACATAACTCCTTTTTTATTCTGAATATATTGTTATTGGGCAGATTTTACAGGCCATTTGGCAGGATTAGTGCTGTCCGGAATATGGTTTTCTATAATCTTTCGGTATAATTTTGCTTTTTTCTCCATATAATCCAGTCTTTGTTTTGCTTCTTCCAATTGACGTTTTGCAATTTCTTTTTGCTTTAATATAATGTGATAGCGTGTTTCAATGGTAGAATCGCCCTGTAAACAAAGTTCGATATAAGTTTTAATCGCATCCAGCGTCATTCCGCACTCTTTTAAATGTTTGATTCCTATCAGCCAATTCATAGATTCCTCTGTGAATAAACGACAATTATTTTTATCTCGTATAACGCTTGGCACCAATCCCTTATCTGTATAAAAACGTATGGTATGTTCCGTAAATCCTAATTGTTTTGCGGCTTCTTTTACTGTGTACATGTTTTTGCCTCCTTTTTTGTTCAGATTACTATTGACTTAGAGTTACTCGAAGATGTTACAATCAGTATATCATAAAAATAATGTGCTGGAAAGGAGCTTTTATCATGCAAACAGTTTGCTTAAATAATGGTGTTCAAATGCCTTTGGAAGGATTTGGTGTATTTCAAGTGCCTGATGCAGCTCAATGTGAACAGGCGGTTTCAGATGCGCTGGAAGCAGGTTATCGTCTCATTGATACTGCAGCAGCCTATATGAATGAGGAGGCCGTAGGAAATGCGATTCGTACAAGCGATATTCCCCGCAAAGATTTGTTTATTACCACAAAACTTTGGGTTCAGGATGCAGACTATGAATCTGCGAAAAAGGCGTTTGAAACTTCGTTAAACAAATTAGGTTTGGAGTATCTTGACTTATATTTGATTCATCAACCATTTCATGACTATTATGGTGCATGGAGAGCCATGGAAGAATTATATAAAGAAGGAAGAATTCGTGCGATAGGGGTAAGCAATTTTTATCCGGATCGTTTGGTAGACTTGTGTGTGAATGCTGAAATTATTCCGGCGGTCAATCAGGTAGAATGTCATCCGTTTTTTCAGCAGAAAGATGCTTTAAAGGTGATGAAAGAATATGGTGTTCAGCCCGAAGCTTGGGGACCTTTTGCAGAGGGAAAAAATAATTTTTTCCAAAATCCAATTCTCGCAGAAATAGCAGCTAAATACGGTAAAAGTGTTGCCCAAGTTGCTTTGAGATGGAACGTACAAAGAGGTGTAGTAGTTATTCCAAAATCTGTTCATAAAGAACGCATACAAGAAAACTTTAATATCTGGGATTTTGAATTAAGCGATAAGGATATGGAGACAATTTCCGATATGGATATTGGACATAGTGAAATTATCAATCATTTTACTGCGGATACTGCAAAATGGCTGAACGAATTAAAAATTCATCCATAATATATAGAATAGGTAATATTTGAGATAAGTAAATTACAAAAGCCATTTTCATAATAACATATAGGGTATCCTTTGAATATGATAAAGAGGGACAACTTTAACTATGTTTTATCAAAGGAGTATCCGAGTCATGAATTATTATAATTGTACAAATCGTAATTATCCGTGTTCTTGTACACCAAGTGAGGACAACTCTGTTGTAATACCCGGACCACAAGGTCCCAAGGGAGAACGTGGTCCACAGGGTCCGAAAGGAGAAAAGGGTGACCAAGGCTGTCCCGGTCCGGTCGGACCACGCGGAATGGCAGGCCCGATGGGACCGCGTGGTCCGCAAGGTGTACGCGGAGATGCAGGTCCTAAGGGAGATCCTGGAATGGTAGGTCCACAGGGTATTCAAGGAAATCAAGGCCCGATGGGCCCTCAGGGAGATCGTGGTCCGGTAGGTCCAAAAGGCGATAAAGGTGATGCAGGGGAACGTGGTCCCGTTGGTGCACAGGGACCAATGGGAGAACAAGGTCCACAAGGTGTAACCGGCCCTCAAGGTCCGCAAGGTGAAAGAGGTTGTCCGGGGCCGATGGGAGAACAGGGACCTCAAGGCAACACGGGTTCTACAGGAGCAACACCAACGGTAGAAGTTGGTACTGTAAGTTCCGGCAGAACAGCACAAGTAATTGCAAATAATACTGATACAGGAGTTAGTTTAGATTTTGTAGTGCCTGTAGGTGCGACAGGAGCCACAGGCGCACAAGGTGAAACGGGAGCGATAGGACCTACAGGTGCACAAGGTGCAAAAGGTGAAACAGGTGCGGCAGGAGCCACAGGTGCACAAGGTATCCAAGGTGTTACGGGTCAAACACCTAACATTGCGGTAGCAGAAGACACGCCTACCAGTTATAAAGTAAGTTTTAAAACAGATACTCAAGAAATTACAAGTCCAAATTTAAAATCAAATGTTGCATATTATAATGCAAACTTAGCAACATTAAACAGCTATATAGATATTCCTTTGGATAATCTCACTTTCACTGTAGCAAATACTTCAACCACATCTGTAAGAATGTCTGTTCAGCCTAAAGTAGCTACTACACCTGTATTAGCAGATATTCGCCGTACCAGTATATATGACGGGGCAAGTGTAGAGTCTCAAACATTCAATAATACTACAGTTGCTGCTAAACTGGTTATAGATGACCTGGTATACAGTCAGTCTCAAGAAATAAATTGGATTAGAATCAGGCAGCAAAATCCAACAACAAAACTATGGTCTATGTGTGAAATACGCACGTTTATTTCTCAAGGTGGTGCCAGAACTACCGTTTGTGTAGAATGGATTTATACGGGTGCATCATTTGAGGTTCCTACACACTCATAGAAAAATTTTTATCCTATCGCTTATGTCATATAAAATCTTTCACGTAAAAAGTACGTGAAAGATTTTTCATTTTATCAGATACTGCATTTATTTTAAGGTTTAATCGCAATTTTAAATACACCGTCTGTTTTGTTTTCAAACATTTTATATGCAGTATCAATCTCGTTTAAAGGAAATGTATGGGTGATTAATTTGGTTGTATCCAGCTTACCTTCTGAAATGAGTTGCAATAATTCAAAACTGTCACATCCGTCCACGCCTCCTGTTTGAAATGTTAAATTTTTACCATACATATCAGGAAGCGGCAGAATTTGAGGATGATGATAAAGAGCAGGGATGGTAACAATTGCGTTGGGACGAGCGCATTGCCAAGCAAGCTGAAACGTTTCATCTGCACCTGCTGCTTCAAATACACGGTCCGCGCCTCCATGTTCACTGTTCCTACGGGTAAATTCCAGTACATGCTCGGGAGATACGGTAAGAATATTTGGCCAATTTTTTTGGACAAACTGTAAACGTTGAGAATCTTTTTCGCATAAAATGATGTTTCGTGGAGATTTTAAAAGTGCGCAAAGCATGGTACATATGCCGGTTGGTCCGGCACCAAAAACCAATATGGTGTCTCCCGGTGTGATGTCTGCAATACGCACGGACCAAAATCCGGTTGCTAAAATATCTCCCACAAATAATGCTTGTTCGTCCGAAACATTATCGGGTATGACGGTTAATCCCTGATTTGCATAGGGAACCCGCACGTATTCTGCTTGTCCGCCATCGATACGGCAGCCAAGAGACCAACCTCCCTGTGAATCGATGCAATTGTTGACATAGCCATGCCTGCAAAAAAAACAATGTCCGCAAAATGTTTCTACATTTACCGTAACACGATCACCCGGTTTTACTGCAGTAATTTCTGTTCCAATACTCTCAACAACACCCACCATTTCATGTCCCACTGTAATGCCGGGGACTGCTTTTGGAACACTGCCGTATTTTATATGCAAATCACTGGCGCAAATACTTGCAAGGGTTACTTTTACAATGGCATCTTGTCCTTCTTTTAACATTGGTTTTGATTTTTCTTTTAGTTCAAATACTCCTTTTTCCATATAAGTATATGCGAGCATATGACGTCCCTCCGTTACTGTTTTTATTTTAGTATACGTTGATATGTTGAATATCTCAATATTAATTATCGTGTTATGAAAAATCTGTACTTTTATGATGCATTAGGAAAAATCTCAAATAATTTCATTAACAAAATAATGTTACTGAATTATTAGATTTGTAAGTATGAAAATTTTTTAGATAAAAAAGAGATAACGGATAAAATCCGTTATCTCTTTTTATTATGATTCATTTTGTTCCAACATTTGATAATAGTGTATCGCTTTTCTCATAAAAGATTCTGTTACACAAAAGTATTCTGCCAAATCCCACACTTCGCAAATTCCGTTATGCAGTGCGTGTATATATTCTTCGTGAGGTACAACATGTTGTATTGCCCAGCGACTGGCTTTTTCTTCATGCCGTGCGACAATCTCACAGGGACTGTTTACTTTGTGAGTTGTGCCGGTCATGATATGTCCAGCTTCATGAGCTGCAATACAAGTTTCGTCTGCTAACGAGTGGATAGCATTCGGGTTAAAAAATATAGCATATTGCTTGTTTGCTTCAATGGTAACAGCAGGTGTGTCACATAAATTATAACTATATACTTTTACACCTGCCTTGTATAGCTCCTCATAAATTTTAAACAACGTTTTCATATTTTATTTCACTTTCTTTTCTCTTCCTTTTCCTGCTGCTGTACAAAAAACTTAGCCATTTCCAGCAGCTTAGCTTTGTTCTCTTCACTTAATTTTTTTCCTTCGTCGTACATTGCATAGGTAAAGTCATCAAATGACAGCTCTTGAGCTGATACAGCCGGAGTGTTTCTTTGCTGTGATTTTCCAAGTAGATAATCAACGCTTACATGAAAATAAGAAGCGATTTTTGTTGTGTATTCAGCAGACAACGTTTTTGTACGCCCTGCTTTTAATTCGGACAGGGTGCTTCGGCTAATATCCAATAGACGGCACATTGCAGTGATATTTGTGTTATACATAGTTGTTCAATCTTGCTATACATATCTGCCATATTCTGTTTCTCCTTTAGATATTATGAATAAAAATTACAGAAAACTGAAATTTTATTACAAATATCATTGACTATTACAGAACTCTGATATATAATAAAGGAGGGTTGACAGAGTTCTGTATAACACTTTTACTTGCACCCTAAGTATATTGCAGAATTATGTAAATGTCAACAATAGGAAAAATAGAAATTCAAATGCAATTTATGCCGCTGATTTATGTTGATGTCATTAAATGTGAATTTAATTCACTGAACAAGCCATAAAAAACTTGGAATTGTAAAACAACATTCATTTTACAATCCAAAATCAGAACACAAAACCAAAAGAATCCCTGCAGATAATACGACAGATAGAAAAACAGTGGCGATATGTACAAACTGTTTTGACAAAACACACAGCTTGCAGCAAAGATGTACCATTCATATGATGTTACGAGTCATAGTATAACAAATAGTTTGTCCCATTAATCGGACTTTGGATTTCAAAGTGGTACAACCTAAAAAAGGAGGAATTCGCATGCGTTTTCAAGAAAAAATACGCATTATATTAAAATATGTTTCCGGATTGCTGGCTGCAATTGCAGTCATTGGACTGATTGGCACTACGGGTTCTGATTTTTTAGGTAATATCAGTTATATGCAAATGGTGTTACAGCTTATTATTTTCAGTTGTTTTATGGCGGCAAGTTTGGCGATTTATTGGTTTATCAAATAGGTTTGATTATAGATAACAAAAAGAAAGTGAGGTTATTTTATGAAAATAGAACAGCATCCATTATTTTCTAATCAGACACACCAAGCAAATCGAGATTTTCTGTATCATGCAGTTGACGTTTACTATCAGATGAAAAGTTTGGTTAGCGGAAACGGAACTGTAGAATTATGTAACCAGTTATTTGGTGGTGTTCAAGTGTACAAAGGAATTGAGCAGCTGGCGTTTGCAGCAGGAAAATCTCCCAAAACAAATTGGTCGGGAAATGAAGAATATCCGTTTGAAACTTCTTTTGAATTCTGCGGTATCCGTTTTTATCAATTGAAAGAGGCGAATGCATAATCGTATTTATAGGTATTGGTAAAAATAAAGGACGAGCAGTAAAAGAATCGGATGCACCGTGTTATGCAATGCAGCATTGCGGTATTCAAATTACCCGTATCACGGAAGAGACAGAAGAATTTTTGGACATGTTGGTATCTTGGTATTTTAGCGGAGATTGGCTGGAGCAAGATGAGATGTTCTATTTAGAGGAGGGATGATAAACAGTTGATGGCAACACAGGAAAATGCAATTACACATACAAAACAAAAAATTGAAAAATGGTCCGCTTTGGTAAAATCTTGCCGCGAAGGAAGCTGCGGAGCATTATATGCAATACAAAAATTAGAGATGTATCAAACTATTTTGAATGCATTGTTGCAGCAAAAGGAGTGTGCTTCGTCATGAAATGTATCGGCTGTTATTATTATAGGAGTTTATCTCAGAATAAATATATGGACGATTGTTGTTGTCACTACTTGATTGACACGGGTAATATGAGAAAAATTCCTCCTTCGGAATGCTATCGGCATGAAGGTACACCTTATCTTCCCAAAAAAAGAGAGCCACAAAGGTGGAATCAATAAAAAGAGTTTGATAGGAAAGGAAAGAGATATTTGATATGCAATTATCAGTAATAGATGTAAGTGAACATCAGGGAAACATTGACTGGGAAAAAGTAAAAAATGCGGGTGTGGTGGGTGCTATGATACGCACAGGCTATGGTGTCAAAGACCCAAACCAAATTGATAAGTGGTTTTATAATAATCTATCGGGCTGCCAAAACGTTGGCATGCCTTACGGATTCTATCACTATTCCTATGCTGTGGATGTAGCAGGTGCCGAACAGGAAGCAGACTTCTGCCTTGAACTTATCGCAGGAAGTAATCCGCAATATCCTGTAGCCTTTGATATGGAAGAAAACAGACAGGCAGCATTGGGAAAGACAGCATGTACCGATATGGCAATCGCTTTTTGCAATAAGATTCGTGCGGCGGGCTATCAACCTATGCTGTATACCAATCTAAACTGGGCAACCAATTATATTGATATGGCTCGTATTGATGCGGCAGGTATTGACGTATGGTTGGCACAATATAACACACAATGCGACTACAAAGGTGTATATACTATGTGGCAGTATACATCAAAAGGCGTAGTAGATGGTATTACAGCCAATACCGTAGACATGAACTGGTGCTATAAAGACTACACAAATGGAGCAACCACCACGCCTGCACCACAGCCGGAACCAAGTTATGACACATATACAGTGATGGCAGGGGATACATTAAGCGGTATTGCTGCAAAGTTTGGCACTACCTATCAAGAGTTGGCAGCAATCAACGGTATTGCAGACCCCAACGTCATTCATGTAGGCCAAATTATTAAGCTCAAAGGCGATGCGGCTAGTACACCACAAGGTGAAAACACCTACACAGTACAAGCAGGGGATACGTTAAGCGGAATCGCTGCAAAGTATGGTACTACCTATCAGGAATTGGCTGCTTTAAATGGTATCGCAGACCCTAACATCATCCATGTGGGACAAGCCTTGAAAGTCACAGGCAGTGTGGCAGACCGTACCTATACGGTGCAGTCCGGTGACACTCTTTGGGATATCGCACAAAGTCAGTTGGGAGATGGTGCGCGCTTTAGAGAGATTATTGCTATCAACGGCTTACTATCCGATACTATCTACCCCGGTCAAGTGCTACAGCTGCCATAAAAGAGGTGGAAGTATGGGAGAGACAGATATATCTTTAGGAAAAGCGATAGACGCTGCGGCATCGGCACATAAACGTGTTGATGCGCTAGAGCGTGAAGTGAAAGACTTGCGAACTTTAACCCTTGCTATTGCAAAGGTTGACTGTAAAGTTGATAATATCAGAGAAGATATGGAAGAAATCAAACAGGAAGTTCAACAAGTGGTATCCCGCCCTATAAAGTGGTGGGATAAAATTGTAGCCGCTGCTGTCGGTGCCTGTGCTTCGGGTATCGTAGCGGCGATACTGGCAACAATCTTAAAATAAAGGAGTTTTACATATGGACTTTTTAGAATATATCAAACCGGAATTACTCATTTTGGTACCGGTTTTATATGTAATTGGTATGGCTATCAAGAAAACAGCTTTGATTGCTGATAAACTCATTCCGCTTGCAGTAGGTGCGGCGGGTATTCTGCTATCTATCATCTATGTACTGGCTACCAGTGACCTAGGTAGCCCGCAAGCTGTAGCTATGGCAATCTTTACAGCATTGACACAAGGTGTACTGGTAAGCGGTGCAAGTGTGTATGCTAATCAGATTTTTAAGCAGTTTAAAGGCGATAGCACAAAAGATAGTGGTACAGACACAGAGCAAAAATAAGTAAAAAAGTAATCCTCCCTTGCTTAGTGCAGGGGAGGACTTTTTTATTTTTACCACAAAATATACTTTGTTCGTATCGTTCGCATATCTTAGTGTATCATAATTAATACAAAAATAAAGTTAAGACCATTAATACCTTTGTATGCCAAATATTGACATAATGTGACACATAGTGTACTATAAAATATACAATTTTACGAATAGATTTTTTAAAAGCGCACGTTAAAACTACAAATTTTTGTTGCAAAAATTACCTATATGTAATAAAATATGTATACAAGAGGTTCTTAATGGAAATACTTAAAACGTCTGGATTTAATAATATTTATGAATTTTCATGCTTTCAAAAGGAATTTGAATCGCTTTTTAACAAAAATATAAAAAATTATAATCGCCATATTGAATGGCTATTTAGTAAACTCAAAATCCTTGATGAAGAAGGAATTGAAGCTATTCAAAGAAGAGATTTTAAATTTTTAAGAGATAATATTTATGAAATTAGAAAACCAAGAAGCAAAGAAAATCCAAGAATATTATTTACTATTTTAGAGGATAAATCCATATTAATTACTGCAATTTTAGAAAAAAGCAGTTCTGATTTTAAGTTAGCAATAGAAAAATCCATTAAAAGAATCGAGCTTGTTGAAAGGGGACAATAGGATATGAAAATGAATTTTCAAAATGCTAAATCGTCATCTTGGCTAGTAAGTAGCCTGACGAAGGAACAAGTAAAAAAATTGGAACTGATTCATGAAATTTCAATGGCTATTGTTCGCGAAAGAAAAAAACTTGGTATGAATCAAACGGAGTTTGCAAAATTTCTAGGTGTGACACAAGGGATGGTATCAAAATGGGAGAGTGGGGAGTATAACTTCACTTTAGAAAATATTTCTAACATATTTGTAAAATTAAATTTAGATGTAAATATTAATGTGAGAAAGCAATTAAGCCGGCTAGATGATAAAACAAGGGTAAGAAAAAGCATAAACAATTGGGATAAGTACAATAAAAATATAGGAAAGTACTCCTATATATCAGAAGATTTAAAAGTTAAGGCGAGCTGATATGATGGATATAGAAAAAATTAAATCAGAATTTCAATTTATTGCAAGTACAATCACAAATATTTCTGTGAAAAATAATTTTGTGGTATTACCTGAGTACGAAGAGTTAAAATTAAAAATGGATACCGAATATGAGATAAAAGCGATATACTTTGATGACGGTATTAACGGAGTTTTGTCTCTCAAAACGCTAGCGGAGGCTAAAAAAGGAAAACAAAAAATTTCTATTTCTATTACAATAGAGGGGCTTTTTACAGATACAAATGAGGATAAAGAGCATTTTATTTCTATGCTTAAATTAAACGGCTGTGCTACTCTATACTCAATAGCTCGTGCACAAATTATCGGTTTGTCTGCGCAATCACTGGCTAGTGGACAGCTAATACTCCCAATGGTAAACTTCTTTAAAGCCAAAGAATTGAAAGATAAAAAGAAACAATCTGAACAAAAATAAGATGGTAGCGGTTTAACCGTTACCCTCTTTTTTTATGCAAAAAGAAAAGCGGTGGCAAGCCCGCTTTCTTCTTAATCTTCTTTCTTTTGCTCTTTCAGTAAGTCGTTTACCTTTTCTTTCGCTTCGTCTAAATCCTTACAACCGTCTAAAATCATAGAAACCATTTTTAAAATTTTATCAAATTGTTTATCTGTCATCTCTTCCATGTGTACCGCCTTTCCGATATTTGTAAGACCTTGCCTTCTTACTATATCTAGTATACTATACGTACGTAATAAAGTCAAGTGTTTTTAGAGATTTTTTCTTCGATTGCTGATAAAATAAAAGCCCTAACAGACAAGCCTTCTTTTTCAGCTGCTTTTACGATTACTTCGTCGTAGTATTCTCGCTTCACATCGAGCGGAATTCTTTTTAGATTCTTTTTTGCGTACTCAATACTATACTGTCCCTGTTTTTCTGTGTAAGCCATTTTAAACCTCCTTTTCTTTATTATATCACCTTCATATTAATACGTACATAATAAAAATGCACATATCTACGTACGTATATTTGTTTACTTTGCCTATTGATAATTACGTACGTATGTTATATAATATAGATACAGTAAAGATAAGAAACACAAAAACAAAGGAGATATTAAAAATGAACGTACAAGAAATTGCTAAAGAACTAAGAGGACAAGACGTATGGAGCATGGAGCTTTTAGAATTACTTTGTGATGAAGCTGATTTGACAGAAGAGTTTGAAAATGCAGACAGCGAAACCTTTGAAAGCGTTGTATACAAAGCGGCTGATATTTTAAATGTAGAAATCTAAAAAATACTTTGAAATTACAAAAACTTACAGTATAATGAAAAGAAAAGGGGTAAACAAAAATGAAAAAATATGAGGTAAGATTTGACGGTGGAGAGTCCAGAAGCACATACAATAGCGAAATTATCGGTGTAGACTATATGCTGGTAGAAGTGCCGAGCCTAGAGAACGAAGATGAAAACATCGAGTTGTACGCAGAACTTCCAGCAGATGACGAAAAAAATTACGATGAATTAAAAGCTGAAATTTTAAGACAAGCTAAAGAACACGGATATACAGAAGAAAATTTTACATTTTGGTATGACTAATAAAAAGAGCAGCGACAAAAAACGCTGCTTTTCTTTATGTAAAAAGCACATTTACTTTTTGTTTTGTACGTGGTACTATATAGGCATACAAGAGTGAAGTACTTGTATATCTACATGTAAATTTTTATTCTTCCCTGCGTCAGCAGGGGTGTCCCTATACTTTACATATGCATCTTTATAAGTAATAGGGCAAACTCCCCGCACTAGCGGGGCTACAGCTGTTCAGCTTTTGGGCTGGACAGCTTCTTTTTTATGATAAAAAGCAAGAGTTTAAATATGATTATAAAGTGATGTTTTTATATCATGCAACACAAAATGCAACACAAAATGCAACATGAATCATGAAAAAGCGCGTATTTATGCCGTTTTTAAGCAATAGCTTACGGGTTCAAGTCCTGTCACCCGTACCAACGTAAAAACCGCGTAACTAGGTCAAATGGCTTGGTTACGCGGTTTTCTTTGTGTTATATTTGATTGGGAAATCCTAAAAAACGGTCATAAAACCTATAAACACGTGGTATTGAAAAGCACGTATTTATGCCGTTTTTAAGTGATAAATTACGGGTTCAAATCCTGTCACCGTACCAAGATTTTTGTTTTGCCATTTCCCCCCGCGCTTTAAACAGGTATCTTTTCGGTAGCGTAAACCCATAACCGAACCGACAGTTGATAAAATTATTAGCTGTTGGTTTGTTGTTTTATGTGGAAAACCCGTCGAAAAAGTGGCGACTGCTTTATCGGCAGGTTTTTGTGATATAAGAAAATACATACTATATATGAAATCCGTTTTTCAAAGTTATCACAAAAGAGTATCCAAAATGGATAGGAATATTATTTTCATAGTATAAATATGATAAATTTATACTTTAATTTATCATATTGGAATAACATATTTACAAAAAGGTAAAAAAGAATTATAATATTAATATATGTCAAATTAGACAAAAATAACATGAAAAATACAATGTTTTTAGAAGAGTTATAGGGAACTCTTAGAATTAGGGCAGAATAATAGGGGGAATTATATGAAACAGACAGGAGTAAAAAAATATCGAAGAACGGCAGCTATGCTTGCTGCAACCTTTACTGCATTGTTGGCAGTATCCAGTTTCAGTTTTGTGCAGGCGGAAGAAAATACAGAAATTTCATTTCCTGCATTGGAAGAAATACCCTTTGCGGATATGCTGAAAGACCAGCTGGACCGTGACTTAAATGTACCCGCAACTTATGCAAATACAGGTGTTGATTTGCCTGCATCTTATGATTTACGCGATTATCAATTATCAACGTCGGTAAAAAATCAGGACCCATTAGGCACTTGTTGGGCTTTTGCGGCAACTGCTGCAGTAGAGTCCAATTACTTATTAAAAACAGGAGTTGCACCTGATTTTTCGGAAAAACATTTGGCTTATTTTACAAAGCATGCAAGACCTGAAGGATTAGATCAGGCGGGAGAAGGCATGAATAACAATAATATAGGTTCTGCCTTAGACAGCGGACAAGTAACAAATGCTATGGGTACCTACGCTGCTTGGCAAGGTCCTGTTTATGAAAGCGATGTTCCGTATCAGGATGATAACGGAGGAAAAGATAAAGATGCGAATTGGACTGTAAATGAAACATATCGTACCGCTAGCGAAGCGCATTTGCAAAATGCAGAAATATTTCCCAGCCCTGCTAACTGGACAACAGGAGAATATGTTTACGATGCCAAGGCTGTTGAACAAATAAAAGAATCTATTTATAATAATGGTGCTGTAAGTGCCTTTTACTATGTATATCAGCCTACAAGTGATGCCGAAAAAGATAATATCTTGAAATATTGGAATGAAGAACATGGGTGTTATTATACCACAGGGTCAAATAGCCCTAATCATGTTGTTGCTATTATCGGTTGGGATGATAATTTTTCTAAAGATAACTTTAGCGGAGATACAAAACCGGAAGGAAATGGTGCTTTTCTAATTAAAAACAGCTGGGGAGAAGATCCTGATTCCTATTCTGCAGCGCATGATTATATGCATGCTATCCCAAATGATGAAGGTGGAAAAGATTATGGGTATTTTTGGATTTCTTATTATGATGAGAGTTTAAGTTTGCCTGTTTCTTATGAGATGGATGTTATAACAGACGGATTTGATTACGACAATATAGAGCAATATGATTATCTTGGCATTACTTCTCCATTATCTATGTCACAGAGTGCTGCTCAGGCTGTTTTAGCAGACAACGGATACACTGGTGGTATGGATGAATCCGTAGCTAATGTATTTACGGCAGATGATTATGTCACTTTGGCTGCAGTGTCTCTATTTTCTAACCAAGCTGAAGGAAGCACAGCAGAAATTGCTGTTTATCTAGGTGGTGAATCAGGAAAGCCCGAAAGCGGAACATTGGTTTCCAAACAGACTGCAACGGTTGATGGCAACGGATTTTATACTATAAATTTAGATCAACCGGTAAATTTACGTCCGGGAGATACTTATACCATTGTTCAAACCGTAAATGGCGGTTCTGCTAACAATTACCTTCCGGTAGAGATTGGATATTTGTTGAATAGTTTTGAATATATTGCAGTCTCCAATCCGGGAGAAAGCTATATTAGTTGTGACGGACAATGGCTGGATGTTTCAACGTTAAAACCGTTTGAACTCCAAACTCAGGAAACCACAATGAAACTGACTTTGGGTAATGCTATGATCAAAGCGTATACAAATGGCAGACAGGAAAATGCTGCAGATGATGTCATTGCTATGATTCAAAATCTTCCTGAGATTACTGGTCTGGAGCAAGAATTAGACGTAGTAAAAGTACGCGATGCATACGATGCGTTGACAGAAGATTTAAAGGCACAGGTATATAACCTGAATCTGCTGGAAGCAGCAGAACTTAAAATTACATCTTTAAAAGATGATCAGGCTGCGGCGGACAAAGTGAGCGAAATGATTGAAAACTTGGGTGAAATAACCGGTTTGGAACAAGAGCAAGCGGTAGCAGATGTACGCGCCGCTTATAACTCATTGACAGAAGAACAAAAAGAAAAGGTAACAAACTTAGCGGTTTTGGAAGCTGCCGAACAAAAAATACAAGCACTGAAAGAAGAGCAAAACAGCGCAGAGACCGATACAGGCTTAATGTCAGAACCCGAGACAGAGCAAGCGACTGCAAATGTAAATTCTCCATCTACAGGAGATCAGAGAAATAATACTATGATTTATATTGCCGTGGCATTATCTGCTGCCCTAGTTGTTTCAATTGTTGTATTACGAGTTAGAAAAGAGAAAAAATAATTTCATAATACAGCGTTATTTCATATTAAGCAGGTATTTCAAATCCTGAAATTTAAATATTAAGTGAAAAAGACTGCACGATTTCGTGCAGTCTTTTTTATTGCTCTTGTTTATCATAAGAAAAAATCTTTCTATTTGAATATGGAAAGTTACATGAAAATTTTTCTAAATAATATCATAAATGGATATTGTTACTTGGCTGACTTGTGAACAAAACGTGAAAACTTAATGCAATCTTAATGTACAGACGTTTATGCTAATACCTTTTTTAAATCTTTGCTATTATACTTGTTGAGGAAGGCGCAAAAAAGGGGATGAGAAAAGATGTTGATAATTGTTTCAATTATTGGCTGCATTGCGGTCGCGCTTCTAGTTTATTATGTAGTAATCTTAATGAAAGGAGATAATCAAAAATGAACACAGTTTTACAATACGTTCTGTATCTTGTAATTCTTGTTGCATTGGCCGTTCCACTCGGTTTTTATATTAAGAGAGTAATGGAAGGCGAAAAGACCTTTCTTTCAAGAATACTTACACCGTGTGAAAAAGGTGTATATAAGTTAATGAGGATTAAAAGTGACGAACAGATGACCTGGAAAAAATATTTAGTCAGCGTGCTGATTTTTTCCGGTATTGGATTTCTGTTTGTCTTTCTTTTGCAATTGCTTCAGGGATTTTTACCCGGCAACCCACAGGGACTCTCCGGAGTATCGTGGGACTTATCCTTTAACACTGCTATTAGTTTTATTACCAATACAAACTGGCAGGCATACACCGGTGAGTCAACTTTAAGCTATTTAACACAAGCTCTGGGACTTACAGTACAAAACTTCGTTTCTGCAGCAACCGGCATTGCGGTTTTATATGCGTTGATTCGTGGTTTTACAAAAGTAAAAGATACAGGACTTGGAAGCTTCTGGGTAGACCTTACACGTATTACAGTTCACGTATTAATTCCTTTAAACCTCATTATTGCGCTTTGTCTTGTTGGCGGCGGAGTCATTCAGAACTTTAAACCGGCTGAAACCGTTTCTTTGGTAGAACCTGTAGCGGTAAGTGCAGACGGTGAAGTATTGGAGGGTGCAACGGTTGATTTAGATACCAATACCGTTACCTTAAATGGTGAGATTGTTTCAGATGCACAAATTGTAACGGAACAATTTGTTCCGATGGGTCCTGCGGCCAGCCAGGTTGCAATTAAGCAAACAGGTACAAACGGCGGTGGTTATATGGGTGTAAACTCAGCTCACCCACTTGAAAACCCAAATCCATTTACAAACTTGCTTGAAATGATTTCTCTGCTGTTAATTCCTGCAGCTTTATGCTTCTCCTTTGGTTTAAGTATTAAGAATAAAAAGCAAGGTTTCGCGATTTTCTGCGCAATGTTTATTTGCTTGGTACTTGCACTAAGTTCAGTGGCGGTTACAGAACAAATCGGCACATCTCAATTGAGTGACAACGGTGCGGTAAATCTAACAATGTACGATCAAGCCGGCGGTAATATGGAAGGTAAAGAATCCCGTTTTGGTATTGCAACTTCCGCAACATGGGCTACCTTTACAACCGCTGCTTCTAACGGTTCCGTTAACTCCATGCATGACAGTTATACACCTCTTGGAGGTATGGTCACGATGTTGCTGATGCAATTAGGTGAAGTTATATTCGGCGGTGTTGGCTGCGGACTGTATGGTATGCTGGCCTTTGCGATACTCACGGTATTTATAGCCGGTCTTATGGTTGGACGAACGCCGGAATTCTTGGGTAAAAAGATTGAACCATATGAAATGAAATGGTCAGTTGTCGTTTGTTTGGCAACACCTGTTGCCATTCTGTTGGGCAGTGGTATTGCTGCAATTGTTCCGGGTGTGGCAGACAGTTTAAATAACTCAGGAGCGCATGGGTTCTCAGAGATGTTATATGCATATTCGTCGTGCGGTGGTAATAACGGTTCGGCTTTTGCAGGCTTTAACGGAAATACGATATTCTTGAATGTGTCATTGGGACTGGTAATGCTTTTGCAAGATTTTTGCCTATTATCGGTACTCTGGCCATTGCCGGAAGTCTTGCCAAAAAGAGCAAGATTGCAACCACATCCGGAACTCTATCCACTACAAACGCAATGTTCGTATTTTTGCTGATATTAATTGTACTTTTGGTCGGTGCACTCAGCTTCTTACCGGCGCTTGCACTTGGTCCTATTGCTGAGTTCTTCAGCACAATAGCATAAGGAGGTTATACTATGGCATCAAATCCGAAAAAAGGCTTTGCCGATAAAAAAATGATTGGCCGAGCCATTTCAGATTCTTTTATTAAACTTAATCCAAAAACACAAGCACAAAATCCTGTGATGCTGCTAGTTTACATCTCAGCTATTTTAACGACGATTCTTTGGATTATTGCTCTGTGCGGCTTGAAGGATGCTTCAGCCGGTTACACACTCGCAATTGCGATTATTCTTTGGTTTACTGTTTTGTTTGCTAACTTTGCAGAAGCCATTGCCGAGGGCAGAGGCAAGGCACAGGCCGACTCTTTGCGCGCGGCAAAAAAAGATGTGGAAGCCCATAAAATACCGTCAGCAGACCAAAAGGATGCAATCACAGTGGTATCTTCCGCAACTTTGAAAAAAGGTGATATTGTCATTGTTCAGGCAGGAGAACAAATTCCTGCCGATGGTGAGATTATTGAAGGTGCTGCATCTGTAGATGAAAGTGCCATAACAGGTGAATCTGCTCCTGTTATCCGTGAAAGCGGTGGTGACAGAAGCGCTGTTACAGGCGGTACCACAGTGTTATCTGACTGGATTGTAGTACAGGTTACCAGTGACGCAGGAGAAAGCTTCTTGGATAAAATGATTGCAATGGTTGAGGGTGCTGCCAGAAAGAAAACACCAAATGAAATTGCACTCCAAATTTTCCTTGTTGCTCTTTCAATTATCTTTATTTTGGTTACAGTTTCTCTTTATACTTACTCTGTATTTTCAGCAAATCAGGCAGGTATTGAAAATCCTACTTCCGTAACCACATTGGTTGCATTGCTTGTTTGTTTGGCTCCTACTACCATTGGCGCATTGTTGTCTGCCATTGGTATTGCAGGTATGAGCCGACTCAATCAGGCCAATGTACTTGCAATGAGTGGTCGTGCCATTGAGGCAGCAGGTGACGTTGACATTTTAATGCTTGATAAGACAGGTACCATTACATACGGTAACCGCCAGGCACATGAATTTGTTCCTGTGGACGGCGCTTCCATTATAGAATTGGCTGATGCTGCTTATTTATCTTCTTTATCGGACGAAACACCAGAGGGCAGAAGCATTGTTGCTCTTGCGAAAGAAAAATATGGTGTTGAGGAAAGAACAATTTCAGAAAATGAAATGACTTTTATTCCATTTACGGCTAAAACCCGTATGAGTGGTGTGGACTATCATGGCATGGAAGTACGTAAAGGTGCAGCAGATACTGTTCGCAATTATGTACATGAAGCGGGTGGAAGTTATACGGAAGAATGTTACGAGACAGTAAAAACCATTTCCAATCAAGGTGGCACTCCTTTGGTTGTAGCAAAAGACCATAAAATTTTGGGCGTAATACATCTAAAAGATATTGTAAAACAAGGTGTAAAAGAAAAATTTGCTGATTTAAGAAAAATGGGTATTAAAACTATTATGATTACAGGCGATAACCCATTAACTGCTGCAGCCATTGCGGCAGAGGCAGGTGTGGACGATTTCTTGGCCGAAGCAACACCTGAAGCAAAACTTCAAATGATTCGCGATTATCAAAGCAAAGGCCACTTGGTTGCTATGACAGGTGACGGTACCAACGATGCACCGGCTCTTGCACAAGCAGACGTTGCGGTGGCCATGAACAGTGGTACACAAGCGGCGAAAGAAGCCGGAAACATGGTTGATTTGGATTCTTCGCCTACAAAGCTGATTGATATTGTACGTGTTGGTAAACAATTGTTAATGACAAGAGGCAGTTTGACAACATTCTCAATCGCAAACGACGTTGCAAAATATTTTGCAATTATCCCTGCTCTGTTTATGGGATTGTATCCGGGATTGTCCGCGCTGAACATTATGGGCTTGCATTCCCCACAAACAGCAGTGCTATCGGCTATTATTTACAATGCATTAATTATCATTGTATTGATTCCATTGGCTCTAAAAGGTGTAAAATATCGTGAGGTTTCGTCCGGAAAGCTGTTGTCGAGGAACTTGCTGATATATGGTTTGGGCGGACTGGTAGCACCGTTTATTTGTATTAAATTATTGGATATGTTATTAACTGTTATGGGAATTGGTTAAGGAGGAATTGTACATGAAAACATTAAAAAGCGTGTTACCGCGTGCAGCACTTATCTTTTTAATCTTTACCATAGTGTGCAGTGTTGTTTATACAGGTGTTGTAACAGGTCTTGCACAGCTTATTTTTCCTAACCAAGCCAATGGCAGTATTATCGAAGTAGACGGTAAAAAATATGGCTGTGAATTGTTAGGCCAGCAATATACTGACGATGCACATATGTGGGGCCGTATTATGAATATTGATGTTTCTACTTATACAGACGAAAATGGAAAAGCGCTTATGTATGCATCCCCATCAAACTTGAGTCCTGCAAGTGAAGAATATCAGGCATTGGTAGATGAACGTGTACAAAAAATTAAAGCAGCCAATCCTGATATGGGTGATACGCCTATTCCTGTTGATTTGGTTACATGTTCGGGAAGTGGTCTTGACCCACATATTTCTGTGGCAGCTGCCGAATATCAAATTCCCAGACTTGCTAAGGCAAATAATAAAACCGAAGATGAAATTCGAGCAATTATTGATAAATGTAAAAATGGCAGATTTATAGGAATCTTTGGTGAAGAAACAGTAAATGTTCTAAAAGTCAATCTCATGTTAGACGGTATTTTAAAAGAATAATTTTGTTTGAGCATTACAAATATATTAAGGGATTTTTCCGTGATAGGAAAAATCCCTTTTTTGTACGCCTATATTTATGGAATGTTCTCAAAGCGGAATTTTCTATCTTTTTAGACTATTATTGTTTGTTTGTATTTCTGTGATGGATAAAAATACAAGTAAGGAGATATTGTAAAGATGTAGCCGTATGATATAATCTTTATACAATCTTAATGCTATTTATGGTTCGTTTATATTTCCTTAAGATAGGCTATGCTATAATAAATTTATGTATCAAGCGCTTTGGAGTGAATTATATGGGAGAAATAAGGTCCAATCCCGATGAATTGTTAAGAGCCATTAAAAATGAAGATTCTTATCATAAGAGAGGACATTTAAAAATATTTTTTGGTTATGCGGCAGGTGTAGGTAAAACGTATGCGATGTTAAAAGCGGCACACGCCGCTAAAAGACGAGGAATTGACGTGGTAGTAGGGTATGTGGAGCCGCACCCAAGACCGCGCACGGCAGCGTTACTGAAAGGGTTGGAAATACTGCCGAATAAACAAATACCTTATCACAATATTGTATTAAAAGAATTTGATTTAGATGCCGTTATAAAAAGAAAGCCACAGTTGGTTATCGTAGACGAACTTGCACATACCAATGCGGAAGGATGCAGACATGAAAAGCGTTATCAAGATGTGGAGGAACTGTTAAAAGCAGGAATTGACGTATATACTACCGTAAATGTACAGCATATTGAAAGCTTAAATGATATGGTGGCTTCTATTACAGGGATTACGGTAAGAGAACGTATTCCGGACAGAGTATTTGACAATGCGGACCAGGTAGAACTGGTAGATATCGAACCCGAAGATTTGATAGAGCGTTTGCATGCCGGACAAATTTATTTAGATACCCAAGCGCAAAAGGCATTAACAAATTTTTTCAGCATAGAAAATTTAACGGCGTTAAGAGAAATTTCTCTCAGAAGATGTGCGGATAGAGTAAATAAACTGACAGAAAGTGCCAGAATTAAAAGTAACAGCGATTATTTTACGGATGAACATATTTTGGTTTGCCTGTCTTCTTCCCCTACAAATGCAAAAATCATCCGAACAGCATCGAGAATGGCAAACGCGTTTAAAGGTACTTTTACCGCTTTGTTTGTAGAAACATCAGATTTTCCCAATATGAGTGAAGAGGATAAAAAACGGTTACGTGACAATATCCATTTGGCAGAACAGTTGGGAGCAACGATTGAAACCGTTTACGGCGATGACGTTGCATTCCAAATCACAGAATTTGCAAGATTGTCCGGTGTTTCTAAAATTGTAGTTGGAAGAAGTACCGCAAAGAGAAAACATATTTTTGCAAAGCCAACGCTGACAGAAAAGATGTTGGTGCTCTCTCCAAATTTAGATATCTATGTAATTCCGGATAAGGAAACTGTACCTTATAAAATAAAAAAGAAGCAGCATTATAAATGGAAATTTGTACCCCTTGATTTGATTAAAAGTATTCTTGTTTTATGTGCAGCAACGCTGATTGGGTATATTTTTGATTTATTTGGTTTTAGTGAAGCAAATATTATTATTGTTTATATATTGGGCGTGTTGGTTACGGCTGTTATTACAACAAACCGTATTTATAGTCTGGCCTCGTCCGTTATCAGCGTATTTGTGTTTAACTTCTTCTTTACTTACCCAAGATATACCTTTCATACGTATGGATTAGAGTATCCTGCCACTTTTATTATTATGTTTGTTGCCGCTTTTATTACAAGTACGCTGGCAACCAAAATAAAAAGAAATGCCAGGCAAGCTGCCCAGGTTGCATTTCGTACAAAGGTATTATTTGATACAAACCAGTTAATTCAAAAATCAGAAGGTGAGCAAAATATCATTGATGTTACGGTTCATCAGTTAATCAAATTATTGGATAGAGACATCGTTGTGTATTTGGCAAAAGATGCTTCATTGTCCGAGCCTCGGATATATTCACCAAAAGGAATTGAACAACATAATGAGGCTTATATCAGTGATAATGAACGTATTGTTGCCGAATGGGTATTTAAGAACAATCAAAGGGCAGGTGCCACTACAGGAACGCTGTCCAGTGCGAAATGCTTATATCTTGCAATTCGGATGAATGATAATGTATATGGTGTCGTGGGCATTGTCATAGATGAAGAGCCTTTGGAGGAATTTGAAAACAGCATTATGCTTTCTATCTTAGGCGAATGTGCATTGGCCTTGGAAAATGAAAAAGTTGCAAAAGAAAGGGAAAAGGCTGCTATTCTTGCTAAAAATGAACAATTGCGAGCAAACTTGCTTCGTTCCATTTCACATGATTTGCGTACACCGTTAACGTCTATTTCAGGCAATGCAGGTATTTTGTTATCTAATGGAGACACATTGAAACAAGAAAAGAAACAGCAATTATACAGTGATATTTATGATGATGCGTTATGGTTGATTAACCTGGTAGAAAACTTATTGGCGGTTACAAAAATTGAAGAAGGAAGTATGCATTTAAAGATGTCCGCAGAATTGATGGATGAAGTCATTACGGAAGCATTGCATCATGTAAATAAGAAAAAGGATGAACATACCATCAAAGTAGTGCAAACGGAAGACTTTATTTTAGCAAAAATGGACGCAAGATTAATTGTTCAGGTTATTATTAATATTGTGGATAATGCTATAAAGTATACCCCTACGGGCTCTACCATTACCATTTCAACCACAAAGAAAGACAAACAGGTTATTGTAGATATTGCAGATGACGGACCCGGAATTCCGGACCAAGCAAAAGAAAGAATTTTTGACATGTTTTATATTGCCCCCAATGAAGTGGTAGACAGTCATAGAAGTCTTGGTTTGGGTCTTGCGCTTTGCAAGTCCATTATTAATGCACATGGCGGGGAAATTTCTGTTTTGGATAATAAACCGAAAGGTACTGTTTTTCGGTTTACATTACCTGCAGAGGAGGTCAATTTATATGAATAAACCCTTAATTTTGGTTGTAGAAAATGACACGGCAGTGTGTAATTTAATTACTACAACTTTAGAAACCCATGATTATCGTTTTCATACAGCAGGTACGGGAGAGGCAGCAATATTAGAAGCAGTATCCCACAATCCTGATATTGTATTATTAGATTTAGGTTTGCCCGATATGGACGGCATTGATATTATTACAAAAATCAGAACTTGGTCTAACATGCCTATTATAGTAGTAAGTGCAAGAAGTGAAGATACAGATAAAATAGATGCGTTGGATGCAGGTGCCGATGATTATTTGACAAAACCATTTTCAGTAGAGGAATTACTTGCACGTTTGCGTGTAACTATTCGTAGATTAAATACTATGAAAACAAGTTCAGAGGCAGAACAGTCCGTATATATCAATGGAGATTTAAAAATTGATTATGCAGCCAGATGTGTGTACATGAAGGATAAGGAATTGTATTTAACACCAATAGAATATAAACTCCTTTGCCTATTAGCCAAAAATACCGGAAAAGTTTTAACACATACCTACATTACAAAGGAGATATGGGGCAATACTTGGAGCAACGGGGTAGCTTCTTTGCGAGTATTTATGGCTACGCTGCGTAAGAAGATAGAAAAGGATCCTTCCGCTCCCCAATATATCCAAACACATATTGGTGTGGGTTATCGTATGCTTAAGCTGTAAATGGTTGATAAAGCATCCTATCCTTTTAAGGATAGGATGCTTTATTTTTTATGTAAATAGCATATGCTATAACAACCTTGTAACAGCAACAAAACTAAAGTTTTGGCTGTTAACAAGAACGTTTTAGCGTTTATATGTTAGAAATTACTTTGCAATTTATTTTATGCTATAACAACCTTGCACCAGCAACAAAACTAAAGTTTTGGCTATTGATAAGAACGTTGTAACGTTTATGCGTTAAAAATTGTTGAACAATTTTTTTGAGGTTATAACAACCTTGCAGCAAAAAGCAAAACAAATATAGAAAGGAGCATCTTTCCATGTTCAAAATTTTGATTGCTAAGACAAGATTTTAACGTTCTGCCTACAGACATTATTTCAAAACTTCTCTTATGTTGTAAGATATTTGATATGATTTTTTCCTTTACTTTTGTGCTTTTTTCCGTTTGGAAAACGGTTTTGTAAATAGTATCATACATACACCTGCTACGATAAAACATAGGTATATAATGAGTGCTACCCAGGATGAACAATGAAAAAATTCAAATAGGATTTCATGGCTGAAAATTGCTTTTAACAATGGGAACACAATACCTTGTAATCCATAGATAATGCATACAATTCCAATCAGCCGAATGGTGTCATTATACTTCATACGATATCCTCCCTTATCAAAGTGAAGTTTATTTTTATATGTTCTATAATATAGATTCAAGGTTGTCCGAAAATATGCATGCAAATTCCAGAATCCTAACGGAAAATATTTGAATTATATTTTTCATGATTTGTTGTATTTGCAACATACTAATATCAGAAATATGCTACAATAGGAATCATAAAGTTGTAGGAGGATTTTTATGAAAAATTTAGAGTTTGCTGCTGTTCTTCCGTTTGCTCAGCAAGTACAATATCAAAAAGGTCAGGTGGTCAGCAAAACCATTGCTCAGAGTAAAGCGTTAAGTTTGACTTTATTTGCATTTGATAAGGGAGAAGAAATCGGCACCCATGCTTCCGATGGAGATGCTTTGGTCATCGTATTGGACGGACAAGGCCAAATTACCATTGACGATACTTCTTATATTCTAAATGCAGGAGATTCGATTATCATGCCTGCTCAGCACCCACACAGTGTATTTGCAAAAGAGCAGTTCAAAATGTTTCTTGTGGTGGAATTTCCATTGTCTTAAATAAACCATATAAAAAACAAATATTTTTTATTGCCCGAAATCCGGTAACAGCGTATAATAAACTTATCTAAAAATTTAATGGATAAAGTGTGATTGTATGCGTAAAGCTGCCATGATTGTAGGCGATTTCTTGAAAAAGAACATCGTATTTTGTATTGCTGTTACAGCGGCAATCGTTACGATGTTTTTTGTTCCTATAGATTCTCAGTATATACAATATTTTGACTTTAAAATTTTAGCGTGTATCTTTTGTGTTTTAGCAGTGGTTAACGGGCTGCATCATATTCATTTTTTTGAAATTATATCTAAAAAAATTATTCAGCGTTTTCGTACGGTAAAAATGGCTGTTTTGGCATTAATCTATTTAACTTTTGTGGCATCTATGATTATTGCAAATGATTTGGCTTTGATTACATTTTTACCGTTGGGCTATTATCTTCTCAAAAATTCAGATAACTTAAAATGGATGGCGTTTACTTTTATTATGCAAACTATTGCTGCGAATTTGGGAGGCATGCTGACTCCTTTTGGAAATCCGCAGAATTTGTATTTGTATGGTAAATTTCAGATACCGGATTTGGAATTTATTTCTACCATGTTTTTGCCATTTTTATATTCCATTATTTTAATTACCATTACTTGTTTGATTTTTGTGAAATCTACACCTATGAAATTGTCACAGGTAAATTCGGAAAAATTAGACGGAAAAAAGACGGCACTGATGATGGGTTTGCTGATAATTTCTATTTTAATCGTATTTCATGGCATTCCCTATTATATAGGACTTCTGGCAGTCATAGGTGTTCTCTGTTTTGCTGATAGAAAGGCTTTATTAGAAGTAGATTATTTGCTGCTGTTCACGTTTTGTGCCTTTTTTGTATTTGCCGGCAATATGGCGCGTATTCCTGGAGTAAGGGATTTTTTTGGTTATCTGGTTCAGCAAAATACCTTTTTATATGGAATATTGACATGTCAGTTTATCAGCAATGTCCCCAGTGCATTATTGCTGTCTAATTTTGTGACCGATTATAAAGATTTATTATATGCAGTCAATATTGGTGGAATTGGTACTTTAATTTCTTCTTTGGCCAGTTTGATTACTTTCCGTGAATATGTAAAACATGAACCTAAGAAGGGCCTCCGTTATTTGGGGTTGTTTACCGTAGTTAATGTTTCGTTTTTAGGAATTTTAATCGTTCTTGTCATGTTTGCAACATAAAAAAAGCTCCTGAGTTTTCAGGAGCTTTTTTTAAAGTAATCCGAAGAAAATAAATATGAGCCCAATTGCAATTCCAACTTGACAAATGCCTACAGTACCGCCGTATAACAATGCCTTTGGTCCGTCTTTTACTAAATCGCGGAATTTTACACGCATTCCGATACCTGCCAGTGCAATAATTTCAAATTGGCTGCTGATGGTATGAGCTGTGTGAGAAACAATTTCAGGAATAATATTGAATGTTGCAATGATGCTGAATAGAAAAAAGCCGATAATATACCACGGAATTTTTGCTTTTACTTTTTTGTCGTCATTAGCTGTGGTGCTTCTGGAAAGCAGTTTTTCTCCTTCATTGGTATTTAATTTGGAGAAAGCCAATGCAACAAATACAATAAATATAATTCTGATAATTTTAAATATGGTAGACATAGCTACTACATCAGAGTTAACAAAGGTAGCCGAGCCAATTACTTGGCCGACAGATTGTAAAGTACCGCCAATCATCGCGGAAGTTTGCATCGTTTCATTTCCGTAAAGAGCACCTGTGAGAAAGGGAAGTGTAATCATTAGTACGGTACCCGTTAAATTCACGGTGGTAATTGAAATACCTTTGTCTTTTGCGCTTGGATGAATTACACCTGAAACTGTGCCGATTGCGGAGGAACCGCACACAGAGTTACCTGCACACATTAGTAAGGAGAATTTTTTTCCAAAGCGGAGTAATTTTCCAATAAAATATGTGACAATAATGGTCAAAGTCATTTGCAGAATAATGAATAATACGCCTTGCCAGCCGACACTCATAATATCAGTTAAATTTAGTGTTAAACCTGTCAGTACAATGGAATACTCTAACAAACGACTTTCTGAAAATTTTGTTCCTCTGTTAAAAAAATCTTTTGTGCAGAGTGTATTTCCAACAATAATACCTAAAGCGATGGCGAATAAAGCAGCCCCTACAGTAGGTACAAAATGTGCAATTACTTGGCTGATTCCGGCAATGATAACGCATACAATCAGCCCGGGTAAAATTTCAAGTATGTTTTGTTTTGCGCGTTTTAACAGTTCTATTATTTTTGTTTTCATGGGTCATTTTGCACCTCCCTTTTATTTGTGACTTGATTTTATCATTGTTTCGTTATAAAATCAAATTATAAAAAATTATATAATGATAAATTTAATTTATGAAAGAGGATATTATGTTAGATTTTCGTTTGCTTACTTTTATGAAACTATGTGAGTTAAAAAGTTATACTAAAACAGCAGAAAACTTGCATATGACACAACCAACAGTCACACAGCATGTTCAGTATCTAGAAAGACAGTACGGTGTACCACTGGTAGAATATCACGGAAAAAGCGTTATGCTAACGCCAAAAGGGGAGCAATTGTATCACTTTATTATGACCATGGAAGCGGACAGCGAACGTGTCAAACAAATTTTGAAAGAACCTACAGAAGAAAAACGTCATATTAAATTTGGAGCAACACTTACCATTGGTCAATATATTATGCCTCAGATTATGGCCAAATATTTTACGCAGCATCCGAATGTGCAAATTACCATGCCGGTGGAAAATACAAAACGATTGTTGCAACGTTTAAACAATGGGGAAATTGAATTTGCCATCATTGAAGGTTATTTTGATAAACACATATATGGACATGCTCTGTTGTCTTATGAAAGATTTTTAGCGGTTTGTGCTCCGGGACATCCTTTATTGCAACGTACGTACAAATTAGATGAATTGTGCCGTTATCCTTTGGTTACAAGAGAAAAAGGTTCCGGTACCAGAGATATTTTTGAACACATATTGAATGAACATTACCTATCTATCAATGACTATGAACAAATTTTAGAGTTGGGAAGTTTTCAGGTAATTAAAGATTTGGTGCGTCAAGGAATTGGATTTACATGTGCCTATGAACCGGTTGTAAAGGAAGAAATTGAAAAGGGAATTCTAAAAGAGATTTCCATTGAGAAATTTTCGACAGAGAGAGAATTTAATTTTGTATATTTGAAAGACAGTATTTTTGAAGAGGAATATTTGCAGTTCTATCAATTTTGTATGGAACATTTAAAAGAATCCTAATAGAATAAAGTACAGTTATTTTTTATTTTTAT
>ERZ791934.646-NODE-646-length-44413-cov-9.578069_pt1 | contig 44413 bp, 48 predicted proteins | sample MGYA00510125_ERZ791934 | MGnify/ENA primary metagenome ERZ791934 (study PRJEB30046, sample SAMN00993240) | human gut metagenome | study: EMG produced TPA metagenomics assembly of the A metagenome-wide association study of gut microbiota in type 2...
AGCGGCTATAATAGCTATAAATATTTAGTTAAATGTCAACAATACAGTACACTAGTTATATAAATAATAGTTATATAAATAATAAATATAATCATCTATCTATCCATCAGACAGAGAAAGAAGAATATAACATTAGTTCCAGTCAGGAAAACATGAGGGATGGATGGAGAGAGTCTGTATGGCAGGACAAACAGTTTCTGGAACAATTTTTTCAGAAAAAGTTGGATTATCAAGCTGCGGTGCATGATAACCCAGAAAATAAAATGCTTTGGGATAACTGTATCTCGCTACTGGTACACATTTGCAGTACAAAGCAATCTGCAACCCACCGGATTGGAAGTGTGTGTTATACGACAGAAGATCTGCGCCGCCGGTTTTCCAAGCTGACAGCATCCCATGTGAAATATGTCCTGGAATGTGTCGGAAAAACGTATACGAAGATTCGCAATATGCGGGGGTATTTATTGCAGAGTCTTTATAATGCCCCGGATACTATAGATTTTTATTATGCACAAAAAGCAACGCGCTTGTGTGCAGGAATTTAAAACGCGTTCCGAATTTCGGAACAGAAAAAGGAGAGGGATATGAAAAATATCGGGCTGACTCTGAAAAAGGCGCGGGAAAATAAAAACTATACGCAAAAACATGTCATGGAATTAACAGGAATCAATCGAAAATCGTTATCTGGTTATGAAAATAATGTTGCCGAACCGGATTTGAATACCTTTGCGATCTTAGCACGATTGTATAATCTGTCTGCAGATGAAATATTAGAGATTAAGCCTCCTTACACTTCCATCAAGTTTTCAAAGTTAGAAAAAGGCATGTTATGTGCTTTTCGGAATTTGACAGAAGGAAAGCAACGAGAATTCCTTGTGCAATTGGAAGCACTTGTGAAATATCTTGGCACACAAAAGGACTTACATTAAGCAGCAAAATGGAATGAAAACGCGTTCCGAATTTCGGAACAAAAGGAGAAAAATGGAGATTACATTGAAATTATTTTTTGAAATAAAAGATTCAGAATTGTTTGGCGGAATTGGAAAAGCCGGTTATATTGAGTCTGGTATGGAAATTTCTGGAGAAGATCTGGAACAGGTAAATCTGCGGCGGTATGCAGAAGAGCAGAAAAAAGGAATTGCACAGATGTGTGGAGTAACGGAAGCGAAAGTTGAAATTATTTCGGAGGAACGATATAAAATCTGTGCGGAAGAGGAAGAAAGTTCCAGCGTGGCAAAAATTGTGCAGCGAGAAGAGAATGTGCTTCAGAACCCGTTGCATGAGGTATCGGCAGGGAGATGTAGGGCAGAAAATACATGTGGATGGGAATGCTGCTGTATGGAATGCAGGGAAAAAGAGGAATGCAATGTCCGGTGCCGGGGATCGCGTGGCAAATGGAAACACCCAGAAGAATGCCACTACTATGCAAAAATAAATGTATTCGGGAAAATTTTGAAATATATCGAAGAAGCCTTTGATGAAAACACAGAAAATATAGAGGATGCAAATGGAGTACATCACTTTGTAATAGACAGTTTTGCTGCCAGATTATTAGCAAAAAAAATCATACATAACTCTAGTTTTAGATTTTGTTCCGAAATTCGGAACGAGAAAAATTAGGGAGGAGAAGCAATCCCGGATGATATTGGTCAGGGGCTTCCATGGAAAGGATAAAGGGACTTGTTCCGAAATTCGGAACAGAAAAAAAAGAATATGGAGGATTATCAGATGGAAGAAAAGATTTATACGAGCGAAGAATTCAGGAAACTAATCGCAGAATTACAGGAAAACGAAATACTGGAGGTGACGTTCGTTGGAGAAGAATAAGGAGTTGGAAGTTGTCAGGGTAAAAATGATCACAGATAAAAAGCTATATAGTGAGTATCCATTGACTTCACCGGAAGCAGTCTGCAAGTTTGTTTCAAAAGAATTGGCGGATTATGATAGAGAAGTGATGTGTGTATTAAACTGCAGCACTAAAGGGCAGGTGTTGAACATGAATGTAGTCAGCATGGGAACGATTGATGCCTGCCTGGTAACAGGAAGGGAATTGTTTAAAAGTGCAATCCTTTCTAATGCAGCCAGTGTCATTCTTGTACATAATCATCCAAGCGGAGATTACCATCCAAGCAGGGAAGATAAAGTGATTACTGCAAAAATCAGTGCTGGAGGGAAACTATTGGGGATTGATGTTGTGGATCACATCATTGTAGCGGGAAATTCTGGGGAATATTATTCTATGCGGGCAAATGGAGACTTGAAAGAACTTGGTGAGCATCTTTTAAAAGCCGGAGAAGTGATTGCAGAGCCTCTGATAAGAAAGGAGCAACACATGATACATAGAGGTATTTAAGAAAAAGAATAAGTTGTTCCGAAATTCGGAACGTTCCTATGCAGAGGAATAAAAATGTCATATACTGAAAGAAAAAAGGAGAGGTATATGACAAAACGAAACTGTAATCGAATGAAAAGCAAAGGAACCAATAAAAAAGTAGCAGATAACAAAGGGAAAACGTACGAAAGAGAGGAAAAGGGGTTGCCAATTATATCAATTATTTCAGTAGTTGTGTCTGTGGTGGCATTGGTAATATCAATCATAGGTTTAAGTTATTCAGTATTTTACGAACAAAAAGAATACGAATATAAAAGAGAACCAGAACTAGAGATGAGTTGGGTACCTATTTTTCAAAAATCTGCTGAAAGTTCAAGGATGAAGATTGGGATACAGGAAATTCAGGTTCATATTGTTGATGCAAATAATCTGGATGAAGTATATCTGATCCGTTCAGATCGAGAAGTGAGTAGATTAACGACAGAAAAAAAGAATATATGTATACAGTTGGCAACAGATATGAAGGAATATTTTTCAGAAAATAGCCCCGATTTGATTACAAGCACACATCAATACCACTATCAATATATTGTTCTTAAAAATTTAGATGGAAGCATCCGGTTATATTTGGTGTATTTAAAGAACAATGGAAGCATGGCAACTTTTCAAGCGGTTTCGGAAATTGAAATATATGGTCTGAAAAACGGGCATGTAGATGATCCGATATATGAGGGGGAAAAGGTAATGGCAGAGAGGTATGAAGAGATTATGGAATATCTGAACAATTTCTAGTTGTTAAGAATGTAATGCTAGTTTTGAAAGGCTTGAATAATCTGTATCCTTTGGATAAAATAGAGGTAGAATATTGATAAAAAAGGAGACAGTTTTATGTCATACTATGTATCTGGCTACTATCAGGAAAAAGCAATTTTGAAAAAGGACGGGCATTTGTTTTTTATGAAATGTGAAGAAGCTGATGCACCGTCAGGCACAATGGTGGATGGAAGTGCAGTGCTGCCAATATCAAAACTTCCAGAAAAAGAACAACTGGATATTATTCAAATTTATGAGAAAAGGGAAGAATACGAAAACTACTAATTTAGGGTAGATTAACACTAATATATACTCACATTAGAAAAATTACAATTCAAAAATAAGAATGAGAGGCGGAGAAATGAAACGAAAAGAATATTATGAGATTAATTTACCACCATACCTCCAGCATGATTTAGATGCTATGAAAGAAGGCAAATATCCATATGACTGTCTTTGGGGAGAATTATACGGTTCAATCAACGCTGCTTTTGTAGATGGAGACATTACAGAAGAGCAGGCATGGTATTTAAGAGAAAACTATTTAAATATGGAAAGGGTATAAAGAGATGATAGATTTTACAAATTGTAAAACGGATCCTTTTCGCGCATATGATGGAGCAAATGGATCAAAAATCTGTGTGATTTATCACGATGAAAGATATATGATCAAATTTCCGGCACATGCAAAGGATAATAAAAATATGCATTATTCCAATGGCTGTATCAATGAACATATTGCAAGTTCCATATATAGAAGTTTAGGGATAGAAACACAAGAGACCGTCTTAGGAACTTATGGAGAAAAAGAAGTCGTTGCTTGCAAAGATTTCTGTGCAACTGGAGAGCGTATCCTTAATTTTGGAATGATGAAAAATCAATGTATTAATAGTGAACAAGGAGGATATGGAACAGAATTGGAATCTGTTTTAGAAGCAATCGAAGTGCAACAAGTCTATGATCCAATTGCGCTAAAAGAACATTTTTGGAAAATGTTTGTAGTGGATGCCTTACTTGGAAATTTTGACAGGCATAATGGAAACTGGGGAGTTGTTGTAAATGAGAACACAATGCAGTCCAGAATTGCGCCAGTCTATGACAATGGATCTTGTCTTTATCCGCAGCTTACGGATGAACAAATGAAATTCATTATGAATGATCGGACAGAAGTAGAGAACCGATTATATGTTTTTCCAAACTCGGCATTAAAAGAACATGGGAAGAAAATTAATTATTTTTCTTTTTTAAAGGATACAAAAGAAAAAGATTGTATTGCTGCCTTAGAGTATATAGAGAAAAATTATGAGGAAGAAAAGATAAGACATATTATTGAATCTACACCTATTTCTGAAACCAAAAAGGAATTTTATCTTTGTATGGTGAGAGAGAGAAAAGGACAAATTATTGATAAGGCGCTTCAACTGCAACGTGAAAGAAAAAAGGAAAAAAAGCTTTCAATTTCTAGGAGAAGACGATTGTAAGATAGATAAATTTTACAGGATTTTAATCGCTTGGGGTAGCCTAAAGTAACCTAAAGTAACCTAGAAAGCACATTGACACTATGATATACTATAATTACCAAAAGTAGAAATAAAAGAGAGGAGAATGCGGCATGAAGAAGTGGAAGGAAGTATTAGAAAAAAAATTTAAGATTGTCCAGGCTTGTGGCTGTATTTGCTTGATTGGAGTACTTGGATTTGGGATTTACTCTTTACAAAAAGAGAGTATACCTGCAAAAGAAACGGAAGTAGTTGTAACAGAAAAAAAGCAGGAAAAAAGTACCACGCAAAAGGCAGAGAAAACGGATCAATCGAAGAAACAAGAAATTAAGAGCGCAAAAGCAGAAATAAAAAAAGCAGAAAAAGAGACAGGGAAGGATCCTGTGAAAAAAGCAGATACATCTTCAGGACAGAAGGTAGAGAAAAAAGAAGAAAAGAAATCGAATACCGAGAAGTCAGAGCCGTCAAAAGAGCAGAAACCGCAGGAACAGTCAGCACCTACTTCGCAGCCGTCAAAGCCGGAGCAGAAACCACAGCAAAGCCCAACACCTGTCCCACAACAGCCATCAAAGCCAGAACAAAAGCCATCGCAACCAACACAGAAACCATCACAGCCAACACCTGCTCCTCAACCGCCACAACAACCATCACAGCCAGAGCAGAAACCACAGGAGTGTGTTCACAATTGGGTATATCATAAGGAGCAGGGGCACGAAAATACATATACAGTAACCGAAGAAGTGTATGAGCCGTGGGATTGTTGCAACGTCTGTGGCGCAGACTGTACAGCAGATCCGTCTAGTCATATGAAGGAACATGCATTAGCCGGAGAAGGTGGTGGATGGCATACAGAATATTTTAAAATTAAAGAGGTTGTAAAAACAGAATGGATCATTGACGTGCCGGCATATACAGAGTGTTCCAATTGTGGAGCAAGACAATAGGGAGAGAAAAAATGGCAGTTGCTACAAAATATGAAGAATGGATGGAACTAGGTGAGATTACAGAAGAAACTCCAATTGAATGGTATGAAGAGGAACATGCCAGAGCAATTCTAGTCTCAGAAATCGACCGACAAACAGAAGATCTGTCAGAGGAAGAAGCATTTGATATTTTCACCAAACTGATGGAGGGAGATCCTCTGGAGGTACTTAAGAATCTCCAAAAAGAGGGAGAACTTTCCAAAGAGGCATTGGAAGAACTTGAGGAATATGAGGAAGAGTATCAGGAAACACACGGAGAATAGAAAGGAAAAGGCGTTCCGAAAGGGATGTCCTTTTCCTTTTTCAAAAGAAGGAAGAGAAGAATGAATGACAAAATCACTTTTTTGACGAAAGAACAGAACCTATATTTTTCAGAGAAGCTAAAACTAGATGTTCTGATTTTAGGAATATTGAGCATGGGGAATACAGTTTTGCCGGCTGTAGTCGGTTTGATTCAGTGGAAGGAAGTGATAGAAAAACTATCCACACTTTCGATATGGGGGATAGCTCCTCTTTTACTACTTTTTATCGAATACCTGTTTGCTATCGTTTCATTTTGTCAATGTATTCGAATTAGTAAAGCAATCAAAGGGCAGAAAGATCTTTCCCCATATGGGAAATTTCAAATAGGCAAGATTCAGGATCGATATAAAAGAAGGGGGAGAAATCGGAAAACGGTGCAGAGAGGAATTAAGGAGTGGAAAGAACCGATGTATTACTATTTAAATGTTGATGTCGAAACAAAGCGAATACGGGTCAAACTTACGAAAGAAGAGTATTTTTTTATGGAAGCGGGAAATGTAGGAGACAATGTTTTGCTAGGAAGATTTGTATGTGGATTTCTTAAAGTGGCATATCCACTCAAGGTAGCCCAAAGTAACCTAGAAAACATCTTGACACTATGTTATACTATAATTGACAGAAGTAGATCTACAGAGCTATTTCGTTAGAAAAAAGAAAAGAAAAGTAGAAAAAAAGACATTCCGAAGGGGGTGTCTTTTTTGCGTGAAAACAAGGATGGTAGTGAAAGGAGGGAAGGAAGATGTATCGAAATTGTATTCGAATTTCCGACTCTGGGTAGGAAAAGTGAAAAGGCGTGTATAGCGTCTTTTTTTCGTGCAAAATCAAAAAAGGAGGAGAGCACAGATGAAGAGAAAAAAACAGTTCTTTGTATGGATTTTGGCAGCAATGTTATTATTTAGCCAGCTGTTTGTCTATGCTGCAAAACCAGATGATGCAAAGGAGAAAGATCGGCAGGAAGAAATAATACAGACTGAAAAAACAGGGCAGGAAGAACTGGAGGAAAAGGAAGAAACTGAAAACAAACAGGATCGAATCAAAATAGAGTCCGATCAGGTAACGGTATCTATTTCAACAGAAAAAATTGAAACAGCAGAACAAATCACGGCAGAACTGGAAATAGAAGAAGGATATGAGCTATATACACTTTCCATTTATAATGAGAAAGGTGCAGAAATTGTTGCAGATCTTGCAAACATGCCACAATCATTTTCTTTTGAAATGCCAGAGGGATGCGTCAAAATTGTGGCGGAAGCAGTTCCCAAAATGCAGATATTTGAGGTAGGAGAAAGGAAGTTGCATCCGGGGATTACTGTTCAAGAATATAATAGTGGAGGAAATCATATCGAGGATGTGATTCCGAATACGACTAGAACGAATGTAAATAACTGGCTGGCTTCTCATGAAAATGACAATTATTATCTTGGGACACCTTACCCAGAGCGTTCTGATGGATCTTTTATTCCAGGAAGAAACGGTGGGACAGACAGAAGGAATCCCAACGGAGATTGTCAAGGACAAAACGGATATGATGATATTGCAGGTCAGGCAATGATGAACTGTACAGGATTTGTATGGCATGTATTGTATAAAGCTTCAGGATTAGATTATCAGTCTGCTTATGACCGTATTCCTGCATGGGGAGGTATTGGAGCTGGAAACTGGAGAGATTTCCTCAGAAACAATAGGATAGAGTATCGTACCTATCAATCTCCCAACCCAGATAAAATTAATGAACTGCTTCATTCTATCATAGGACTTGATGGATACATAGAGAAAGGAGATATTATCTGGACGTGGGATGGAGCAGTTGGAGGAGACGGGTTACCGGCAGGAACTTCTGGAAGTCATCACGTAGGAATTTATACGGGAGTTGGCAGTAATTACAACGAATGGTGGCATTCTTTGGGGTATTCTGTTTATCTGAATAAATATTATAACACCAATTTTAAATCTCTCATTATGCCTAAGAATCCATGTGTTGCAGTTACTGTTATTAAATTAAGTGATCAGCCACAAGAAGGAAAGGTAAAGTTGAAAAAATCTTCCGCTAATCCAGAAATTACAAATGGAAGTAGCTGCTATAGTCTGGCTGGAGCAAAATATGGGGTTTTCTCGGATGAAAAATGTAGTCAACGCGTAGGAGAACTGATTACAGATGAATCTGGAAATACACCGGAGTTGGTGGTACGAGCAGGAACCTATTATTGCAAAGAACTGGAAGCGCCAAAAGGATATGCTCTGGATAAGAGGGTGTATAAGGTGGAGGTCACTGCTAACCAAACAGCAGAGCTGAAAGTGGTAGATATTCCTCAAATGGACCCAGTCGGAGTGCTGCTTGGAAAAGTGGATAAGGAAACTAACCAGAACAAGCCGCAGGGAAGTGCTTCCCTGGAGGGCGCAGAGTTTACGATGAAGTATTATGCAGTGGATCCCAAAACCAATGGTAAGGAGGATCCGGCTGGAAAAGGACATCAGCCAAAACGTACATGGGTATTTAGAACAGATAAAGATGGATTTACCTCATATTCACCGAAATATCTTGTTTCAGGAGATCCGCTTTATCTGTCACCGACTAAGAATCCATCTATTCCGATTGGTGTGACAACAATTCAGGAAACCAAAGCTCCAGAAGGATATTTGATAAATCCAAACATATATGTTGTACCAATTACGAGTGAAAATAATGGTAGTGAGTTTGTTAATACCTATAATAAACCAATTGTTCCAGAAACTATTTTGTCACTGGAAATTGTCAAGAAAGAAAAAGGGATCGATCGACCGATTCCAGGAGTCGTATTCACGCATACAGATCCAGACGGAAAGAAAACAGATGTGACAACAAATAAAAAAGGCAGTGTGACTTTAAAAGGTTTGAGTCGTGGAACGCATACGATTCAGGAAAAATCCGTGCCGGCAGGCTATACCAAGAATCCGGGAGTTGTAAAATTCAAAGTAGATGAAAAGAACAAAATTACGGAAGTAGGGAATACGTCTACGGAAGCAAATGGAAAAATGATTTTGACTCTAAAACCAGATGGAACAGGTCAGTTAAGTGTGGAAGATACACTTGCTCCTTACCGTTTGCTGCTTCATAAAGAAAATGATAAAGGAAAATTGTTGGAAGGCGCAGAGTTCACGCTCTATGCAGATAAAGAGTGTAAGAAGGAGTTGCAAAAGCAGGTTACAGATCAAAAAGGGAGAGTGGCATTTTCCAACCTGCAGGTCAATAGCAAATATTATCTGAAGGAAACAAAAGCACCGGAAGGCTATCGAATCCCGGTAGGAGCAGACGGAACTCCAGTCGTTTATGAAATCTACACAAAGAGCAATCCGGTAACAGGTGCTTTTGAATATTATGTGAATGGAACGAAGCATACGGAAACCAGCGGAGATTTTGCAATTACCGGAACGAAACAAGATCGAGAGGTCAATCTGAAAGTGGTAAACATCATCGGATTGCAGATGCCGGAAACCGGGTCTACAATACCTTTGCTACTGATTTTAATAGGCATGGGATGTTTTATAGCAGTCATGTATCAATATCGAAAAGGGGGAAAAATCAATGAGAAAAAATAGAGGGATTTTTTTGGCTAGCGCATTATTGTTAGCAGTATCTTCAGGAACAATTGGACAGGGAATGTCCGTTTTTGCTGCAAAGGAAAGTGCTGTAAAACAAATGGAAGAACGGAAAGGAGAAACACATGGAGGAGTCATTTCTTTTGGTAACGGAAATGCGAGTATCACAATCAAAGGGAAGGAAGGACAGTCTCTAGTCGGAAAGAATTTCTATGTATATCAGCTTTTCTTTGCAGAAAATGCCAAAGGCGGGGAATCTATTAATTACACCTTCCATCCGAAATATGAGGAAGCAGTAAAAACTGTAGTAGCAAAAGGACTTACAGAAAGTGGGAAACCGACTACTGCAGAAAACGTGACGGAATATATGGCAGTGGATTATATTCAGTCCTTAAATTCTTACAAAGTGGAGGGGGCAACCACTCCGCAGGAGTTGGAAGGAAGTTATAGCCAGTTCCGTTATTTTGTAGAAACTCTGCGAGATGAATTGGAAACAAGGAAGATCGTAGGCGATGAAGTATCGGTTACGAATACGCAAGCAGATAATTCTATTCGGATTGAGGGACTGGAATATGGGTATTACCTTGTGGATGAAGTGACAAGAGTCCAGGGAACCCATGCGGCAGGAAGTCTCTGCATGGTCAGCACGGCAAATCCGGCAACCGAAATCCAGGTCAAATCGGATTATCCAACTGTGATCAAGAAGATTGATGAAGACGATCAAAATGAGCATATCAAGGATCCGGATGGCTGGAATGATATCGGGGATTATGAGATTGGGCAGACGGTTCCGTTTAAATATGAATCCAACATTCCGAATATGAATGGATACAAAACATATTACTATGCATGGCATGACCAGATGGATCAGGCACTTACTTTCCAAAAGGAGAGCGTAAAAGTTGAAATTACCAATGACGAAGGAAAGAAATATACTTTAAAAGATGGCGAATTTGAAATTCAAATGCCGTCTACACAAGGAGAAACCTTTGCAGTCATTGTAACGGATATCAAACAAATCGTTGACAGGGAGTTCCCAAATTTTAATGAGAAGAATGAAAATGTCTATGGACAGAAGGTGCTTCTGCGGTACGATGCGGTGTTAAATGATAAAGCGGCAAATGATACAGGACGTCCAGGGTTTGAAAATGATGTCCGTCTGGAGTTCTCCAATAATCCGGACAGCAACGGAGGTGGAAGTACCGGCTATACGCCGTGGTACACCGTAGTGTGTTTTACCTACCGCTTGGACCTTGTAAAAGTCAATGATCACGATCAAACATTAGCCGGAGCAAAATTCCGATTATATAGCGATGAGAATTGTGAAAATGAGGTATATGTGAAAGACGAGCAAAATGGTTATCATGTGATCAATCGTGATGTACTGGGAGGGACAGATCATACTGGGGGAACAAAACCGAAAGAAGCAGTAGAAATGATCACAGACTCCAGAGGAGAACTTTCTATTATTGGATTGGATCAAGGTACATATTACCTGAAGGAAACAAAAGCTCCAGACGGTTATCGTCTGTTGAAAGATCCAATTGTGTTGAAAGTGATGCCGACATACACGGACAAGCGTGATGAATATGTGAAAGGACAGGGAGCAACAAATGAAACGCTTCAGAAACTGGAAGTAACGGCACATATTAAGAGTTTTTACGATGGAAGTGAACTAGAGGAGGATCAGCAGTTAGAAACAGACGTGGAAAATGGAAGCACGAATTTAACAGTTGTGAACCGGGTAGGAAGCAAATTGCCAGTAACCGGAACTCCTGCAATGGCAGCACTTTTATTAACGGGATGTGGATGTATGCTGATTAGTATTGTGCTGGTGAAAAAGAAAGGAACGAAGAAAAAATGATGCGGAATCGCATAGGAATCCGACTTCTGTTTCTGATTGGATTTTTGTGTTGTTGTCTGCCTCTTTTCTTGCATTTACACAATGAAAAAGAGCAGCAAAAGGCAGTTGCTACTTACCAGAAAAAATTGCAGACGGAAAAAGATACAACAGAGGAAACTAAAAAGAAAGCGGAAGAATATAACAGTCTTTTGTTTCAAACGCAAGGAATACAAGTGGAAGGAAGCGATAAGGAAAAATTAAACGAAGCATCATATGGAAAGCTGTTAAATCCGACTGGAACCGGAATTATGGGGAGTTTGGACATTCCCAAAATCGGAATTGAACTTCCTATTTATCATGGAACAGAAGAGGAAGTGTTGTCAAAGGGAGTGGGACATCTTTTAGGAAGCAGCTTGCCGGTAGGAGGGAAAAGTACACACAGTGTACTTACTGGGCACCGGGGGCTGCCCCAGTCCAAATTACTAACGAGGCTGGACGAAATGGAGGAAGGAGATTACTTTTTCCTTCATGTTCAAAACGAAACGCTTGCTTATAAAATTTCTGAAATTCGAATTGTAAAACCAGAAGAAATTGAAGTGTTGAAGATCCGAGAGGGAGAGGATCTGTGTAGTGTGATCACCTGTACTCCTTATGGAATCAATACGCATCGTTTGATTGTAACCGGAGTAAGGACTCCTTATGAAGCGAAGAAAGAAGCTTCCATGAAAGAAGCATTGCCATCTACAAGAGAAGTGCTATTCACCTTGCTTCCGATGCTATGGCTTCTGATTTTATTTGGATATATATGGAAGGAGAGGAGAAAGAAAGATGAAGCACCGGATAAAATATAGTATGATTTTACTGGCATGTCTGCTATTGGTAGGAAACAAAAATCTAGCATATGCTAAGGGGATAGAGGAAAGCTTGTTTTCAGAAACAAAAAAGGAAAAGGGGAGTATAACCATTCAGACTTTAGAAGAGGAATCAAGAAAAAGACTGGAGGGAGTACAATTTACGGTAATAAAAATTGGAACCTTGCAGGATGGAAATTATGAGCTTGTGCCAGAGTATGCATCGACTGAAATCAATCTAAATGAACTAAAGAGCGCAGAGGAAATGGAAGTGGCTGCAGAAAAACTGGAGAAGGTATGGAAAGAGCAAGGGCAGGAAGAAAAAGGAAAAACATTGGATGCCAATGGGAAAGTGACGGAAAATAATCTGGATGTGGGAGTTTATCTGTTGGCTGCAAAAGAAACAGAACAGTCAGATCTGGTCTCCCCGACACTGGTATCTGTTCCGGTTTTTCAGGATGGAAAAATGAATTATGATATCACGATTGAACCCAAACATATGAAACGACCTCCAGAAAAAGTAGCGCCACAGACAGGGCTGATGCCAATTGGAACCATGTTATTATTCGCGGGTGGGGCATTACTGTGTACTGCTATGTTAATAGGAGTGAATAGGAGAAAATCTGATGAAAAAAAGTAGATGGATCTTGTGTATCCTTCTGCTTTTTTTTGGTGCAACTTGTTTCTTCTTGGCAGAAAAAAGTAGGCAACCCTTTGCGGATGCAAAAAAAAGGGGGGAAGCATTAAAGGAGATTGCAGTCCCGGAAGAACCTGTAGATGCCGGGGAACGTATGATCGATTTTGTAGCACTAAAGAAGATCAATCCGGATATTGTGGGATGGCTTTATCTCCCGCAGATTGGTGTGGACGGACCTATCCTGACCGGAAAGACAGATGAAACTTACCTTGCGCGTGATTTTGAAGGGCATGTAAGTGAACTGGGGAGTATTTTTACCTTTGCAGATGCCAAATTATCGGACAGTCAGGTATATCTGTTTGCCCACAACATGGCTTCCGGACAGATGTTCGGAAGTTTAAAGAAGTTTCAGGATCCGGATTTTCAGAAAAAATATCCGGACGGCTGTCTTTATACGCCGGAGCGCACGAAACGGTTCCGAATTACCGGATGGGAATATAAAACAGCAGATGATCCGTGTTTTTCTGTTCGGGAACAGAAAGATGCCGGTATTGCGTTTGTGACCTGTGTTGGATACTTTCGGACAACGCAACGGTTGGTGGTACATGCAGAAATTACGGAAGAACAGCTGACTTTTTAAAGCGGCATATCCGAAAGAAGGAGATACCTGAAACGGCAAAAACAAGGGAGGCAGACAACGTGAGACAGAAAAAGAAACTCCTGCTTGCGGGGATACTGTGCTGTATGTGTCTTGGCAGTCTCTGTGTCAGTATCGGAGTCCGAGGAAGATTTCCCCAGAAGCTCCGGGAAGGGCAGATGCAGTTAGAAGAACAGAAGCTACCGGAAAACAAACAGGAGTACAGAGAAGAAAACAGGCAGGAAGAAGCATCCACGGAACAGAAAGAACGGAGTACGGAAACCGGGGCAGAAAAGAACGTCCCGAATGTTCCGGCTCCCAAAACCGGGGATACCTGGTGGAAATAAAGGAGGAAATTAAGGAGGAAATCATGGAACAGTACAGAAATGACGAGGCACTTCTGGAAACAGAGTCCTATCTGGAGAAGATGCAGAAAATTTTTGCAGACCGGGAAGCGACTTACCAGAAGCGCAAAGCAGAATATGACGAGAGAAACCAGGAACTGGAGCAGATCCGGAAGGAGTTATGGCAACGCAGCCAGACACTGGAACAAAAAGAGGAGCAGTGGAAACAGAAAGAGGAGAAACTAACAGTGCGTGAGGCTGCTTTAGCAGAGAAGGAAGCGGTACTTGAGCGGCGAGAGACAGACTTTGCCGAAGAAAAAACAAAATACGAGGCGCAGCTGCAGAAACAGATTCTGGAACATCAGTTGGAGTTGGAAACACTCCGAAATGAAAAAATGCTAGTAGAAGATGCCAGAAGGGCATATGAATACCAGACGGGACAGATGGAATGTGGTTTTGGGAAAGATACGGTTGAGAAGTGGGAAGCGGAAAACCGATTGCTAAAGGAAGAGCGGGCGCAGCTTCAGAATACCATCTGTCAGCTGCAAATGGACATCCGGAAAGTGAAAAAAGAGAAGGAAGAAACGGAAAAAATATGTGGACAGCTACAAAAAGAGAGGCTGCAGTTACTGGAAAAACTGATGGGTACTGCGGGATATAATCCGGCTTTTGCAAATGCTTCCGTACCGGAGGAATCCAAAGGCAAGGATCCGGAAAAGGATGGGGAAAGCTTTTCTGCTTCTTCACGGGAACAAGAAGAAAGCCGTACGCTTCCAGATATGGAATACCGGACAGTTTCCGGAGAAGGTGAAACGGAACGTATCACTAGACTGGGAAAGGAAGAGAGGAAACCGGAGACTCCAGCTTTGGAAAGACTGCAGACGGAAGAGCCTGCCGAAGAAATTTCCAGAGAGGAGCTGACAGCGAACGTCCTGAAAGGCTATCTGGAAAAGCATGATCCGGCAGTACAGCCAGAAATCCGGCATTCCGAACGTGGGGAACAGCTTCATATGGAGACAAAAAACCTGACATATGTTTTTTTGTTCCAGGATGGGATCATCCAGTTTGAAGTATCTGCAAAGCGGAAAGAGAGCCGTGCCCTGAAGGAAAAACTGGAGAGGATGAACCGGGAAATTCCGGGAATCCAGTTCCAGTATGACAGAGAAGAAGGATGCGTATTTGCAGGCGGCTACCTGACTGCAGATATGACTCCAGGGCAGGCAATGGAACGTGTCGGGGAAGTTGCAGGACGCTTTGCTTCCTAAACACAAAAAAAGGAACAGAAAGAAAGGAGAGCATATGTTTTATACAGTTATGGGAGTGCTGCTGTTAGGGATGGCATGTATCGGGGCAGTTCTTTTTATCTGGCAGGATATGCGGGAACGTAGAAACACCATGCCCTGGAAGAAACGCCCCCCGAAGAAAGGATACAGTGAAGAGTTCCTTGCTTCAATCGGAAAGGCGTATGAAGCTGCTGGAAGCATCCGGGGGATGCTTCAGATTATGAAAGAAAAATATCCAAAAGAAAAACGGAGAGCAGAGATTGCATTGGAATATCTAGATCACAGTCGTTATAAAGACTTTGAAACTACACTGAATTGCTTTTCCGATGGGAGCATAGCTTGTCAAAAAGCAATGGAAGAAGTATTGTTACGAGAAATCCAGAAACGACAGGCTTTGGTTTGCCGGGAACATTAAAAACACAAAAAAACAAAGAAAACAAGGAGGATATTACATGAGAAGAAATAATTGGAAAGCAAAAATTTTAGCATTGATTGGAATTTTGGCAGGGATCTTAGCAGGAGGTGTTGCAGCATGGATGGCATGGAAATATGCCGGTGCACAGTACGTAGGACTTACGTTTTTTACAGTCATGCCACTTGTAGCAGCGCTTTTTATTCTGATTTTGATTCGGTTATTTGGCAGAGATGATGATTAAGTTTTCGGAGAGAAGAAAGAAAAGAGGAAAAAACAAATGAAAGAAAAACAGATAGGAAAAAATGAGATACAGAAAAAGGATAGTCGTGAATTTTGGAAAAAGCAGAAAAAGCTGTTTCTTTTTCTCACGGTTCTTGCGCTTACAGGAGCCAGTCAGATGACTGCTTTTGCTGCAGGAGCAAACGGTGTGATTCAAAGTGGATTTAATGCTGTTTATCAAATCATTGCAGCAATCGTATCTTCTATCGGTAGCCTGTTTTTGTTGTGGGGTGTATTTGAATGGGCGCAATCTTTAAATACTCAAGATGGAGGCGCACAGTCAGCGGCATTTAAACGAATTGGAAGCGGAATTGTTGCAACAGTTGCGCCTCAGATTATTCCGTTGATCAATGGTGGCGGTGGAACACCATAAGGAGGAAAAAAGATGCCAGCTTGGTTAGAAGAATTTATCGGTGGATTTGTGGGGGACCTATTTTATGGTCCCTTTTATAAACTTGCAGAAGTAGTGTGGATCACGCTGATGGATCTAAGTTTAGGAGTGATCGGAAAGACTCCCTCACAGTTTTCTCCATCCGCTTGGAGTTATGTAGCCCATACCTTGTATCCATGGACACTAGGAATCGGATTGTCTATGGTCAATGTATTTTTTATCTGCAGCTTTTTAAAGGCGGTATCTAACCTAAAAGAACAGGTTACGCTGGAATTGTTCATTGAAGGGATGATTCGCCTTGTTGCGGTCAATATTTTGTTCCAAATGGGTTTTAATCTCATGAAAACTTTCTTTTCTATGGCTTCAGCGACGTCTGGGGAGATTATCGATTTTCAAGGTCCGCCTTTGTTTACAGAGGAAGTGGACATTGGAAGTCATTTATTCTGGTGGTTGTTTGGGCTGCTATATTTTCTTGTGGCTTTGGTCTGCGGAATCATGATTTTTTTAACTTTATATAGCCGCTATATTAAGTTGTATATGCTTGTAGTTTGCTTTCCGCTTGCCATGCCAAGTTTGATCTCAGGAAGGGGAATTGATGAGACCGCAAAGGCTTGGTTGAGAAATTTTCTAGGGAATGCTTTTGAGGTTGTGATCATTGCGCTTGTGATATCCATTTCCGGAAAGATTATTGGAGGATTTAATCTGCCGGAGAGTAGTTTTGCTGATTTCTTTGATGGGTTTGGACAGGCGTTAAAATCATTAATTTATATGATTGGGATGACTGGGGCAGTGAAGGGGGCAAACAGTTTCATGAATAAGACTTTCCATCTGTAAGATTAAAACGTTCCGAAATTCGGAACAAAATAAAAGAAAGGATGTTCCGAAATTCGGAACAAAAGGGAAAAAGAAATATGAAGTTGGATCTAAACAAAGATTTTGAAAAAGCATATCCACAGACATATTGGAAAGGTATGAGTATGGAAGAGCTGGTTACCATAGGTCTGTTTCTCCCGGTTGTTTTGGGAGTGGCAGGACTTCTTTGGTATTATCAAAAGATTCCTCTGCAGATAGGAGTTTATTTGGGGATTTTTGCAGGACTTCCAGTTGCATTTCTAGGGTTGTTTAAATATCAGGGAATGTCTGTATGGCAGCTCTATAAAGAATGGAGTTATTGCCAAAAAACGAGAAAACTTTGTGGAGAAAATAAAACAGAAGGAATATGGAAAGAACAGCCGATCTTTTCTATGACAAACAGGGAAACAAAGTCCAGAAAAATGGAGAAAGGAGGAAAGTAGCGTGGCAGTTTTTAACGGAAACAAAGCATTCCGGCAGAAAAGAGTATTGTCTCAGCCAGTTGTGCCAGTACCAAAAACAGTGAAGGAAACCTTAAATGTAGTAAAAGCTTATGAAAATGGATGTTTTCGGTTAGAGCCAAAGAAGAGAAATACGCTGTATGACAGAGCCTATTTATTTGAGGATGTCAATTATATTAATAAGGACAAAGGGGAAAAACGTCTGTTTTTGTCGGAGCTGATGGATTTCTTGAACGGGATGGAAGTTCATTTTAAGATTTCTTTGTGTAATTCTTACCAGTCATTGGAAACATTTCTCTCTTCCGTTAGAAATGAGAAGAACCGAGAAACATATCCGGAGATTGCAAAAGGGATTCGGCAGTGGCAGGAAGAAGGATTAAAGGACATGAATCCTACGGTACATACTTTACGGATTCTAACAGTGACTTGCAGAGCAGACAATGATACGCAGGCAGGAATCTATTTTCGCGCTCTGGAGCCTGTGCTTGAGGAAGCCTTTGAAGGGTGGGGAAGCCGGGTAGAACCGCTCAATGCAAAGGAACGGTTCCGGATTCTGCAGGGGATCTATCGTCCGGGAGAGGAGGCGGCAGATTTTGGGATGCAAGAAACCCTTCAGGATTGGAAAACAGATATCCTTCCTAGAAGCATCGAATCGAAAAGTGACTATCTGATTGCTGGGGATACAATGATGACGGTTCTTGCAGCAACACAGTATCGAAAGTCTATCAATGCAGATACCGTTCTTCAGAGTTTCTGCAATTTACAGTATCCGTCTTTTGTTACATTAGATTATGAACCTGTACAACAAGAGGTGGTCAATGATAAGTTGGTCGCAATCCAGATCAACAATGAGCGGCAGATCAGCGATGAATTAGATCAGAAGAGAAGAAACGGTCAAGTGATCTTTTCTCCATCCTACTCAAAAAAGAAGAAAAAAGAGGATATTGAAGCTTACATGGAACAGGTGGATCAGGATGATGAGAAGGGATGCTTTTTAAATTTTCTCATTGTGGTAACTGCGCCAGCAAAGGATAAAAAAGAAGGACTTCAGATTTTGACGGAACGGATGGAAGAGGTCTGTGCCATCGGGAAGAAGGAAGGGATCCGGCTGGAACCATGTATGTTCCGCCAACTGAAGGCGTTAAACACTGCGTTGCCGATTGGGGGAAGACAAGTCGATTATATGCGGTTCTTTTTAAATTCTTCGCTGGTCGTTCTGCAGCCTTACCATGCTCCGGATATTCTGGAGCCTGGAGGAAAGCTGTTAGGGATCAATAAAACAACAAAAAATTTCATTTATGGAAACCGAAAGCTGCTTCCAAACCCACACGGAATCATCATCGGATACTCAGGATCCGGGAAGTCCTTCTTTATCAAGCTGACGGAAATTTCTCAGACGCTTCTGGGGACGGATGATGATATCTTGATTTTGGATCCGCAAAATGAATTTGAAAGTATTTGCGAGGATTATGGAGGTGTGTATTTTGACTTGACACCCAAAAGCGGAATTTATCTGAATGGGTTTGAAGTCAGTCAGGAAATTTTTCAGGGAACCCAAAAAGTGAAAAATGAATTTGTAGCAAGACAGAGCGAATATGCAAAGAGTCTTTGTCAGGCAATCATGCGGAATATTGATGTCACACAGGAACACGACACGGTAATCAGCCGCTGTACTGAGCGTATGTTCGCACAAGTGTTTGCCTGGAAGCGGCTGAAGAAGCAGCCAACTTTGACTTGGCTGCGGGAAGAAATCCGAAAGGAACTGGAGCAGACAGATAACCCTCATGATGAAGCAATAATCCGTCCGATTTATAATTCTTTGGAGGAGTACACCTCAGGAGCCTGCGACATGTTCGGGCATCCGACCAACATCCGTTTCCAGAACCGACTGGTCGGATTTGGGATGTGCAATGTCCCGGAAAATAACTGGGAGCCGGCAATGATCACGGTACTCCATTATTTATCCGGAAGGATGAATGATAACAAGAAACTACAGAGGGCAACGCACCTGATCGTGGATGAAACACAAGTAGTTTCTAAGAAACCGGGATCGGCGAAAATGCTGAATAATGCGATAGTTACTTTCCGAAAATTCGGAGGGATTGTAACACTGGCGATGCAGAACGTGGTAGCGGCACTTGCCAATGAACAGATGATCGAGATTTTTCAGAACTGTTCCTATAAATGCTTTTTTGATCAAGGCGGTGTAGATGCACAGAGTCTTGCGGAGATCCAGCCGTTAAGCGATAAGGAATACCGTTTTTTAAGCAATGGAAAACCTGGAGAAGGAATTTTAATCTGGAATAAGAAGGTAGCTATGTTCAGTGCCCGGATTTCTCAGGACAATGTACTTTATGATACTTATACAACCAACTTCCACGAGGAGGCACAGAAAGCGGAGGACGTTAAAGGTTCCAAAGAATCCTTGGAACGTACGAGACAGGTTTCAGAAGAAGAGATAGAGGAATCCGTGAAATGGCAGGCAGTTTCCGAAGCGGAAGAGGAGCGGATGATCAGACAACTGGCTACCTTTTCACCGGTCAGTATTGGAGATGTTATGGAGCTTTTAAAACTGCCACGGGAACGGGCAGAACTTCTCTGTGAGCACATGGCAGAAAAAGGGGTTTTAAAGAACTGTGGTGGACGTTATGAGGCAGTACGCTAAGCGGAGGAACAGGAATGATTCGTGAGACGAAACAACGGATTGTAAGAACGATCGAAACAGAGGTACATGACAGGGAGGATTCCCTTCCGCTTTCCAAAAATCAGAGGAATAACTCTACGGGGACAGATCTGAAAGCAGGGGAGACAAAGAGGCTTTCGGCAGTTTCCTTGAATGATCCTGCCGTCTATCTTAGCCGCAAGGAAGAAAAGGAATGGAACTGTCTTTCTCTGCATGCAAGAAAGAAGTTTCAGGTATGGAAAAGCAGTGGACAGTACCAGCAAAGAGAAGGAGAATTACTCCAAGATAACTCTTTGAAAGGAGCAGAATCCAGACGAGGGGAAAAGGTGAAAAAAACTTCCTGGTATTTGGAAGGGAATCGTTTTTCTGCAACAGAAAAGCGGAAATGGCAGGCATGGAGAGAGGATAGGGATATTCAGGGAAAGACGGTAAGAAAAAAGCAACAAGTCGCGGAATCTAGACAGCAGCCAATAGAGGGATTGAGTGGGAAAATTCTTCCTTCAAAGTTTGGAAGTCAGGGAGGGCAGAAAGGAATAACACAGACTATGCAGGGAACCGTGAAAGTTTCCGGGGAAGGAATGAAAGTAGCTGTATCCGGAGCGGAAAGCTCCCACCCTGCAGGGCTTGCTGTAAAAACAGCAAGGAAAACCGCAGATGCCTTTAGACAGTATCTCAAGCAGATGAATGAGGCGGTGCAGGAGTCTGTTGCAAGGCAGCAAACAAGTGATAATGAAATGGAGGAAGGACTGAAAGGGGCTGTACATACTTTGACAATGACAGTTATGAGTCTTGCAACGATGGGAGTGTCCATGTTTCTCAATGCGCTGGTATCATTGACTGCGATGCTTGCAAGCTCTTTTGTTGTTATTTTTGGAGCAATTATAATTGTTTGTGCGGTAGCTGTTATTTTATTCTCTACCATTGCAGGTACAGAATCTCAGCCGGCTACTGGGCATGGATTACCGCCATTTGTGACGGAAGATATGATGCAGGCTTTTTTCGAAACGCAGGAAAAGAATGGGGTTCCAGTCTCTACGGGGATTGCACAGTTGATTGCAGAGTCCGGATTTGGGACATATGGACCTGGTGGTGAGAAAGGGCAGGGACTGTCTTCATTAGCATATGAATATAAAAATCTGTTTGGAATTAAGTATTTTTCCGGAGATCAGTATGCTAGTGGATCGGTAGATATGACAACCGGAGAAGAAACAGAAGGAGGTGGGAGCATTACTGGAATTGGATCTTTTGCAAAGTACCCAGACTATGCTTCGTGCATCAAACAGCGCGCCTGGATGTTAAAACGTGATCCGTATGCAAGTAAGGTGAATCCATACCGAAATCAAAATGATGGGAAGTATTCGAAAGAAGCGGCACAAGGGTACATAGAAGGAATTCGGCTTGCAGGATGGGCGACTTCTAGTTCCTATGTGAAAGCTTGTATCGGGCATATGGATACCTACAATCTATATCGTTTTGATAACATGACTTATGAAGAATATAAGAAATCAGGAAGCGGAAATTATGATGGAGTGGAAACAGAATTGATGAAGAGGATTGCGGCGATTGCAAGAGAAAATCAAGGCTTATATCCATGTACACCAGATATGTGTGCAGCGTGGGTGACTGGTGTTTATCAGGCGGCAGAAGCCCCAGAGATTCCTTATGGAAACGCAATTGACATGTGGAATACTTACCAGAATACAGGAAATACCAGCATGGAAAATATACCGCCCGGAGCGATTGTTTGCGGAAGCGGAAGTGGAGCGATGGGAGCGCTCTATGGACATGTAGGGATCTATATTGGGAATGGACTGGTTGCGAATAATATAGGGCGTTTTTCTATCGAAACGGTACAAGATTGGGCAAGTTGGCAGACTGCAACTTGTCAGGGTCATACTGGCTGGATCGGATGGGTTTATCCGGGAGGAGTCCCGACAAAATAGAAGCGATCCCCAGAAGGAAAAGAACTTATAAAGGAGCAGAAAATGAGGAAGAAAATCATTGCGATTCTGGCTGGAACTGTGTTACTTGCGGCTGTATTTACCGGACTGTTTTTTTATCAGAAACAGACGGTTGACAGACAGAAAAACGAAGCAGAGCAGCCGAAAAAGAAAGTGGAAATGGGGAGAAAGAAAGCAGAAAAGAAGAGGAACAGGAAGGAGAAATTTTAGAAATGATGAAGGAAGAAACTGTACCAGGCATGGAACTTTCTGGTTTCCCAAAAGAGGTATTCACTCTGCTTAGAAAAGATACCAAAGAACTGTCCGGACTGGTAAAGCAGTGGACACTGGAGAACGGATTTTCTAGTGCAACTGGTGTTGAATATAGTGAGCCGATAGAGGTTCGATTTCAGGAGAAAAAGTGTAGCATATCTTGTAAAATTTTGTTCGAAGAACAGGGCAACGGAATCCATCAGGAGAGTGGCACACAGATCATTTTTTTAGACTATTTCTGGGAGGAAAATCTGTTGCAGATACACAGATAAAAAATAGAGAAGCAGGTAGAAAGGAAGTGAACTTTTTGGAACGGATATTGAATAAGATTGGGCAGGAATGGGAAATTTTTATGACGGAATGCAACCTAATGAGCAAGCCCGGAATCATTTCCAAAAGTGAAGAAATCACAGAAAAGAGAAAGATTTATCAGAGCTTAAAACATCTCTGTGAGACAGAGCCAGAATGCTGCAGGATCCTGGTACATATGGACTTCATTTTGGAAGGAGCATACCGTTTTGTTCAGGATCAGAAACGTCCGCAGGAAACGGTGGAACACACCCTGAAGAACTGGATGGACTCCATGAAAAAAGGAACCTGTAGCATGTAAAAAGAAGCAGAAAATATAGGGGAAACAGAAAGAAGAACAGAGGAAAAAGCCTCCGAAAATCCCGAAAAAGAGAATATGTATACAATATACTATATGCAATTATGATTATCTCAGGGGTCTTAGGGGGCTGCCCCTAACAAGAGGGAAAAATGTCCTACATTTTGCGTATCTTGCCAACCCTAAAAGGGTTGCGACTTACGAAGGAAAAGGAGCTTGCAAATAGGGAAAAAAGGCAATTTGATGTACAAAAGCTGGCTATTTGTAATACGTTTGTAAACAGAAAGCAATACAAAAGCTGACAGATGTAATACGTTTGTTTGCAGAAAGTAATACAAAAGTTGACAGATGTAATACAGTTGTTTGCAGAAGGCAATACAAAAGCTGACAAATGTAATACGTTTGTAAACAGAAAGCAATACAAAAGTTGACGAATGTAATACAGTTGTTTGCAAGAAGTAATACGAAAGTAGACAGATGTAATACGATTGCTTGCAAGAAAATAGATGAGAATGAGTCATATTTATGACATAATCCAGGTAGCCTAAAGTAACCTAGAAATGAGATTAAAAAAGAGGTATCATAAACTTGGAAAATAATAAATTTTGCAGAAAAAGGAGGAAGAAAAATGTCTAAAACTATGAAAAGTTTTCGCCTTTCAGATGAAGCGATTCGTGCCATTGAAGAACGGGATCGCAGTAAATATCGTACTGCTCAAGAGTATATCGAAGCGCTGATTTTACACAGTGACAAGAAGACAACCATTGAAACATTGGTAGATAAAATAGATGGACTCGAGGAAGAAATCAGCACCCTGAAAGAAGAAATGAAAAGGGAAAATGAAGAGCAGATGCAAAGGTTGGAAATACTATTCGGGCGTTGCCTAGCAGAGACAGAAAGAAAAGAACAGAGACGCATCGTCAGTTACCAGAGTGCACCGCCGGATGAGGTGATCTAACAGAAGGAAACTGAAAAAATAAAGAGAATGGAGAGACATCATAGGATGTCTTTTTTTCGTGCTTGAAAAAGAAAGTGAGGAGCAAATATGAGTTTAAAAGAACAATTGGAAAAGGTACAGAAGGAGTTACAAAAACTGGAGGAACAGAAGAAGGACGCGCTCATTCGGGAGAAAGAATTGAAGCTGAAAATCGAATTGGAAGAAACGAAAAATGAGGTGAAAAAGAACCGAAAAGTAATGGAGATTGTAGAAGAACATTTTGGAGAAATGACGGAGAAAAACTTGGAACTTTTTCAGAAAATAATGCAGGAACAGTCAGAACAGATGAGATCCCGAAAAGAAAATCTTATGCGGTAACTGTCCGAAAATCAGGTGTGGAAGTAAATGAAAAAGCAGAATAAAAGAGATTTTGTAGTACGACTTCGAGTTACAAAAGAAGAGTATGATTTTTTGATAGAACAAGCAGAAAAAAATGAGGAAACTAATTGCCGCAATGGTGGTAAGAATTTATCAGCTTATCTAAGAAAAACAGTACTGCAAAGAAGCGGATATCAGAAAGACGAAAAATTTCAGAGGGAGCTTAAAGAACTGGTCTATCAGATCCGAAAAATCGGAGTCAATATCAATCAGGCAACGAAGCAGTTGAACACAGAATACCGCACAATGGAAGCTGCTAATCGCCTAGAAGAAAGCATGGAGTTGGTAAAGATACAGCTCCATGAAATACGGCAGGAGTTGAAGAAACAGTATGGCGATCACAAAGATGATGAACATTAAAACACAGTCCAATTTATACAATGCGATTGCGTACATTATGCGTGAAGAAAAAACAGAGGAATCTCTCTGGATCGGTGGGAACGCAGGGGATAACCCAGAAGAAGTTTACCGGGTAATGATGCAGACGAAACAGGACTGGGGAAAATTAAATGGGAGGAAGGGATACCACTTTGTGATCAGCTGGAAGCCGGGGGAATGTGATCCCGAAAAAGCCTATCAGGTTCTGCAGGAATTTAGCCAGGAATATCTCGGTGGAGAGTATGATTATGTGTTTGCAATCCACACAGATACCGACCATTGCCACGGGCATATCATCTTTAATTCCGTGAACCGAGTTACCGGTTATAAGTACCGCTATGAGCGTGGGGACTGGGAGAGGTTTATTCAGCCGGTTACGGATAAAATCTGCCTGAAATATGACCTGCCACGGTTGGAATATGAAAAGGAAGCACGAAAGGGAATGGCATATGTCCAGTGGAAAAATGGAGGGAAGGAAAGTTTTAAAAATCTGATCCGGACAGACATCGATTATGCAGTTTCCCATAGTACATCCTATGATGAATTTTTGGGGAGTCTGAAACACTTTGGATATGAAATAAAGACTGGGATCACTAGACAGAATGGAAAGGAAGAGGAAGTACTGTCTTTGAAACTTCCGGGGCAGAAACGGGCATGGCGGACGAAGGAAAAGACCCTTGGGAAAACATACACCGTGGAAGCCATCCGGGAGCGGATCCAAAATCAGAAAGAGATTTTTATCCGTCCCAGATGCCATAAATTGAAGAGATGGGAAAGGCAGGAAAGAGGCAGCATGTCTCGGATGGTCAGGAGTATCTCTGGATATCAGAAACTCCATGTGCGTGACGTGTATCAGATCCAGAACCGCTATGCCAGACACAATCTTTATGCTGTAAATCAGGCACAGATTCGGAAGAATTTAATCCGGATTCAGAAACTGAAAGAAGACTGCAGGTATCTGGTATCCATGCAAATCCGTAGCAGGGAAACACTTTTGGAGCGGGAGAAAGCACTTGTGAAAGAAGAACTGTATCTGAAGCAGAAACAAAGAGTGCAGGAGCATGTCGCAGAACTGGAACCGTATCAAAAAGTACAGCAGCTTGAGCAGGAATTAAAGGAGATTCCAGTATGGGAAGACCGATTTGAAGAGGTGTTAGATGAATTGGAACGCTTGCAGAAAGATTTGCCCGAACCTATGGAGGATTTAGAGGAAATCCGGGAAAAACTGGCGGGGATCCGGGAAGAAAAAAGATTGATCCGGCAGATCAAAAAGATAGATGCGGAACGTAAGGAGCAGAATCTAAGCATACGGCATCTTCCAATGCCAAAAGAAAAAGCCGGGATACAAAAACCAGAGAAAAGAGGGAAGGTATGGAAGAAATAAAATCGTTTTTACCGGAAGAATTAAAGGCATACCAGATTTGTGTTGCCCGTTGGCAGGAGATCGACATCAATACCATTCGGAATATTCTGGAAAAAGAGATGGTATGGAAGAAACGGGAATGGATGTATCTTTGTGCGTTAGATGGCATTCCGGATGAAAAACTGGAAGAAATGATCGATTGGGAACTTGCGGAGATTCAGGAAGCGAGGACTAATTTTCTTCAGGAGAAGTTTCAAAAATCATCGGAAGCAGAAGAACTGTCTGAGGGGAAAATCCGACAGCTACAAGAACAATTAAGTGCACTTCAGAAAGCAAATGAAGAACTGGAACGTATGATCAAAACACAAGTGGATGATTTCCTTCGGAAGATCAATGGGGAGAAAGAAACGGCAGAAAAAAAGATTCAAAAGTTGGAGGAAAGACTGAAGGGAGAAACAGAAGCCTTACAGAAAGTGCGGGAGGAACTGACAGCTTCCCGAAAAAACTGCAGGGACGATGAAGAAATCATCAAAAATCTGAAAGAGAAGTACCGAAGCAGCAAAGAGGAACTACAAAGATATAAGTTCCAGCAACCAAAAGGCTTACTGCCAGTGCCCGTAGAAGTGGAAGAAACCAGCTTTTTAAAAAAGTTTTGGAACCGCTGGAAACGAAAGAAAGAGGAAAAAAGATTTCACACCTTATGGGCGTTACGGGAAGCGGAAACCGAGAAATTTGTACAGGCAGTCTTCGGGGATCCAAAGATGCAGCCTGAGCAGGAAGACTATCTTCTGGAGTGCCTGCAGGAAGGGGATCCAGTAGAAGAAATCCTTGTTTACGGGAAATCTTGTTTTAGCGTGGATCAGATGAAACAGCTGCGCAACTATCATAAAAATAAGGTGTTGCAGGAACAGCAGAAAGGAAAGAAAACATGGAGATGAAAGAGCGGTGGCAGATTGAAGCAGACATTTATCTTGCGGAGAAACAAGAGCAGGAAGACGGTGTGTGGGCATATGGAGAAGTGACGGTGGATCAGTTGATGACATTTCAGGTGCGGGTACTGACCTGCACAAAAGAGAATGGGGAAAAGACATCTTTCGTGACGTATCCAAGAAGACAGCGAAATGGAAAGTGGGAAGATCTGGTGCGTCCGGATAAGGAACTGAGGGAAGCGGTAACAAAAGCAGTTCATCAAGCAATCCAGAACGAGATTACAAAGGATCTCCATCTGCCAGAAGTAACGGTGTTGCATATGACAAAACTTCCGGTAAGGAAAGACCAGACAGTTCCAATTCTGGCAGTTGCAACGGTGGAAGTTTTGGGACTTACCGTTTCCGGTATTACTGTAAAGCAGGGTAAGGACGGACTTTTTTGTAACATGCCTCAGTATTACAGCGAGAAAAAAGGTTACCGGGATGTTGTACATGGCACAACAAAACGGATGCAGGAAGCGGTGTTTGAAAAAGTGCTTGCTACCTATGAAATGGCAGGAAAAGAAAAGGAGAATACGAAATGACAAAACAGCAGCAACAGCTGGCAGAAGAATTTGTAACCTTACTGGAAACGGAACAGCTAGAGTGGAAGAAAGGATGGAGCGGAATCTCTGCCAGACCATATAATCCGGTAACTGGCACGGTCTATCATGGAGTGAATCGTTTCCGCTTACTGTTGACTGCACAGGTGCTGGGGTATCAAGATCCCCGTTGGTGTACGTTCCATCAGATCCAGCAAAACAACTGGAGGTTAAAGAGCGGAAAAGGACAAAGCTCACGAGTGGAAATTTGGATGCCGTATGACCGGGAATTAAAGAAATGGATTACCTGGGAAGAATTTCGCGAGCAGGGAGGAATCACAGAACGTTACTGTCTGCGTACGAAATCCTATCCGGTATTTAATGGAGATATGATTGAAGGAATCCCACAGCTGGAAGTGACTTTGCAGGAAGTCGATCCGGTAGAACTGGTTGACAGCATTTCAGATAGTATGCAGGTGCCGATTGTGTACCATGAAACAGACCGGGCATTTTATAGACCATCAGAGGATCGGATCTATCTCCCAAACCGGGAACAGTTCTTTTCTACCTACGATTATGCTTCTACGGCTTTGCATGAACTGGCACATGCCACCGGGGCAGCGCACCGATTAAACCGAAAATTGACAGGAAGTACTTCTCAGGAATCCTACGCACAAGAAGAGCTGGTTGCTGAGATTACTTCCTGTTTTTTGTCCAGCGAACTTCCGGTGAAGCAGACAGAAGAACACATTAGGAATCATCAAGCTTATGTACAAAGCTGGATCCGACAGATCCGAGAGAAGCCGGAAAGTCTGATAAGAGCCATTCAGTCTGCAGAACAGGCGAGTAATTATTTGGAATACCATGGGAAACGAATCACATGGGAAGAGTATCAGAAAAGGGTGGGAGAAGTGCAAAGCAATACTCCTTCGGAGGAAAAGCTGCCAGAAAAGCATCCGCAAAGGGAAGAAAAAGAAAGGATGGATTCTATTTTGAAAGACGTTCCGGATTTCGGAACAAATCAGAAAAGGAGGATTGTGGCAGTAGAAAGTACAAAAGACTATGAGGATCCGGACTTTACCCCGAACAGATACAATAGCAAGGGATCTGGAAGGGAAGATTATTACAGAGTTGTCGGTATTCAGGAGGGTGGCTGGTATGTGGAACCGGTAGATGATAAAATTTACCACTCTTACCGGGAGGCTGAAAAAGCAATCAAGGCAACTCCAGCTTGGAAGCAGATTTCCTATGACAGACTGATTCAAGAATCCGGAAAAGAAAGAACAAGAAAACTAGAAGCCAGGGAGAAGATTCGGACAGAGGTAGAAGATCTGGAGGAGAAAATCAGTCAGCTGAAGGAAAAGCAAGGTTATCTGAAGCAATTGTTAAAAGAATGTGAGGAAAACCCAAAGCTGGCGCAGGCACGGCAACAGATTCTGGAATATGAAAAGAGTATCGGGAGAATGGAAAGCTGCATGAAGGAGGCAGGAGAAGCGGAACTTTTGACATATGCAAAACAATGTGAGGAATACCTTGCATTTGGGGAGTCTGTGGATCAACTTACAGATGTCCTGGAAGCCAAAGAGCAGATGTCAATGCGAGAGGCGGTTTCAGTGTGCAAAACTCCGGATCTTTTGCAAAAAGCGGGGTGTAAGCCACTTCCAATGCATATGAGCCAGCAGCATTTATTGGATTGCATGCATCCAAAGCAGAAAGAGAATGCACATTATCATGGATTGACGAAAGCAGAAATCAAAAAAATCCCGGAAGCATTGGAATGTCCAGTGATTCTGGCAGAATCTATGACAAGGAAAGATACCATGATTGCTCTGCTGGATTACCGGGAACAGAATGGAAACCCTCTTCTTGTGGCGATTCGCCCGAATGGAAAGGCTTTGTATCAGGTGGAACAGATTGATTCCAATTTTATTATGAGTGTTTACGGAAAAGATCACTTTCAAAGCTTTTTACAGAAGATGATAAAAGAAGATAAACTGATTTATGTCGATCAGGAGAAAGGAAAACGATTAGGCTACTTTGGAAAAGAAATAGAACAGTTTGCTTTCAAAGATAAGGAGATTTTAAAACAGATTTCATCACAGATTGTGGAGAAAGGAAAAAGAATCGGAAGACATCTGTAAAGTGTTCCGAATTTCGGAACAGGATGCAGATAAAAAAACAAGTCCCCCTGACTTGTCAGGGGGACAGAGCTTGCGTTATTGCCGCTCCGATTGCGACAAGACCACCTTGCTCCTTGTCTCAAATAGTATAAAACACTATGGATGAAAAGTCAATAAAAAGCAGAAAACAAAAAATGGAAGTGTTCCGAATTTCGGAACGGAAAGGAACGATATGGATAACAGAAGGGAAGAACAGGAAGTTTTGATGGCAATACAGAGCCTGGGAAAATTGGGGGCATTTATGGATCCTTTTTTTAAACTGACGGCAGTAGGAACGATCTTGCTGTTGCAGCATTTTTACAGAATGTACCGGGAGGGAAAGCTAAGCAGGAAAGAGTTTCAGTCGATTCAGGAGTTTTCTAAGCTGACAAAAGGAAATTTCAGTATCGAAAATGTGCCGGTGAAAAATGTACAGGAATTGGAAAAAAGTGGTCTGCTACAGAGTCTGGAAGAACGGGGAATCCGGTATCTGGCACTTCCTGATTTAAACAAGGAAGATGGGTTTGTACAGTTAGCGGTATATGGCGCGGACAAGGAAGTATTCCGCAGCACTTACGAGAGGTTCCTGATGTCCAGAATGCAGGGAGGGGAACATGATCTGCAAAGTTTAAATAACTTAACAAGCGGAAGGACAAATATTATCAGCGTACCAGCGGAAGGAGAAATGCAGCTGATCCAGGAAGACTTTGCTTCCCTGCAGGTCAATTACGCAGTCCTGCCGGATCTGAATGTGGGGGATGGAGAGATACAGCTGGTAGTGGCAAACACAGATCTTCCGAAAGTAGAGCATTGGTATCAGATGTATCAGGAGAAATGTCTGTCAGAGGGAAAGAAAGTAGGAGATTTTAAAGTAGTAGGCATGGAAGAATATCAGGAAACCGGGAAATTAACGGAAGAGGCATATGTGGATACTGCATCTAAAGAGTTGAAAGAGCAATTGCAGAAATATGAAGGAAAAGAGCCGGGGGAACTGGAAAAGCAGCTGATCGAAAAAGAGAGTGAAATGAAAGGTGTTAATCACGAACAGTATTTGAAATTGCATCAAGATCCGGAATACATTGAACTGACGATTAACGAGGAAGCATTAGTAAAAAAATCCACATTTGCAGGAAGTCCGTCTGTGGAAAAGTATGGAATGTTCGGAAGCCGTGTTCCTCAGACATGGGGAAAAGAAGAGTTGACATTAATACTGCCGACAGACCGAGTATTTCTCACTGACAATGGACAGACATTTATTGGATTTGTAAAGAAAACAGAAGAACCGCTGTTACTTGGAGCCAATGGGAAACCTTTGCCAAGAGAACAGCGAATGAATGGAAAAGAATTATATGAACGTCATTATCATACGACAAAGCGAGATTATAAACAATTAGAGCGTACCGTGAAAACACCGGAAAAAAGGATTGTTCCAGACGAAGTCCCACAGATAGAAAAAATAAAAATACCAAAGATTCCAGGAAGGAGCAGATAACATGGTAAGACCAATCCAGAGAAGAAAGCTACCGTGGGGATTTCTGACTGTCCTATTGGTTCTCATGCTGATTCTTGCCTACTTGCTGTCCGGACTTATGAAACTGGATGGAGTAACACTCTTGAACTGGCAGAACAGATTTGCGGAGGTTTTGCTTCATCCGTTCCAAAATTGGTGGAATGAAAAAAGTATTGCTTTTTTGGGGATTGCCTTTTTTGCATGGTTTGGAATGGTTACTTATCTGATGGATAACTATAGGAATCGACAGGCTGGTGTGGAACATGGGGCGGAAGAATGGGCAGATTTAAAGCAGATCCGCCGTACACTGACAGATAAAGATGAGACAAAAAATACACTGCTCAGTGAAAATGTAGCAGTTGCAAATGATAAGTTATCTAATTTAAACATGTTAGTAGTAGGAGGGGCTGGAAGCTATAAAACAACATCTGTCGTGATGCGAAATCTTCAGCTTGCAGCAATGACGAATGTTTTTTTGGATATCAAAGGAGAACTGCTGAGAAAAAATGGGAATTATCTCAAAGCACATGGGATTGCTGTGAAATCTTTAAATTTTATCAACATGGAACAGTCCGATCGATGGAACCCTTTTAACTATATCCACAGCGAAAAAGATCTGGTGAAGATTGTTACAAACCTGCAGGAGTCTGTCAAGCCTCCGGATGCGATGAAAGGCGAACCGTTCTGGGATGAGGCTTCGGGATTGTATCTTATGAGCCTTTTTGCTTATGAATGGTTCCGGCAGGAAGAGGAGAAGAAAGAGCACCCCAAACACTATCAGGTTGCAACCCTTCCTCGAGTAGTGGAACTTGCTAATATGGAAATGCAGCCTGGGAGCCGGGAAGATAGCACTAAACTTCAGGAGAAAATGGAAGAACTGGAGAGAAAACATGGAAGGGCATATCCTCCCGTCCGGGATTACTTTAAATTAAAGGGTGCTGCAGAAGCAAAAGAAACAATCAGCTCCGTGATTCTGATGGTAAATGCAATGTTAAGACTGTGTGAAACGCCTGAATTAAAACGGATCTTAGAAGAGGATGATATTGATATTAGAAGCCTTGGAATTGGAGCAGATCATATTCCGGGTAAGAAAACAGCGTTGTTTCTTGTGATGCCGGACAATGATCCTTCCTTTAACTTCCTGATTTCCATGTTTTATACAACAATGTATGATGTACTTTTATATACCGCTGATCATGAGTGCGGAGGAAAGCTGCCAATCCATGTAAGGCTTTGGGCAGATGAATTTTATGCTGGTCCGAAACCGACCAGAACAGAAGTCCTGATGGGGACGATCCGCGGAAGGAATATGTCCATTGTTCCAATCCTACAGTCGATTGCACAGGCTCAAGCATTGTTTCCCCAGAATAAGTGGGAAATATTTGTGGAGAACTGTGCTGTAATGGTATATCTGGGATCCGGACCAGGAGCGAAAAGTACACACGAGTATATTTCCAAGCTACTTGGAGATATGACGATTGATACCAGGGATGACGGGAGAAGCTTTGGAAGCCACGGAAATTCCAACATTCAGAACCGAAAAAGTGGGCGAACACTAATGACTCCGGCGGAAGTCCGTAGAATGTCACGAAAAGACTGTCTGATTTTTATTGAAGGGCAGTATCCGATCTTTGACCGGAAAGCCATTCCCTTCCGTACTAAACGGTGGATGGAGGCAGAAAAACTTGCCGGAAAAAACGGGTACAGACATCCGGTAGAAGTTGTTTTTGATGAAGAAACAAGAAGCTATATTACGGTACAGCAGAAAGAAAAAATAGAATTTCTGACCAAAGAAGAAAAGGAAATTTACAGGCAGCTTGCAAAAACAGATGAAAATCTCCATTACTGGGAGGTGGATGCAGATGCCTTCCTATATATGAATTTCCGCAGATCGCAGCCAACGGAGGAAGAGATTGAGCAGATCTTTCAGAAGGCAAAAAGGGAAAAGGATGCTTTACGGCAGCTTCAGAATACGGAAGAAGAACTTCCCGAAGATATCCGGGCAATGCTGCAGCAAGAGAAACCAGATTTGTCCGGAAGTGTCATAGAATGTATAGAACGGTATCAGAAGGAACTGTCAGCGGAGCAAAAGGAAATTCTGATCAATAGTCTGGTGCTCGGACTCACTGAGAAGCAAGTAAAGAATATGTTTTTCCAACCAAAAGAAAGGATGGAAAAACTTCAGAAAGCATATTTGTTTCAGAATCTTCCGTTCCGAAATTCGGAACACAATAAAGAGGAAGTATAAAAAGAAAGCTGTTCCGAAATTCGGAACAGCTAAAATATTTTTTTAGAGGGGGTAGCAAAAAGAAAGGAATTGGCTACCCCCAAAATGCTGTAATTGGAACCTAAAAGGTTCATATCTATTATATAGAAGAAAAAATGAAAAAGCAAGAAGAAAATAGGAGCTGCTTAATCGTGCCACTTGTCAAAAATTTTGATAAAATACAGTAAAAAAAGAAGATAATTAGCAGAGGAAAAGTTAAAGACTGTATGGAAAACAAAGGAAAACATTTGACATTAGAAGAACGCAAAAGTATTGCAGCTCTACATGGACAAGGAAAATCGCCATATAAGATAGGAAAGATACTTTGCCGAGCAAGTAATACTATTAGAAATGAACTGAGGCGGGGAACTGTCAGTCAAGTTGTAAACGAATACCACGAAATAAATATGTATTTTCCAGATACTGGAGAAATGATTTATAGAAAAAATCGGTGCAAATCTAGGAAGATAGGAAAAAGGAAGCAATGCGAGGATTTTCTAAAATTTATAGAGCGCGAAGTGAAAGAAGAAAAAAGATCTTTTGCTGCAGCGAGAGCAAAGGCATTAAAACAAGGAAATTTTAAAAAGTCACAAGTTGTTAGTGTGGATACTCTTTATAGATATGCAGAAGAAGGAAAAATAGACGTGAAAGCTATTGATTTACCAGAAAAAGTAAAAAGGAAAAAGAAGCGTAGGAAGTATTGCAGAAGAAATAAGTACTTAAAAGGAAAGAGTATTGAAGAAAGAGCGGAAACAATTAATACTAGGGAAGAATTTGGGCACTGGGAAATTGATTGTGTAATCGGAAAGAAAAGCGGGGATAAAGTACTCTTGACGTTAACAGAAAGACTTACAAGGAAAGAAATTATTCGCCGAATCCCGAAAAAGGATATTCAATCTGTTCATGGGGCTTTAAACAAATTAAAAAAGGAAATGGCGGAATTTGATCAAGTGTTTAAGAGTATTACATCAGACAATGGATTGGAGTTTGCGAAATTACATCAATGGGGAAAGCAATCAGGAGTAGATATCTATTATGCACACCCATATTCATCGTGGGAAAGAGGGACTAATGAAAATACAAATCATCTGATCAGACGTTTTTTCCCAAAGGGGACGGAAGCAAAAAGGTTAACGAAAAAAAGAATAGAAGAAATAGAGAACTGGATTAATACACTGTATCGAAAGGTAATCGGTTGGAGAACATCCGAAGAATACTATAAAGAAGAACTGGAAAAAATACTTTTACTAAATGTTGTTCCATCCACATGATAAGAAGAAAGAGAGTGGGATGGAAAAGAGGGAAATTGTGCATATTGCTAAAATAGGCGAAAAACGTGAAAAAACCTTTAATTTTTCGCCTTTTTGTGGTATAATAAATTATATCAGAAATAAAACAAATCTAATACAAATGCTTGATTTTACAGTGTTTGTACACATTTCTAAATGCATAAAAATAGTTCAAGTTAAAAGAAGAATTCCCGTGTAAAAATACATTAAAATTACATAAAGATTTCCCTTGACTTTCTAATAGAAAGTGTTATAATTTGCATGCTGATTATCGGTTTAGACAATGAGTAATTTACAAAATGAAAAAGTAATGTGAGAAAAGAGGAAAGTGCGATGAAAATTGTAATTATAGGAGATGGGAAAGTGGGCTTTAAGCTTGCAAAACAACTCTCTGAAGAAAATTATGACATCGTTTTGATCGATCCAAATGAGGGAAAATTGAAAGAGACCATCAACAGGCTGGACATTTTCTGTATCACTGGAGATGGAGTCAGTGCAGAAGTGCAGAAGCAGGCGGATGTACCCCACGCAGATCTGGTGATTGCCTGTGCGTCTACGGATGAACTGAATATGTTAAGTTGTCTGATTGCCAGAAGGCTGGGGGCCAGACATACGATTGCCCGTGTAAGAAATCCGGTTTATCTGCAGCAGCTTGATATTTTGAAGGAAGATCTGCATTTAAGTATGGCAGTAAACCCTGAATTGACAGTTGCAAATGAGATTTCCAGAGTACTGATCTTCCCGGTTGCAAGTAAGGTGGAAACGTTTGCAAAAGGAAGAGTGGAACTGGTAGAATTTCCGCTTCAGCAGGAAAGCTCGATTACTGGAATATCCCTTGCAGAATTTTATAAAAAGTATAAGATTAAAGTTTTGATCTGTGCAGTACAGCGGGGAACACAGGTTTATATTCCGGATGGGGAATTTGTCCTGCAGCCAGGAGACAGGCTTCACATAGCGGCATCTCATCGAGAGATGGAAATTTTCTTTAAAAAAATTGGAAATCGTAAAAATAAAATCAAAAAGGTATTGATCTGCGGAGGAGGAAGAGTTGGATTTTATCTCGCGAAGCAGTTGACGAAGCTTGGAATGCAGGTAAAGATCATAGAGAAAGACCTGGCAAAGAGTGAAGGACTGTGTGAGGCGCTTCCGGAAGCTACTATTATTCATGGGGATGGATCGGATAATGAACTTCTGATCGAAGAGGGAATCGGTGATGCAGATGCCTTTATTGCACTTACGGGAATGGATGAAGAGAATATCATCATGGCACTTTTTGCAAAACAGCAGGGGGTTCCAAAGATTGTGGCGAAAGTCAATGAAGATTCCCGGGCAGAGATGGTGGCAGGATTTGGGATCAACAGCATTGTATCGACAAAATCTGCGACTGCCGATGCAATTTTAAGCTATGTGCGTGCACGCCAGAATTCAATCCGCAGTGCCAATATTGAGGCAATGTACCATCTTGTAGATGATCGTGTTGAGGCACTGGAATTTATTATAAAAAAACAGACCTCCTATGTGGGAGTACCACTGAAGAGCCTGGAAACTAAGAAAGATGTGCTGATTGCATGTATTGTAAGGAATCGAAAAATTATTATTCCCGGAGGAGAGGATTGCCTCCAGATCGGGGATAGTGTGATCGTAATTACATTGAAATGCAAAGTACAGGATTTTCATGATATTTTAGTGTAGTGGTGGAAGAAAAATGAATTACAAAATGACAGCTTATGTATTAGGAAAAATGTTGGGGGTGGAAGCACTTGTACTTTGTATCCCGGCAGCAGTATCCTTGATTTATGGGGAAACTTCAGACATGGCAGCATTTGGGATTACAAGCGCTGTGCTGTGTGTCTTTTTCCTTCTCTTTGGTAGAAAAAAGCCAGAAAATGGAAGAATCTATGGGAAGGATGGGCTTGTGATCGTAGCCGCAGCATGGATATTGTGGTCTGTATTCGGAGCACTTCCATTTTATTTATCAAGAGAGATTCCATCGTATGTGGACGCTCTGTTTGAGACCGTATCTGGATTTACGACGACAGGATCTACCATTCTTACAGATATAGAGGCGCTCTCTTATGGAATGAATTTCTGGAGATGTCTGACGCACTGGATTGGTGGAATGGGTGTACTTGTGTTTGTTATGGTAGTGACTTCTCTGGATGATAAAAGTTCTATGCATTTAATGCGGGCAGAAGTTCCAGGACCAGAAGCGGATAAACTTGTTCCGAAAGCGCGAGAGACCGCAAAGCTTTTATATGCAATGTATCTGGCACTCACTGTCGCGGAGATCATTTTCCTTCTGGCGGGAGGAATGAACTTATATGATAGTATCATTCACTCCTTTAGTACCGCAGGAACCGGAGGATTTGCAAATCATAACAGCAGCGTTGCTTACTATGACAGTGCTTATATTGACGGGGTGATCACCGTTTTTATGATCCTGTTTGGAATCAACTTTAATATGTATTTTCTTCTTTTAATAAAAGATGTAAAATCTGTCTGGAAAAATGAGGAAGTCAGAGCATATCTGGGAATTATAGTGGCGGCAACTTTGGTGATCACCTGCAATGTTCTCTCTATTTACAAAGAACCGTTAAAAGCTTTCCGATATTCGATTTTTCAGGTTGCATCAATTATTACAACGACAGGATTTGCCACGGCAGACTTTAATTTGTGGCCGGAATTGTCAAAATGTATTTTGCTTCTCATTATGGTGATTGGTGCATGTGCCGGCTCTACCGGAGGTGGAGTGAAAGTGTCCAGATTTTTGATCTTGTGGAAAAGTATTTTGAAGCAGGTGAAAGGAATGCTGCATCCGAAATCGGTTAATGTTGTAAAAGTAAATGGAAAGAAAATCAGCAATGAGACGTTGCAAGGGGTGTATGCATATTTTAGTGCATATGTATTTGTATTTGGAATTTCTGTGCTTCTTGTGGCACTTGATAATTTTGATTTTGCAACAACCATATCGGGAGTGCTGACTACATTGAGCAATGTAGGTCCGGGAATTTCAAGAGTAGGTCCGATAGAAAACTTCCAGTCTTTCTCGGTGTTATCTAAAATTGTATTTTCTATGGATATGCTGATCGGAAGGCTTGAAATCTTCCCGTTTCTTATGATTTGTTCTCCAAGTTTCTGGAGAAAACATTTCTAGATTCTATTGTTTATAAGAAGTTTATAAAATATCATCAGACATTGTTTGCGCTGATGATATTTTTGTATTATACTGTTCATTATAACTTATTGATATATAGAAAATGGAGGATGTTATGAAAAAAGCAAAGGCAAAAATAATTGGAGCGATTGTGCTTGCGATTGTTGCATTTTTGTATTACTATTTTACACTGCCGGCAATCAATATCCACTCTCGTGATTTTTGGTTCTTTATTGGGATTTTAGTTGCAGTTCTTGCGCTGATCTACGCGTGGAAGAAACGGCTTCGTCCAGATGAGATTAAGACGAGTAAAGGGATGAAGGCGATTCTATTTGTACTGGCAGCAGTTGTTGTTGTGTATCTTGTGGGAGCGTTACTTTCTTCTCCGATTGTAAATGCGAAGAAGTATCAGAAGCTTCTTAAAGTAGAGGAGGGAGAATTTACAAAGGATATCGAAGAACTTTCCTTTGATCAAATCCCGCTGCTTGACAAAGAGTCTGCAACACTTCTCGGAAATCGAAAGATGGGAAGTATGGTAGATATGGTATCTCAATTTGAGGTGGATGATATTTACAGCCAGATCAACTATCAAGGAAGACCGGTACGTGTTTCTCCGCTCAAATATGCCAGTGGTATTAAATGGATCACGAATCAGTCTGAAGGAATCCCGGCGTATGTCCGTATTGATATGGCCACACAGTCTACAGAGCTTGTAAAATTAGAAAAAGGTATCAAGTATTCTACAAGCGAATATTTTAACCGGAATATTTACAGACATTTGCGCTTCAATTATCCGACTTATATTTTTGACCAGTTAAGTTTTGAGACAGATGATGACGGAGTTCCATACTGGGTATGCCCGGTGAAGAAGTTTAACATTGGTCTGTTTGGAGGAGAGACAGTTGGAAGGGTTGTACTGTGTAATGCAGTGACAGGAGAGACGAAAGACTATGCGATCGATGATGTGCCGAAGTGGATTGACCGTGCATATTCTTCTGATCTTCTTGTACAGCTTTATGATTACTATGGAGCGCTGAAGCATGGATTTTTGAACAGTGTACTTGGACAGAAAGACTGCCTGAAGACGACAGAAGGATATAACTATCTTGCGATCGATGACGATGTATGGGTATATACGGGTGTGACATCCGTGAGTGGTGACCAGTCCAACGTCGGATTTGTTCTGATGAACCAGAGAACAATGGAAACAAAATTTTATCCGATCGAAGGTGCTACAGAGGCTTCTGCAATGTCATCTGCAGAAGGTCAGGTACAGAACTTGAAATACAAGGCGACTTTCCCGCTTCTTTTAAATCTCTCCGGAGAGCCGACTTATTTTATCGCATTAAAAGATGATGCGGGCCTTGTTAAGAAGTATGCGATGGTAAATGTACAGAAATATCAGCTTGTAGCAATCGGAGATACGGTGAGCCAGTGTGAGGAAAAATACAATGAACTTCTTCTGACGGATGGTGTGATCAAGGAAGAGGAAGACAAGCGAGAAGTACAGACGATGGAAGGAACCATTGCGAAGATTGCACAGGGAGTCGTGGAAGGAAACTCACATTACTATATTCTTCTGGAAGAATCAGAGGAGATTTTTGATGTGTCGGTGGTAGATTTTATTGATGTCATCCGCTATGAGCCGGGACAGAAAGTGACGATTGAATATAAGCAGGATGAGAAGGTAAATACAGTTTTAAGTATTAAATAGAGCAGGATTTGCAATGAAATCAGCATTTTTGGAAATGCATTTTATAGAAAATGCCGATAGAATAGAAAGAAGTGAAAAAAGAAAAGTAAGGATGTGGAAAAATGGGAGAGAAGAAACAGAGAGTAGCGGTAATCTTTGGAGGGCAATCCTCTGAGCATGAAGTTTCCTGTAAGTCAGCAGTTACAGTGATCTCGCATATTGACCGGACAAAATATGAGCCGGTTTTGATCGGGATCACAAAAGAGGGATGCTGGCTGAAAGTGGAAGATACAGAAGCAATTAGAAATGATACCTGGCGTGAAAACGGGAAGCGGGCAATTCTTTCACCGGATGCTAGAGAACATGGAATTCTCGTGCTGGGGGATACTGTGGAGAAGATCCAGGTAGATGTGATCTTTCCGGTTCTTCACGGAATGTACGGTGAAGATGGAACCATCCAGGGATTGTTTGAACTTGCGAAAATCCCTTATGTCGGATGTGGGGTACTTGCATCAGCGGTATCCATGGATAAACTTTACACGAAGATTATTGTAGATCATCTTGGAATCCGTCAGGCAAAATTTGTTGGAATCCATGCATATGAGCTTGAGGAGATCAACAAGGCGCTTGACAAGGTGGAGGAAATGCTTCCGTATCCGGTATTTGTAAAGCCGTCCAAAGCAGGGTCTTCTCAGGGAGTCAATCAGGCAAAAGACAGAGAAGAATTACAGGCAGCATTGCTTGAAGCGGCAAAGCATGATACAAAGATTCTTGTGGAAGAGACGATTAAAGGGCGTGAGATTGAATGTGCCGTGCTTGGTGGAAAGAATGTGAAAGCATCTGACGTCGGTGAAATTAAGGCAGCAGATACGTTCTACACTTATGAAGCAAAGTACAATAATCCGGATTCTAAGACAGATACTCATCCGGAACTGCCAGAAGGAGCATTGGAAAAGGTGAGAGAAGATGCCGTTGCAATTTTCAAAGCGGTAGATGGCTTTGGACTTTCCAGAGTGGATTTCTTCCTGGAACATGGTACAAATGAAGTGATTTTCAATGAGATCAATACATTGCCTGGATTTACGAATATCAGCATGTACCCAATGCTTTGGAGAGAAAAAGGAATCGATACGACAGAGCTTGTGACAGAGCTGATCGAGCTTGCATTTGAAAGAAAATAGAGTATACGAAAATAGAAAAAAGATAAGAGAAAAGCCTTGCGGTAGCAATTACTGCAAGGCTTTTAAACGTAATGGAAATTGTGAACTATTAACTTTTCCATTTGAATTGCTTCGTTGTTTTAATTAAGAAGTGCACAGTCAGTCAAGTCAATTCCGTTTAACTGGTCTTTCTCTGCGCTGATACTTAAATAGAAATTCACATCATGTCTCTTAGAGATATTTTTCAACCGTTCAATGAAGCGAGGCATATTCTCAGAAGAAATATTGGCATGTTTTAAAATACCATCGATAAAAATAGCCTGAATATCATGGTTAGCACTAAGCATTCCATAAATAAATCCAGTGTAGTCGTCAATGTTCTTGATGGAAGGATAGTCATCCATACAGATTACTCTGATATCAAAAGATAAACTGTATGTATCGTTGTGACTGTTCTTGATAAACGTTACATTGCCGTCACACTGCTTTACTGTCTCATTTGCTAATTCGATCATCTGTTGTGTTTTGCCGCTCCCTTTAGGGCCTGTTAATAAATTTACCATGGCACTATCTCCTTTATAATGTTTTTTCGTTCTGTCGATTATGTAATGTATTATACACTAATTATAAGAAAATGGCAATAAAATATAAAAAATTATGCGAAATTTACAAAAAAATACAGCTTTTCCCAATGCCTTGACAAATAGTCTTCGTATGATAAAATAGAAATATCATTGAAATTGTGATGACAGATTGAATCAGACAATGGCAAAGAAGAGGAGTAGTAAGAGCCTATCGTTTTCAGAGAGCTGCCGGCAGGTGTGAGGCAGCAGCGTAATCTCCGAACTCACCTTGGAGCCCTTCTATTGAACGAGAGATACAGAATACACTGTATGAAAGTAGATAGAGGCGGGACTTCCCGTTACAGAAGCAATGAGTGCGTACAGTGAGATGCTGTATGAATAAGAGTGGTACCACGGAAATCAGCCTTTTCGTCTCTTGATGAGATGAGAGGTTTTTTTTATTGCATAGGAAATTGATTTCCGCAGAGGGAATTCTTGGAGAAAAAGGAGGAAAAAAGAATGGCAGTACCTTATAATCATAAGGCGATTGAAAAAAAATGGCGTGAAAACTGGGAAAAGCATCCAGTGAACGTAAAAGAAGATGAAAATGGAAAGAGAGAGAAATATTATTGTCTCGATATGTTCCCATATCCATCAGGAAATGGTCTCCATGTCGGACACTGGAGAGGATACGTAATCTCTGATGTATGGAGCAGATATAAGTTATTACAGAAATACTATATTGTACATCCAATGGGATGGGATGCATTTGGACTTCCGGCAGAAAACTATGCAATCAAGATGGGTGTGCATCCATCGATTTCTACTGCTGAGAATGTAAAAAATATTAAGAGACAGATCAATGAGATCGCAGCTCTCTATGACTGGGATATGGAAGTCAATACAACTGATCCAGAATTTTATAAATGGACACAATGGATCTTTGTAAAAATGTTCAAAGAAGGACTGGCATACGAGAAGGAATTCCCGATCAACTGGTGCCCTTCCTGCAAGACAGGTCTTGCGAATGAAGAAGTAGTAAATGGTAAATGTGAGCGCTGCGGAACAGAAGTGACAAAGAAAAATCTTCGTCAGTGGATGCTTCGGATCACAAAATACGCAGAGAGGCTTCTTGCAGATCTCGATAAATTAGATTGGCCGGAGAAGGTAAAGAAGATGCAGGCAGACTGGATCGGAAAATCTTACGGTGCAGAAGTTGATTTCCAGGTAGAAGGAAGAGAAGATAAGATCACTGTCTATACGACAAGACCGGATACTCTTCACGGCGCGACATTTATGGTACTTGCACCGGAGCATGCGCTTGCTAAGAGTCTTGCCACAGACGAGACAAGAGAAGGGGTAGAACAGTATATCTATGATGCTTCTATGAAGTCGAATGTAGACAGACTTCAGGATAAGGAAAAGACAGGAGTGTTTACAGGATCTTATGCGATCAACCCATTAAATGGAGCAAAGACACCAATCTGGCTCTCTGATTATGTTCTCGCAGACTATGGTACCGGAGCAATCATGTGTGTGCCGGCTCACGATGATCGTGACTTTGCATTTGCAAAGAAATTCGATCTTCCAATCGTACAGGTAATTGCAAAAGATGGAAAAGAAATTGAAAATATGACAGAGGCCTATACAGAGGCAGCAGGAACGATGATCAATTCTGGTGAGTGGAACGGAATGGAATCAGCTGTTCTGAAAAAAGAAGCGCCGCATATCATCGAAGAACGTGGATTTGGAAAGGCAACTGTCAACTATAAACTGCGAGACTGGGTATTCTCGCGCCAGCGTTACTGGGGAGAACCAATTCCGATTGTACACTGCCCGGATTGTGGAGCAGTTCCAGTACCGGAAGAGCAGCTTCCTCTGACACTTCCGGAAGTAGATTCTTATGAGCCGACCGGAACAGGAGAATCTCCGCTTGCAGGAATTGAAAGCTGGGTAAATACAACTTGTCCAGTTTGTGGAAAACCTGCAAAACGTGAGACAAACACAATGCCACAGTGGGCTGGATCTTCCTGGTATTTCCTCCGCTATGTGGACAGCCATAATTCCGAAGCACTTGTATCAAGAGAAAAAGCAGATGAGATGCTTCCGGTAGATATGTATATTGGAGGAGTGGAACACGCGGTACTTCATTTATTGTACTCTCGTTTCTACACAAAATTCCTCTGTGATATCGGGGCAATTGATTTTGATGAGCCATTCAAGAAATTATTCAATCAGGGAATGATCACTGGTAAAAACGGAATCAAGATGAGTAAATCAAAAGGAAACGTCGTATCTCCGGATGATCTTGTAAGAGATTACGGCTGTGACTCTCTGAGAATGTATGAATTATTCGTAGGTCCACCGGAATTAGATGCAGAGTGGGATGACAGAGGAATCGATGGTGTTTACCGTTTCTTAAATAAAGTATGGAATCTCGTTATGGACAGCAAAGACAAAAATGTCAGCGCAACAAAAGAGATGATCAAGATCCGTAATAAAATGGTATATGACATTACAACACGTTTGGAAAGCTTTAGCTTAAACACAGTTATTTCAGGATTTATGGAGTACAACAATAAGCTGAATGAGATTGCAAAAAAAGCAGGCGGCGTGGATAAAGAAACATTAAGCACACTGGCAGTACTGCTTGCTCCGTTTGCTCCGCATATGGCAGAAGAGTTATGGCAGCAGCTCGGACACGAAGGAACCGTATTCAATGCGGGATGGCCGACTTATGATGAAGAGGCGATGAAAGACGACGAGGTCGAAATCGCTGTACAGATCAACGGAAAGATAAGAGCTGTCGTGACACTTGCGGCAGATGTATCTAAAGAAGATGCAATTGCAAAAGGAAAAGAAGCAGTGGCAGATAAACTGACAGGAACGATCGTAAAAGAGATTTACGTTCCGGGAAGAATTATTAATATTGTGCAGAAATAATTGAGAAGAAATTCTCACAACAGAATAAAGTGCTTGGAAATATTGAAA
>ERZ791934.648-NODE-648-length-44375-cov-54.950406_pt1 | contig 44375 bp, 40 predicted proteins | sample MGYA00510125_ERZ791934 | MGnify/ENA primary metagenome ERZ791934 (study PRJEB30046, sample SAMN00993240) | human gut metagenome | study: EMG produced TPA metagenomics assembly of the A metagenome-wide association study of gut microbiota in type 2...
ATGCTATTGGTAAGTTAGATGCTAACTCAGGAGCTACTAGAAGAGCACTAAGAGATAATGCAGGTGGTAACAGAGCTACAGCAGCTGCTAATCTAATTGCAGCAGACTATAACTATGGTACTCAGATGGGTGACTTATTCAGACAGGCTCAAGAGTATAACCAAGCACAGAGAGAAAGAGTTGAAGGCTTTAATAGAGGTACTAATCAGTTTAATGCTGAGTCTCTGAACAGAGCTGATGTAACTAATATGCAGGCTGCTCAACAGGCTAATGAGTTAAGACTAAGACAGAAGATGACTCAGGCTAATATGAGAGACCAAGCTGATATGAGAAGTTCAACTGCAAGAAGTGCTAATCTATCTAACTTCTATGAAAGTCTGGGAAATATAGGTAGAGAAGAGTTCAGCAGAAACATGATTGAATCTAATCCTGCTTTAGGCTATTCTATTGGCAGAGATGGTAGAGTTACTTATAAGAATAACAAGAAGAAGAAACAGTAACATATGGCAGGTAGATATATAGTAAACAGTAGTAAGTTCCAGCCTTTCTCTTATGCAGAGATGCTTGCTCCAGTGCAAATGGCACAGGAAGCTCACACAGCAGTTGAGGAAGGTCTAGGTGAACTTTCAGCTAAAGCAGGTGTATGGGATAAGTTAGCTAATCAGCAAACAGACCCTATGGCTTATGCACAGTATAAGGCTTATGCTGATGACTTGACTAAACAAGCAGACCTCTTAGCTAGACAAGGATTAACTCCTGAGTCTAGGAGAGGTTTAATAGATATGAAGAGAAGATACACATCTGAAATAACTCCTATTGAAGTAGCAGCAGCTAAGAGAGAAGAGTTAACCAAGGCTCAGAGAGAAGCTATTCAGAAGGACCCTTCTCTTATGTTCAATATAGATTATGGTGCATCTTCACTAGATGATCTTATCAATAACCCTAACCCTACTTATAACACTGTAAGTGGCTCTGAGTTATCAAAGAGAGCTAGCATGATGGCAGCTAATCTGGCTAAGACAATACAGGATAATCCACAGTATCAATCAATACTTGGAGGACAGTACTTCCAACAGATGCAGCAGTTAGGTTATACACCTCAACAGGTCATGCAGACTATAATGAATGACCCTAATGCACCTAAGGAATTGAAGAATGTAGCTGATACTATATGGAAGGAAGCTGGTCTTGATACATGGGACCAAGCTACTCAAGCTAGAGCAAGAGACTACATTAACTCTGGATTGTATGAAGCTATTGGCACACAGAAGTATGATACTCAAGGTAACAGAGGTTATATGACTGCTGCTGAATCTAGAAGATTAGACCTTGAAGAGGAAAGACTTAAGATGTTGAAAGAGCAACAGGCATGGGCTAGAGATGAAAAGCAAGGTTATCTGATGAGTGATGGTACTAGAGTTAAACCTATTGGAGGAGGTAGGGTACTTGTAACTAACCCTGATGGTAGTTATGGAGGTATTCAGACTGCTTCAACATCCTCAGGCTCTAAACCTGCTAAGGTAGCTAAGTCAGACTTATTCACTACTCTTGATTATACTGGAGGTGGATTTGGTAGTCCAGGAGGGTCTGACAGATTCTCAGAATCTGATGCCAAGCAGATTACCTTTGGTCAGTTAAGTCCTAAAGCAAGGAAGAAGCTGGTTGAAGACTTAGCTAAGTATGAACTCACACCTGAAGATGTAGATATATATGAGGATAGTGATGTATTCTCAAAGAATCACTATAGAATAGTAAGGAAGGGAGCTGGTGTATCTGGTGGTGGAATACCTGTACAAGAGCCTACAAGCACTGAAACAGTAACTCCACAAGTTACAGATAGTGTCAGTTTTGATGTAAATATAGGATTAGACTAATATGGAAGGATTACAAGGATTAAAGGGGCTGACCCCAGAAGATAGAGCTAATTGGGAGAAGCAGTACTCTTCTAAGATACAAGGATTCACTCCTGACCAAGTTGAAAGAACATACAGAAACTTCAAGTTCAAAGAGAAGTTTGGTAGCAGACCAGACTATGAGAACCTGAAGAAGTATACTCCTGAACAGAGGGATAGCTTATACAATGAAGAGCTATTCCCTGAGATGGAGCAGCAGGATGATTCTCTTGCTGCTAATATCAGTAAGGCTTTTCAACAAGGTCAGCAGTTTGAACAAGAGGCTAACAAGTTAAATGAGAACTATAGTAAGTGGCCTTCACAAGGTAGGAGAGCACTTGATGAGTTTGATAAGATAGCCAATGAAGTATCACCCTATTACAAGAAGTACAAGAATACTGAGTACCTTCCTTTCTCTGATGAAGAGAAGTACAAACTAGCTGCTGAATATCAAGCAGCTAAGAGTGCTTTTGGAGAACAGGAAGCTAATAATATACTTAGAAGAAAGATGCAGAATACTGCTTCTGAGAATCAAAGTACTTGGGAGAAGTATTGGAATGGTTTCAAGGGTATGGGTGCTCAGACTGCTGGTGCTTTAATTAGTACAGCAGGTATGATCAAAGGTGCTATTGACTATGTTGGTGATGAAAGAAATGAGAACCTTGATAATGCAGCTCTGGACTTCCTTGATCATATATTAGATAATAGCTGGACTAGGTATGGCAGTGATGTTATGCAGTATGGTTCATTGTTTGATGCTAATATCAAAGAAGCTAAAGAGGCAGGTCTCTCAAATAACCAAATCATTAGAACCACTGCTGAAGAAGAAGGAGGTATACTTGATAACTTATTAAGTGTGAATACTATACCTGAACTTATTAATCAGCAAGGTTTTACTATTGCATCCATGCTTACTGGTACAGGTCTGTCAACTATTGCAGACAAGGCATTCAAAGGAGCAAGAGGGCTAGCAATAGCTGCTAACAGGGCAGGTGCATTAAATAACTTGGAGAAGGTTAACAAGACTCTGAGAACTCTGCAACAAGCACAACAGAAGGTTAATGCATTTGTTATTCCAGCAGCAGTTGGAACTGTTGAAGGTGTAACAGAAGGACTTAATACTAAGATACAATTCCTTGATGATGCCAAGCAGATGATTGCTGAAACACAGGCTAAGACAGTTCAGGAGGAATTTGAGAGAAGACTACAGAACCCTGAAGAGTTAAGCAGGCTAGGATATAATCCTCAGAGTGAGGAAGATATGAACAGATTGTATAAGGACATCTTTGATTCCTATGCACCTAGATATGAAGAAGCAGTTAATAAGGCAGAGGTCAATGCAACTAAGGCTGGTGTGTATAACATGGGTCTTAACTCTATGATTAATGGAGCATTGAATATGACACTTAAGGCTGGTCTTCAAACCCCTTCAGTGCAGGAAGCATTAAGAAGGAGCAGACTAGGAAGACTATTTAGTCCTACTGACTTTAGAGTAGAATCTGGTAGAGTGATTCCTTCTTATGGTAAGATGCAGAGAGTACTTAATGTACTTCAGGAACCAGCAGGTGAATTTACAGAAGAGTACCTTCAAAGTGTTTCTGATGCATTTGCAAGAGGAGGAGCTGAGTATAGCCTGCAAAACTTCATTACTAATAAGTATAAGGGGGATGGCAAAGCAGCTGTAGATGAGTCTATGGCAGATAACTTCTTTGCAGCTAGCAGAGCAGCAGGTGATGCAGCATTAGATAAGGAGACTCTACTCTCTGGTATCTATGGTGCACTGGCTTCAGGTATGGGTACTCCTACTATTAATAATAGAAGAGGACCAGCTGTTAGAACAGAGAATGAGTCCAAGTTAGACTATGCTTTAAGAAGGTCTCCTGTTACTTACAGAAATCCAATATGGCAGTCTATTCAAGAGCAGAGAGAGATTGGAGAAGAGAGAGCTACATCAACTAAGATACTTACAGACTGGATGCAGGACCCATCTAACAGAGCTAAGTATGATGGACTTGTTGGTACATTCAACTGGGCTAAGTCTATGGATGAAGCATCAGGCAAGAATGATGAGTTCAGCTATAGAAACAGTGAACTGGGTAAGACCATTAATGATGTTATGATGTTGCAGAAACTGCAAGGTACTGACTATTATAACTCATTTATGAATGACTTGGTTAGAGCTGCTAATGCTGAAGAAGGTTCACCAGAAGCTCAACAGCTGATAGAACAGTTCAAGAATGCTCCTAACAACAGGGACATGAATATGGATGATGCAGCTGTGCTTGAGACTATCAGAAAGAACTCTAATAAACTGCTTGATACAATGACTAGCATTGATGCAGAGGCTGAGAGTATTGATAAGATGCTTGGCAATGCAGCTAATGATGATACCAAGCAGGCACTTATCTATGGTAAGCTGTCTGTTGATAGTTGGAGAGAAAGAGCTACTCAACTTGAAGATGAGATTAGTCAGGTAGAGATTAGTAATCCTACTGCTGTAGCATCATCTGGTGATACTGAGACTGCTAATGCAATACTCACTTATGGTTCACTTGATAAAGCAAAAGAACATAAGGAGAAGCTAGGTGATAAGATTGATGAACTTAAAGATGCTATAGAAGCTATTGAGAGAAGAAAGAGACTTACTGGTCAGCAGGAAGAAAGAGCGCTCAAAGCACATAGGATAGCACTGAAGACTCTTAAGAAGGAGTATGATAATCTTAAGATTGAAGATAGTACTATCTCTTACTTATTCAGTGAGAGTGACATACTATCAATGTCACCTGTAGACAGAGCTACTATACTTAATCCTGATAACAAGTCTAAGTATAGTGAGAAGCAGCAGGAGATTATAGACAATGTAGTCAGAGCTGGTATTGCAACTCACACAGACTTCTTGGATAAGGTGCAGGATTCAGGCAGAATCAACCTAGCTCAAACTGCATATCTATCTCAGTACAATGCTATACTCAGTGATCCTGAAAGCTTTAATGCATTCTCTAACAGAATCAAGCAGGAGGTTGCTGATGATAACACAAGAAAGAAGTATGAGTTCTTAGATGGTGTGCAGGACTATGCTACATTTGTAAGAGAGCTGGATAAGGCTTATCAAGGTGCCAGTGAGAGAGAAAGAATGGTCATCAGAGATATAGTAGGAAACAATCCTAACTATACTAAATACATTGAAGATAACAAGACTCTTGATGGTATGTTTGACCAGATTGAATCTAGTGAGAAGTTCAAGAACTTAGATGACAATGATAAGGTTCTGACTGAGATTGCAATGCAGTTCCTGACTAACAGAGGAGTAAGTCCTGATGGTCCTGGAGCATTAGATGCACTGCAAGAGATAGATAGCAATGGTACATCAGCATTAATGAACTACATCAATGATGTGAATGGCAGATTACCTGATGGTCAAAGAGTTACTCCTACTAGTCTTGGAGAGATAGTTCAGCTATATAAGGATGTGATGGATGAACAGGCTAAGAATGTCAATCAGGTTGAACAAGTTAATAAACCTATTGAAGTAACTCCTACCTCACCAGAGGCATCTGACCCTGCTCCTTCTATTACTGTTGGTATATTTGGAACAGCTGCTAACTCATTAGATGAGTCTAAGGCTATGATGGCTGAGCAGAATAAGTATGAGATGCCTGAGAAGACAACTGAACCTGCTCAAGCTACACCTGAGACTAACATAGTTGATAAGTATAGAACTAATAGTAATGATGAAGTAGCTAATGCTGCTGATGAAGTTATCAATGCTGTCAATTCATCTGGTGAGATATACAATGATGTCAGAGAGATGGTCACTCAGATTATAGATGAACTGGGAGACAGTGAATATGAGAATAGTGACTTACTTAAAGAAGCTCTAGTCTCTAATGCTAACCAACTTCTGGTGCAATCAGAAGCAGGTGGAGATAACTTTGACAAGGCATCTTCACTCCTTAAGAGAGCAGCAGCTAAGATAGTGGCTAAGCCTCAGCCTAAACCTGAGTCTAAAGTAGAAAGAGCCAAGACTCCTGATACAGTGAATGAGGAGAGGAGAAACAATGCTCTGATTACTACAGCTGATGTTGAGAGACATCCTCAGTCTACAGTAGGTCAAGCTTATGCCAGTTATAGAATAGGTGATTACTTAAGAAGAGGTACTATCACACCTAAGACTAAGATCATGTTTGTAGCTGACCCAGCTATCATAGCAGGTGTCAAACAAGAGATGGGTGAGGTTTATAATGAATCTGACCATCTACCTATAATGGCAGTTGTTGAAGATAGTAATGGTCCTATGACAATAGGTGATAAGAAGTATCAGCCTGTTGGATTCATGCCTAGAACCAGTGCTAATACACAAGGTGCAGCTAGAATGGACCCTATAAGAACACTGGCTCTTGCACAGCAGGATGGGCAGCTTATCAAGGATGGTGATAACATAGTTACTACTAATGGTTATGTTAGAGCTAATCCACCAGAGCACACTAAGGCAGATACTCCTAATACACCCATTCATCAGATAATGAGGAATGATATGGATGCTTACACCAGAGAGGCTATGGATGGTGATAAGTTACCTATAGCAGAGAGAAGAGCTATCTACAGCAAAGCTAAAGATGGTATCCTGTCTAACATAAGAAGAATAGCAAAGGATGGTGAGAGAATACACCTGTCTTATGTTACTTCTAATATGAAGGGTGGTGAGACTGAGTTTGAGCTATATGTAACTAATCCTCAGAACTCTCATTCAAGAACTGGCAAACCTATGTTAGAGGTACTTAATGCAGGCACACCTGAAGAAGTAATCTCTGCTAATAGTAGGATGAATAGGTATACTAAGGTTCTTGAGAAGTTCTTTAAGGGTGCTCCATTCTCAGAGGATATCAGATTCAAGAGAGAAGGAGACCAGTTAGTTGCTGTAGGAGAAGGTGCTACTAAGTTAACTACTCTAGCAGAGAACTTAGGTAAGAAGCTGAATAACTTTATTACAGTACCTAAAGGTTATGAGTATAGATTAACTCCTACTGAGAATATGTTAGGAGAGAACAGGATGTATCAATTGTCACTGACTAATGGTACTAATGTTATTAATCTGGCTGAAGTTACTAATGGCACTATGACAGATGCAACTAAGGCTCAAGTACTTAAGAATCTAATGCTTGATGGAGGTTCATTCAGAACTGAAGGCAGTCAGCCATTTGCTAAATGGCAGGTTAACTATAATGACTTCAATGCTAAGGAAGGTGAGTCTGATGAGGCTAAGAAGGCTAGAATGGATAACATCAGTAACATCTTTGATGATAACATACTTGAAGCAAGCAGGACTTCATTCAAGTACTCTATCAGAGGAGTTGATATTAATAGTCCATTCAAGCAGGAGGGGGTAGCTCCAACTAACCCTAGTCCTGTAGTTGCCAATGCTGTTAATGCTACTCAAGGCAAGCCTATTAATACTCCTGTGATTACAGCTACAGACCAAGTTAAGGTAGGTGATGCTATAGTTGATAGTGAGTCTGGAGCAGTGCTTAAGGGTGAGGTTAAACCTGTTAATCCTATAGCTGAAAGGACTACTGCTATTGTAGACAAGATAGTCAATGACTCTAAGGATATGACCTTAGATGATAATGGTTATGTTGATAAGGAGGGCAGAAGGTATGCAAGAGTTACTTCTATCATTCAGGCTGATGAGAATGCAGGTGAGAGATTTGATCCTGCTAGTCCTTGGATAGTACCATCAACTAATATAGGCACAGCTGTAGATGAGTTTGTAAGAGACTTCTTTGCAGGTGAGTTCTCTGATGAGAATGGTAATCTGATTAGTGACTATCTGTATGATTATCCTAATGCTACTCAGGCACAATGGAAGGCATTTGCCAATCAGTTGAATGGTCTTAAAGCATTCATTGACAGCAAGGGCTTAACTGTTATACCTAGAGATGTTACTGTAACAGGGACTGTTGAAGTAACTGATAGTCAAGGACAGAAGCATGAGATACTTGTAGCAGGTACTTTAGACTTACTTGCATATGATGAATTTGGTAACTTCCATATCTTTGATATGAAGACTAACAGAAGTGGCATCAGTGATGAGAAGAGAGCCAAGTATGCTAAACAGGTATCTATGTATAAGAAGTTCCTTGAAGACAAGTATGGAGTTAAGGTAGCTTCTCTGAACATCATACCTATTGGAGTTGACTATGCTGCACCTATGGGATTCAGAGATGGTAAAGTCAAGTATGAAATTAGTGAAGGCAATCAGTTACTTGCTAATGGACAGGAGTTCAAAGATGCTAAACCAACACTTGAGCAAGTAGGTTCAGTGCCTGACACTGGTGTTAATATTCAATATGATAAACTAACTGATAGAGAGAAGCAGATGATAACAGATATGTTACCAGCAGATGTTAAGCCAGAGAAGGTAGAAGTACCTGATGCTGAGGCTCCAGTAAATAAGAACTTAGGTTTGAAGATGGGTAAAGTGAAGAACAGATTTGCTAAACCAGCAAAGAAGGGAGCTATAGTTGTACCATCATCTAATAACTGGGAATCAATCAGTGATGAAGTAAGACAGGCTGCTATTCAGTTAGGTTATACCAAGGAGACTTGGAATGATATGACTGAGGAAGAGAAGAAGCATCAGAAGGAGTGCTTGGAGTAATTCATAACTCAACAAAAAAAAAAGAGGCAAGGGGGATACCCAAGCCTCTTTTTGCATTTATGAACATTATGTTATTTAGTAGCTCCACCAGTTGCTCTACCAAATGTATATGATTGAGCAGCCTGATAAGGACTCTGCATTAATAACCAACTTCTATAGAATGGCAACATTCTTTCAGCCTTGTGCTGCCACTTCAGTTCTCCCTTTTCATAGGAAGCACCACTTGATTTATACTCATCCTGAGTAACAAACTTCTCTGCTAAGTCATACAGGTTAAGTAGTGCACTAAACCCTACTGGACTTACATTAGTCAATGTCTGTGATTCTCTCACCATACCCCAAGGAGCATTGAATGCTAACTGCTCTGATAATAGTCTGCTAGCAAAGTAGTAAGCTATTCCCATTGCTTGGTCTGGGTCTTCATCATCGTCATCATCAGGCTTAGCAGTAAGAAGATTCAATAAGAACAGAGCTGTTATAACTAACATATCTGCCCAGTTTCTTCTCATATTATAATACTGATTAGCTGAGAATCCAGCATCAAGCATCTTCTGCTGTGTAGCCTTTGATGTTGGTAATAGAATAGCTCTTGCAGTTAAACCAAATCCACCTCTATCAGTGAATGTAGATGCAGCTACTTTAGCCAGAGTTCTTAATGAACCTTCAGTTTCACCTCCCAATGCTACACTGTATGCATTGACACCAAACCTTCTTTGAATCATACCTAATGCATAACCCCTCATAGCTAATAGTGCATTACCATATACATTCTGCTGGAATGATACCTTGTCCTGGTTATTGTAGATACCATGCATTCTGTTATTCACTTCCCTTGCCTTGTCCATGAATTTGGATTCATCACTAGTATCCCACACTCTCAGTTCTCCAGTCTCTTCATCAAGCACTCTTACACCATCTTTCATGACTAGTGTCTTACCTGCTTTAGGATTCCTTTCATCTACTGGAACTATCTGATATGCATTATACAGTGAGATTGGATTGCCATTAGTATCAATCAACTTAGTAACATTAGCCATAGCTAAGAATGCCATAGTCTGCATATAGTGTTCTCCACTCTTGTAAGGTAAGAACAGATTCTCTCCTACTGGATTCAACTTAACTAGCTTAGACTTTCTGGTGAAGAACTCTCTCTCCCTCTTTCTATTCTCATTAAGTATATTCATCTGTCTGATAAGCAGGCTTACCTTATCCTCCTTAACATCTTCACCAGCATGAAGCCAGTTAGATGGTAGAGTCTTCCAGTATTCTATATTAGCTCTCTCCCAGTCTTTAATACTGAAGTACTCACCTGCCATAGCCTCTTTGAAGATTTCAAGAGCACCAGTTCCAAGATTGACTGCACCACCAACAACATTACCACCTAAGAACAGTTTAGAAGCTAAACCAGTGAAGAATCCTACTACCTTATTAACTACTAACTTCTTTCCTATCTTTATCTTCTTGGTGTTGATACCATAGATTTGCTTATCCATGAACTTGCCATATCTTCTAAAGGCTCTTGATGTTTCTGCTCTCTCAGATTCATTCTTTAGCCCTGCTACCTTCCTACCTCTAAGCACCTCTCTACCTAACTCTAATGCTCCCACTACACTAGACATACCAGCATAAGTATGAGCCATTCCAGCATAAGCCAAAGTAGACTGGAATAAGTCTGTACTTAACTCATTGCTGTCTCTTAGTTTATTAATACCATATAGAGGCAATCTATTAACCTTTTCCTTCTCAAACTCAAGTTGATTAGAGAACATATCCTCTTCTATAGTATTGTAGGTCTGATCACTACCAAAGTCTCTATCTTCACTATCCTCTACAAAGGTGTCTGCCATCTCTCTTCTCAGAGTATAACTGATTGCCTTTCCAGTGCCCTCAGTCATTCTTCTGTTTCTGATCTTATTCATGGTAGTACCCTTGAACTGTGGCATCCTATAGATATTAGTACTGCCTTCTGGAAGGAATGAATCTAACTCCACCTTAAGGTTCATGTACTTAGCTAGCCATCTCTCTTTATCTGTTCCTGCAATAGTCTCCTGATATTGTTTACTCTTGTAAGATTCACTTGGATACCATCTTCCCTCTGCCTGATTCCACTGTGAGTGTGCTTTATGCCATGCCTTTGCTTGTGGTCTAAAGAACTCATCAAAGAGTATACTCTTCTCAAAGTCTGACTTGCCATCAAGGTTATTACTAGCTTTGAATCTCTCTCTTGCATCTTTCTTGAACTCTAGCCAATCATTCTCATAATCACCCCATACATACTGTGATATTATGTTACCAGTCAGCTTACCAGTTCTTGGACTCACTTCACAGAACATGTCAGTATTCTTAATGCCAATACTTTTCAGCTCTTCCTCTAATAATCTTAGTCTGTCTTGAGTCTGAATGGTCATATCATCAGCATACTTATTAGCTTCTTTAGTAGCCCTATCTGCTAATTGACCTACTACATCAGAGTTATTAGACATAGAGGCTAAGTACATTTCCTGTAGAGTAATATCACTCTCCATGTAATTAACCAAGTCATTGATGTTCATCTTATCTGCTGGAACCCACTTGAGTCCTCTATGGCCTTTCTTCCAGTCAAATACAACTCTTGCAGCTCTCTCTACATAGTTAGACCCCATTGCATCTTGCAGGAATCTTGTAAAGAACTCTCTTCTCTTCACTTCCAGATTAGCCAGTAGTCTGTTGTCACCATTAATGACTTCATTAAGGTTCCTTCTCATAACTCTTAACTTCTCTAAGTCTGCATTCTCAAGCATAGTTGCTGAGTTCTTGGTAGTTGCATCCTGAATTATCTTCAGTAGTGCCTGAGCATTACTTACATATACAGATACCTCTCTTAACTTATTGGCATTCTCAGGAGTATTACCTCCTGTAGTCAAGTCAACTGATACTAACTTGTCAGTCATTTCAGGCATCATATCAATCATTAAGTCTAATGCTTCAACAATACCATCAACTGCAATACTGTCAGCAAACAAAGAGGGTGAGGGGGTTAATCTACCTAACTCAACCTGACCCATAACATTGTTATACTTGTTGTATAGGTCCTTATTAATAGCAGCCATCTCAGCAGTCTGCTGCTTAAGGATGTTCAGTACTGACTTGAAGGTAGATACATTAATGGAGTCCTTAGAACTAAATAGTGTCTCCTTAGTCTCAAGAGCCTGTTCAACAGTTCCTTGGAAGTTAGGTGACATGAATCCCTGTGCTATTGCATCAGCAGTTCTTACAGCATCAAGTTTAGCATTAGCTATATCATTACCAGTGATGTTATTGAATACTCTCTTGGCTTGCATGACAATCCTATTAACAAGACTCTGCCATACAGCCCTCTTATCAATATGACCATCAATAGCTCTGCCCACTAAGTATCCAGCAACTTCTCTAGCAGGATTAGCTCTGAATGCTATGCTATTATACTCATCCCCCATTATAGACTTCTGTACTTCTGGTGTTAATAACTTCTCAAGTCTTTGGACCAGAGGGCTATTACCTAATGCACCTACAGCAAAGTGACCAGCTTCTTCAGCTAGTGAACTCTCTACCTTTTCATTGTTAGCTACTTTGATTAACTGATACATGCTATCAGCTGTTCTAGTTGCATTGACAGTACTATATCTACCATTAGATTTCTCATCTTTTGTCATGAAAGTATAGTCAGCACCTGCTCTATTCAGATAGAACTTAATTCTCTCCTGTAGGCTTCTGTTAGCTATATTATCATTCAGTTGAGCAGTGTTGGTCTTATTCTTCTCAACTACTGTCAAGTCTACTTTGCCATCACTTCTATTAATGATAGTAGCCATGTACTTGTCATTATACTGGCTATTCCTATTGAATGCCTGTAGCTTAGGCACAGCTTCATTATAGTCATATACTCCAGCACCTAAGTCTTTATTAAGAGTCTGTTTCACTCTCTCAGTATTCAGGTCTAACTTACTTAGCTTCCTCAATGACTGGAAAGTGATTTCCCCATTAGCATCAAACTTTGCTTCACTTGCTACTCTACTAAGGAACTCAGGGCTAGTACCTACTGCATAATACTGCTTAGCCATCTCCCTGTTACCAGTAAAGTGTAGAAGTGAGCTAAAAAGCTCACTATCTACAAACTTACCTTCCTTATTCTTAACCTGTGGTTTAATTACACATTTACTCATATCAACATATCTTATTACCTTGTTGGTCAGTTATACTATTAGCCTGTGCCTTGAGAGAGTTAATTGTATCAATCAAATCTTCTCTGCTTACTCTGTTCAGCATCTCAACAACCAGACTCCTTTCTAAAGTATTGTCTGCCTGCATTGCTAACTCAGTAGCTTCCTTTATCAATTCCTGTATAGTCCTGCCATCTTCTATAGTTACTACTTCTGGTTCTATAGAGGTATTTGCCTCTTCTACAACAACAGGAGCAGCTTCACTCTTAGAAGCTGTAAGGGGATTTGATACATATTGAAGAGACTTGCCTGAACTGCCTAAAGCATCAACTCTCACATAGGTCATTGAACCAAATGAACTTACATTGAACTCAGCACCTTCATCACTACTTGCCATGTATATCATATCATCCATCATAATAGCAGGCTTAAAGCTATACTCACCCTTCTTAGCTGTCTTTAATAAGAAGTCATTTCCATCTTTACCCAGTTTACTAACATCAAGTACAAAGCTATCCTGAGCTACATTGTTGTTATATACCAGTTTGGATATGATCTTCTTACTATTGCCTTTAGGGGTATACACCAGCCTCTTATTATCAGTGTGATTCAATATATACTGCTTGGCAAATTCATTGGAGTTGATACCTATGCCACCTCTCTGAACATCATTCAGAAAGTCTACATAAGACTTAGGATTTCCATTATAGTCAAAGCCAACCTGAACACCTAGTTTAACCTCTACAGGTGCTAGATTCATGAAGGCTAGTGGACTATAAGTAAAGCCTAGCTTATAATAGTTATACAAGAACAGTGACTGTGCAATCTCTCTAGTCTCCTCATTCCTCATCAGGTCTCCCCAACTCTCTTTCAACTCATCCTTCTGATATGATTCAAGTCCACCAATATCCTGTATATTCATACTCACTTTACCTGTCTTTTCATCAGTAGTGAACTGCATATACTGGAATATAGGAAGTACTCTCATAGCTGGATTGTTGTCTAAGACTTTATACAAACCTTCAGGGAATATCTCAGTGAAGTACTCTCTAGCTGTTACAGTTTCTCCTGCTGCATCTATAGATACACTGCCATTGAATAAGCTGCTCTCCTGTTGACCAAGCATATAGACCATAAGGTCACTATGTATACTGTTAATAGTCTCTGCATTCAGTAAGCCATTATCAGTTAACTTAGCTACAGTGTTTCTTGCATCCACATATGTCTTGGTATTATATGGGAAGAATCTGTTAATCTTCTTTTCAGCTCTTCTATTCATATCATACATAGCTTGTTCATATGCAAATGGGTTATCAAGTAACTTCTCCATATACTGTTGGTCATCCATTCCTTCAGTGCTTTCATCATTCATTGGAGTATAGATCCCCTCAGCAACTTTCATATGTATCTTTAGCTTATCTGCATTCTCAAAAGACTTCACATAGTTAGCTACTTTCATCTGCTGTGCATAGGCATCACCAAAGGTAGAACCTACAGCATTTGAAGCAGTAAACTTAGTATTCCTAACAAACTGAGATACATCATTACTTGCAGCAATTATCTCCTTAAACAACTCAGCTATATGAATCTGTCTTTCAACAAACTCATCATCTATCATCAGGTCCTCCTTACTTTCATTAGCACTCCTGACTATATTATAAGCTAACTTCTCTCTGCTAAACTCTTCAGGTATAGCTCTGTTTAACTCTCCATCTACCTCATAAGTATCCAACACATTCCTTATAACAGTGTCTATATTAGATACTCCATTATTAAAGCTATACTCACATATATCCTTAATAATAGGCTGATTGAGTAACAAACCTATATCCTCAGTAGTATAACCAAGTCTTGCCAACATAGCACCAGCATCAGCTGTGATAGTATTCAAGTTCAAGAAGTTCAATACAGGGTCCTTAACAGCATCTACTGATGCAGACAGGAACTCAGCAACAGTTAAACTTGTATCTACTTCACTATTATGCAGTAGGTCAGAGTAAGACTTACCTGCAAATGAGATAGGCTCTTTCAAGTAGAACTCATCCATTAATGAAGCAAAAGCATGATTAGTATTCTGATTAGCAAAGATACCAATCAACTTACCAGCTACCTGATTCTGTTGATTATATGTAATGATAGTCAATGGATCACTTGGGTCATAATTAGGCTCAGGGTCTTGAGACTTACCATCAGCAATATTCCTACTTATGGTGGATAAATCAACAGTTCCATCAGTGTGATTAACCTCATTCTTGCCAAATATCAACTCTCTCATTAGTCTTGCAGCCTTTGATGCATTAGCAAAACCACCTGGAGTATATCTATTATTAAAGGTCTCTTCATCACTAAGTCTCTGTTGAATCAGATTAATAAGCATATTGTTTCTTGTAGCTTTACTATTCTCTAGTGGAGTCTTATCAAAGTCATAGGTATCCAATGATGAATACTTACTTCTTCTACCAGCCAACCATCTATTGAACTCAGCAGTTACACCTTCTTTATACTTATATAGTCTATCCTTCTCACTAACCTCAGTACCCAGTAAGTCAGATAATAACTTACCAACACCTTCATCAGCACCTCTCAGCTCCTTCAATTCTTGATATAAGTCAGGGTGCTCACCATAGAAGTCCTTCCATGCTTCCTCTATCTGATCTTTGGTCATCTCTTTAAACTGATACTCATTTCTCATGAAATAGAGCTTATCAATATCAAAGTCAAAACCTGAGATAGTAGTACCCTGAGGTGGAACCTTAATAGTACCTCCTGCCATCTTGTGACTAAACCTCTTAACCTTAAGGTTAATCATAGAGTAGTCTCTTTCAGTAGGGATTCTATATGCAAGCATACTTAAGATGTTAGGATAGGTCTTCTCTATTAGAGGATTACCATTCCTATCAGTCTTAATAGTACCATCTTCATTACACCAGTCACTGAACTCCAAGCTATGTTCCACACCATTGCTATCAGTATAATTCAGGTCCCAAGGTATCTCACATTCAGCATACAATATGTTATTAGGGTTATTGGGATCAGTTACATATCTCAGACCCCCATCTTCCTCATAACCAGTGATACCCATAGCAGATACCTGCACTGCACTACCACCTTTAATAGACTGCTTGTTAACCATCTTCTTAAACAGGCTGAAGAATAGTGCAGATGAGTCATGTTCCAGACCTCCCTCAAACAAAGGAATAGTGAAATTACCATTCTCATTTAGAGTGTAAGCCATCATGTTATCCTTAGACTCTCTACTGTTGTTAGCAGTAGTTTGAATAAGTCTCTCACTTATCTTAGTGGGATCACTGATTGCCTGTTCAAAGGTATTATAAGAGTCAATGATGTTAGCAGAGATTAATGCATTATAGAACCTCACAACACCTAAACCATTCATAGGTACTTTGCCATGTCTGCCACCTAGATTAACCATCTTGCCACCTACATAACTGCTATAGTCTTTAGCTTTAGTAATACCTGCCATGATTAGCTTTCTTACCTGAGTACCAAATAACTGAGAAGCATTTACATGCTCTGGAACATTAGTCTGTATTCTATAGTCACCATAACTCAGCTTATGCACATAACCTTTATTGAGGTCAGAAGCAATAGTAGCAGAGTTAGACTTGGTTATATCTGTAGAACCAAATCCTCCTACCTTAACAATCTTAGTAGAACCAATCATATCAATAGGCTCACTCTTTCCTGTTTCAGGGTTCACATGGTCTTCCATCCAGTAAGCTATATCCCTCAACTTACTACCAGAAGGTAGTAGTTCTGGAATAAGGACTGCTTCAGCATACTTGTGCTGAACAGGTATCTTGAGTACATCTGTGTTATTTATACTAAGATTCTCAAAGGTGTACATATAAGGCTTGATAGGTTGAAAGGTCACTGCAAGCTCATTTAGTGCTCTGATATCCTCCTTAGAAGGATTCTCATCTCTACCTATTTTAGCTCTCAGTGCTTGAATCTGATTATAAACAGACTCTTCTCTTTCTCCCCACTTACCTGCCATACCCATGACCTTTCTATAGCTCTCAATAGTTCTATATCCCTGACCATCAGTAAGAGTGTTTCTCTTGTATGCTTTATATACTGGAGAGTTCTCACCAAAATGACTGGCAATAGCCTTCATGAAGTCTTTATCAAAGTCCTCAGCATTAACATCAATGTCATCAAAGTACACTACTCTTTCAATACCATCTTCACTATATCTCTGACCAGTCCAAGGGTTAATAGCCTCTGTACTAAGAGCAGTACCAGGAGCATGAATCTCCTTGTATCTCTTCTGCAAGTCTTTAGTTCCCTTATAGAAAGATGGATCAATAGTCATCATCTGCAATTGCTGAATGGTAGCAAACTTGGTATTCCAGTAATAGTCTGATAATACATTATCTAAACTTCTGTCACCCTTTACTTCCTGACTCAAATACTTATACTGACCATTAACCTCATCAAGTACCCCTAGCTCACTAAGTCTGCTCTTGAATGTATCTACAGCATCACTCATATATGCCTTGATAGCATCCTTAACTGACTGCTCAAGGTTACCCTCTTTAATCATATCAGCATACTTAGGTTCATTTAAGAATGGGAGTAAAGTATACTCATTCTCTGTCTTGGAGAAGTTTTCAATTAACTTGTAACCAGTATCTGTCAGCTTCTTGTTAGCTGCTTTAACCAGCTCCATTCTTCTATGTTCCTGCACATATACATTATACAGACCATCAAGTATCTCAGTACTACTATATCTCTTGGCTTTAATGAACTTTGATACTCCACTATCACCAAGAATGAATACAGGATACCATGCATATTGACTCTTAGAACTAATCTGCCTTTCAGAGAAGTACTCATTCAACATCTGTATAGCCTGCTGCTTACTGGTGAAATCCTCAAAGTTCAAATCACCTGTACCTAAGAATCTCTTATATGTGAAGTTAGATGCAAAGTTATCCTCTTTAGACAGGTCACTATTATATAAGTCCTCTATCCATTTGTTGAGTATCTTACCATTATAATTAAAGTACTGTGAGTTCAGATAAGTAGTTTCAAGAGTAGCTCTAAGACCAGTTATATCACCTGCCTCAGCAAAGCTGGCTATCTTGTCAAACCTGTCTCCCATGAATGAAGGAGTTATATTACTATAGAATGTGGTATCACCATATCTAGTCCTTGATTCAAGCTTCAAGCCTTCTCTGTTCTTAGCTACAACAGCCAGCATCTTAGTAATCTTCTCTCTCAGTACACCTTTCTTTTCAGTACTTGAAGCTCTCTTTATGAGCTCTTCATAACTGATAGACTTAGCTCCTGACTTCTCTTCATTAGATAGATTAAGACCAAATTGTGCAGTCTGCAACAGGTTATCAGTCAGCTTTCTCATGTCAGCTGCTTTGCTCATGATTCTATCAAGAGTCTCTCCATCTATATCAATGTTGAGTGCTTCTGTAGCTTCAATCAAGAACTGCTTCTTCTCTACTCTGCTTAGGTTATCAAACTTACTCTTAGGCTTTGCAGGCTTAGCTGTTGCAATAGGAGATGCATTATATATGGCTACCCTTCTGTCATACTCCTTCTGATCTTGCTCAGAGATTGAGAGGTTATCAAGAATGTAGTTCCTTATTCTCTCTACTCTTACAGGCATGATCCTTGTACTCAACCCACTCTTTTCAAAGATACTTCTGGTGGGATTGACTAGCTTACCCATCTTAACACCAGTTAAGAAAGAACTGAAGGGTCTGTCACCTTTAATTCTGTTGAGTATAGCAGTTCTGTACTTGATGAAAGGACCATCTTTCTCTTCAGTCTGCATTGAATAGGGCTGGAAGTTCTTCTTGAAATCAGTATAGAACTGAGTTCTTACTTGAGGATTCTCAAGCTCTGCCATGAATGGTGTTACCCAACCAGCTGTACCACTATATCTTCTAAGTGCAGCCATCATTTCAGATTCACTGCCAACACCTCTCAACACATCAAGTAACTCTTGATGCATTCTTACAGGGTCTTGCATTACAGGGAATCCCAAATCATCCATCACAGGCTCACCATTCTTGTAGACAGGAGTTCTTCCAATTACCTTTCTAACCTGCTTACCAATAGAACCAAAACTTGACTCTAATTCAGCTTTCTCCATCCAACCTTCTCTCTTTGATTCCTCCATGATGAACTTCTCAGTCATGTCATTCTCATTGAAGTTGTTAGGATTGGCATCATCAGCAAAGCCAATGTTCTGACCTAGTTTAAGCTCTTCTGCATCTCTAATTCTAATCTTTGCAAAGGATATTAAGGCTCCCCAGTTATCAAATACCTTCTGATATTTAGCTGCTGTTTCAGTGTCACCTTCTTCTACTGCATCATTGTACTGTGATTGAAGTGTATCATATATCTCATTGAAGATACCTGCTACACCACCAACCTGTTGTCCATTTTCAGTATATCCAGCTATAATGTCCTTCCTACTTCTAGTAGGATTCTCCTCCTGAACAGCATCTATAATGTCTGAGAATAAGGTGGAAATCATACTGATTCTGTTGAATCTCTCCTCAGCAGTGAAGTCATCTCTTAGTTGACTATATGACACAGCTGGGCTGTTAACAGCATCAAGTACTCTCTTAGCATCCTCTCTACTAAGACTTCTTCTGAACTTAATCAGAGTCTCAGCATCTGGAGTTCCAGCATCAGGGTTTCTCTCTTGATACAGACCTCTCAGATTAGCAACTAAGTATTTGTTCCATCCTGTTACCTTACTAGCTATTACATCATCCAGACCTTTCTCTGGAGTATAACAAGTCTTACTCATATAACATTCAATTAATTAGTTATTTACTTTGCAAAAGTAGAATATATATTTTAAATAAGCAATAGAATAAGTCTAAATGTTCTGTGTGGAAAGAACATTTCTTATATAACAACAAAGGGGAGTATTGCTACTCCCCTCTATAATAGGTACTTAAGACAATTTCTCAAGAAGAGAATTAGGACCAAACATATGCATACAAGTACTATGTCCAAGCCTGCTTGCATACTCTTTGATATTAATCTTCTCCTGATACCATGAGTATTCATAGTTCTTCCTGTCCCATCCATCAGGGTCCATCACCTTAGGGTAGGGATATAACTCCTGCCATTCAGCTGAAGTCTTTAGTTCAGTCTGATCAATCTCACTCATGTACAATCTGAATCAAACTAGGGTCAATACCAACTCCCTTACCTTCAGAGATGTCTTTTAGAGTCAGCTTAACTCTAGTAGGTTTAACTGTGATTTCATCCAGCTTGTGAGATGTAACAGTGAACTGTCTTCCAGTACCACTAGGCAGCTCTGTAAAACCTAATGGACTTACAGTTAAGATAGGATAGTCAGCACCTTCAAGAATAGCAATTACTACTCTTTCAGTACTCTTCTTCTCCAACTTAGCTACTATTCTGTCTCCCACCTTAAGATTGGTGTTAATAGCAGGGGATGGTGTAGGTTCTTCTACAGTCTTAGAAGGTACTTCTTCAGGTACTAAACTAAACTGGCGTAGATTAATGATCTTACTCCAGAAAGGAGTACCTTCAACAGTCCTTGACCAATTAAAACCACCCTCAATAAGGGAGGCATCACACTTTCTTTGGAATACACTAATGTCTTCCTTGTTACCTTGCTCTACTTGCTTTCTAAGCATCAACTCAACTACCCTTGCAGGGAAGTCTTTGATGCTATCAATTAAATGTCTTTCTTCTACTTTCATAATGTCAACTAATTATCTTGAATGAGTCTTTCTCTACTTGAATAAAAGTGTTTAACTTACTACCTCTGACAAAGCATCTCTCATTAGAGGTTATCCATACTTCTCTTACCTCAGTGGTTCCATCACTATAAATGAACTCACCTAATACAATTCCATAATCTCTCATTCTACTACATACTTTTTACCATCAATGATTAACCATTGAATAGTGTTAATGTTAACTGGTCTCACATTCTCATCAGTAGGGAGGTCTACATCAACACAGTTATATCTTCCATCTCTGGATTCAAACTGTATCTTGAAACCTCTCAGTACTCTGTCCTCTCCCTCTTCATAGGGAAGGATAGGATTCTTGATTAGCTCTTCTGCAAACTTCTTTGCAGCTTCAGCTACACCTTTCTTACTCTTCTGAATAGTGTCAATCTCATTGGAGAAGTCACTAATCAATGTAGCAATCTCAGCATTTAACTTCTTCTGAGTCTTAGGCTTATCCTGCTTCTTGAAACATACAGTGAATGCCTGATCACTATGTATGTTTTCAAAGATACTTCTAATACCCAAAGTGCCATCTCTCTTGTCCTCTTTGGTGACCTTGACAACCTCAAGTACTTCATCTGCTGAAGTGAGATACTTTTCAATATACATCTTATTGATATGCACAATATCACCACTCTCTAGATGCTCAAGCATTGTATCATTACCTAGCATTTTTGTCACTCTGTAATGAGATGATTCACTCAATACATCACCTACTTTAAATTTCTCAATCATAATGTTTATAGTTTAAATATGTTCTTTACTGCATATACTATAGTCAGAAGAGATACTCCTATTCCAAGAAGGAACCCTCCTAAAAATAACAACACTCCCATAATTAGTCTGGATTAGCTGCATCATACAAATCTGGCATCATCACACTATGCAATCCATGAGCCATGAAATATGCATCAGGATGTGCATGTTGCTTATCATCTCTTAACTCAAAGAAGTGTCTCCAGTCACTGATAAATGCAGTATGAACTAACTCAGTATTAGTATCCAAAGGCAACACTACTCTAGCTTCCTGAGGCTTTCTACCTAATTCAAGAAGTTTCAAGTAAGACTCTTCAGCCATATAGTTAGACCATATCCACCACTCAACAGGACCCCAGTCATCAGCTGATACTTCACAAGGGTCTTTACTGAAATACTCTCTCTTCAGTTCATCAAAGGTTGGTAAACTCCACCCTTCAAATCTACTCAAGTCAATCATATTCTCACTCACCCAGCTAGGTATGCTAATGTTAACTCCACCAAACTTATCCTTACCAAAGTTACAATACCTAGTAGACTGCTCAGCTATAGAGTTTACTCTATGTCTGTTGAACTCTCTTGATATTGCTATTTGCAGGTTAAAGTGTGCAGTAGTTCTTCTTTCATGATACTCTGTAGGCTCACATAAGTACTGTAAGTCATCAAGTTTATCATTCTCTACAAGTACTCTATAGTTTGTAGTAATTGCCCACTCATCAATCTCTATCTCCACCACTCTAGAGTAAGGATTATCCATGTAAAATCCAACACTCTTCTCCCAACTGAAGTTACAATAGCTGCTTATGTCAACAAGCAGATATACAGTGCCATGTTCTAACATGGCAGTATGACCACTACTAATCATCCTGTCAGTAAACACTTTGGCTGTACCCTCTGCTATCTTGTCTTCTGACTTGTAGCATACTCTGCCTGCTCTCTCTATCTGTTTATAGATTCCCTCTATTCCAGATTCTTGATTCCATATCTCAAATGATGGTGTTACTAGCTTCATACTTCTGGCGTTATTTTAACAAACTGGTCACTAGACTTAATATAGGTTCTTGCATAAAGAGAGTTATCCTCTTTAATCTTAACCCTGCACTCAGTTATGAAGATTATCTCTCCTTCTCTTAACTCTTTGTAATGATTGGGAATGAATACTACTCTATCCCCAACCTCTACCTCTCTACCTAATTTATCTTTCATATAGCTCTCTCCTCATCAGTCCAAGGATTAAAGTCTTCTTCTATAGGTACTTCCTCTTCATGATATTGTTTCATTGTTACTCCTCCACTGCTACATAATCATCTACTACCCATTGTCTGCCTAGATAGAAAGGAGGCATCACTTGAGCTTTAGCTAACTCAGTTAAACTTAACTCCTGCTCTCTCCAATCTTTAGGTACATGAATAGTAGTACTCTTACTACAAGTAATACTAATAGTTACATCAATCTCCTCTAGTTCATCCTCATTATAAGGTGCTCTAGGATCATTAGCTGCCCCAGGTGGGTAATTATCTGTACTCATTATATGTTACTACTTGTTCAGCCATTAGTCCACAACAAGGTGGTATAACCACCTCTTCACACTTAGTTATAAGGTAATCAGATTGAGTACCATTATACATACCACTGGTCTTAAGGATGTTGCCTGCTTCCTCAGCATTAGGTGCTTTGACTATTGCACAGCCTTTTCCCTTAGCTCTTACATTAAATGTCACCACCCATATCTTAGGTGGAATGAAAACAGTCTCAACTGATTCATGTAATACATCTTCAACTGCTATGTCCATATATCCTATTATAACATTTTATCACACAATTGACCAGGACTAGTAGCAGGTTTACCACAATATCTACATCTCACTACAGCCTTGAACCCTAGTTCTCTACTACCTTGAGTTGAGTTATCAGTAACCTCTCTAATCAAATCAAATGCCTTTTCCAACTTTTCTCTCTCACTAGGAGTAAGATTAGCATTTCTAGCTATAGAAGACATGCCAACTAGACCTTTGAGTCTCCACAGAATATGACTTCTGTACCTCCATCTTAATTGTTTCTCTGTTGCCATTACCCAATATAGTTACATTCTTTAATAACCTTCTCCTCTCCCTCATAAGTAGCTCCTACTATTTGCTCCAAGTCTGCATGATCATACTCAAATGCTCTCTCATGGATAAGCTCCATAGCTCTCATAGGATTTCTAGCAGCTACTATTATTATCATTCCACCTCCATATTGCCCCTGATATGTATTCATATAAAGATAGAGTGGCTTGTTAGCCACCCTGTCTCTATTAGGAATGATGTTATCAGGAGTGATACTATTCACATGCCTTGTCATTTCCTTCTTTCTCATTTTTATCCATCCACATCACTGTCATGATGCAGTAATTAGCCATATCAAGAAGTGTGTCTCTTATAGACTCATCTTTAACAAGAGACTCTTCACCTTTAGACAACTGCTTAAATCTCAACCACTTATCATTCAGTCTGATTCTTGCAGCAGTAAGACCTTCTTCATCCATAGACACATCAAAAGAGTTGCCATAGTCATGGTTCTTTCTTACATATGTATCATGCATCTTATCTGTAATTGCCTTGAATGTATCAGGTTTCTCAGAATCAGAATCATGTCTGCTGGTGGGTCTCTTAACTAGAGTAAAGTAGTTACCAAAACATGAAGCAAACCTAGCATAACTGCTAGGCTTAAAAAGAACCCCTTGATTAGTGACCAAGAAATTATCTATTGGGGCAACATAGTACATGCCCTCAGAAAATGCATCTGCATCTTCTCCACTGATACCTAGTGCTGTTGTAGACTTAGTGCATAAGAATACATCATTTGCTTTAATATTCATCATTCTTTATTGTTTTAAATTTGAGAGAAGCTATAACCAAACAAGCATCTGTCAAGGGACTGATCACCAAAGGTGAGATAGACATGAATGTATGCAGGAAAGCCTTGCCCACCTGGACCTAATGTTGTGGTGAACTTATTTGCAAAACTCTGATACCCTCCATTGCTGCTTGCTGTCAGTAGTTTTAGATGCTCTACCCTAATATAACCATCTCTATAACCTAGAAAGGCTCTAACTTCATAGTCATCACCATTATTCAGGTATTCATCTAACAGCTTAGTTAGTATAGTAGCATTAACAGACATCTTCCACATAGTGTCAGCAATGTCACTGATATTAGGTAGTCTGTATCCTACTGTCTGTACTAAAAATTCATTACCATTCTCATCTTGGTCTGTACTATGACCTTCTGGAATGAGCATAAAATCTAATGTTACATTAGACACTATATCATTCACAAAGATACCAAGTGTCCCAAAGAAAGGCAGTCCATACTGTTGTACACTTACTGCCCTTGATTGGGAACCAGTCTTAACATTCACACTTGTGGTTCTAACTCCAAGGTTAGGATTTACAGAAGGAGTTACATTAACACTTCCATTACCTGCCCCAGAGTTAGGACTAACTTCTAGAAAATCTTTATTCATATTGCTTACTTTTAGTTGATTAATACTATCAGCAAGCATTAGAGTGGTTAGTTAGGTGAATATATAAACATGAATGCAAAGCTACCACTGAAGGAATTACCATTAGCAGGGTCTGTTACTGTATATTCAACTATAGCATCATCCTGGAAGTTGATATAGTCATCAAGGTTAAACTCAACTACTAATCTACCATTCTTACAGTATAATGTATACTCTCCTATAGCAGCATCAGGCTGATGTGAGATACTGTTATATGAGATTCTAGGACCAGTGTAGTTATCATTGGCTAGTATTTCATATCTGATTGTACCTCTTATATCCTGATCACTTCTAAAGGCATTAGCCTCCATAGAAACTATTGGGAAGTCTATATTAATCATCTTGGCAACTGCATTACTAAGGATTTCCTCAGTAATAGGTCTGGTATTAGTGTATATACTAAGCATAGTAGACTCTGGAGCTTCCATTCTGTCTTCTGTGAACTTATTATATAACCCAATACCAATATAACAATCAAACTCAGCTTTACCTAATGCTTGCTCTATTACCACTTGCCTAGTTGCCCCCCCCCCTGTTCTAACATCCAGTGTGGTGCTTCTGGCAGCACCAGTGTTAGCTGGGACAGTAACTGTGACTACTTGAGTACCACTCCCTGAAGCAGGAGTCACTTCTGCAAAATCTTTTTTCATTTACTTTTATCTACAAATTTACACTTCTTATTCTGCTCTCTCCATTGCTTTAATGAAATGAACTTAGCTAGGAAATCAGTCTCCTCTCTTATGTACAACTTCTCACTGTTATAGTAATCAGCATACACAATAGCATTGACCCATTTCCTAGTCATAGTATCCTTCATCAAGCACTTGCCTATATACATATACTTATGGTTCTTATATAGATAGGTCTTCCTGTCTACATGAGTACTTGTAGTATAGTACACAAGCATGATTAATCCCATAAGGATTACTGCAAAAATACCTGATAATATCATAATACTTACATTGTTTTAATGCACCCAATGATCTGCAATCTCAGGCACTGCTTTGATGGTTACACTCTTACAGAACAGTGATGCAGCATACTCCATACACTCACTCAACTTCTTTGCTTCCTGCTCAGCTATTTCAGCAGGTGGCTCAGTCAGATATTCATCATGCACATCATTAGGAATAAGGACTTTGAATATAAGTCCACTATCCACTAAGTAATCAAAGTACATAATACCAGCTATCTTTGTCATAGCTGCTGCTGTACCCTGACTTGTGTAATTACATGATTGATTCTCTGATGAACTCTTTCTCTTGCTCAGGTGCTTAAACACCTTCACTATAACAGTCTGCCAGTTAATGTCAATATACTTTGTTTCTGTCTTATCACCCTTCTTTGCTTTATACTCATACCTTATAGCTATGGCTGAAAGTGGATCTCCTTGAGCAAACTTCTTAGCTATTTCCTGCATCACCACTCCAGGCACATCATCAATCACCATACCAGACTCTTTGGCTTTCCTATACAAGTCCCAGTACTCTTGACCCATGCTATTCTTCCTCTTCTCAATACCTTTCAGAATAGACCAGTCATAGATATATGCCCTAAGCCCAGTATACTCTGAGATTAGTATATAACCCCTGTCCCACATATTCTTCTTTGATACTTTGAAGAACCTGTCAATACCCTTGAATGCATTGAAGTAAGTCTTAAAGCACTTCTCACAGAAGTCTAAGGGCTTGCCAGTATTAGCTGCTAATGCAGGTGCAGTTCCATTATAATTAAATGTGAACCTAGCTGGTTTAGCTGCATCTCTTAAGTCCTTTCTCTTTGCCTTTACTTCATTCTCAGGTATATCTTTCAACTCATCTGGAAATATCATCTTAGCTACAAAGGCATGACCATCTCTCTCAGCAGGGTCATTATAGAACTCAATCCAAGCCTTGTCCTGAGTTAGCTCAGTAAATACATGGCCTTCCTGATCTCCATAATCACAATCCACCAGAAGATGTCCTTCACTTGGGATGAAACAAGCTCTTGTCTCTGGGTCACTAGGTAACTGCTGTATATTCACACTCTTATCTACTGCAATTACTTCATCAGCATTCAGTTCAGTCTCATCTTCTGCTACATCATCATCCTTAGTCTTTCCCCCTCCTTTCTTGCCACCTTTACCACAACTCAGTCTACCAGTATCCATCATTTGATTGAAGGTAGGATGTATCCTGCCTGTTACTGGATTGACTGCATCAATAAAGTTCTGACCAAAAGAGGTTACTACTTTGAATGCTGCTGAATACTCTAGATACAAAGGTACTATATCACTCTTGTCCTTCTGTCTTTTGATTAACTTGGAGTCTACAGACTTCTTTAACCTTCCAGTCTTTCTGTCTTTGGTCCATAGTTCAAATCCTAGCTCTTCAAATAGTGGTATGACCTGCTTGTTACTATTCCAATTAATGATACATCTAGGCTTGGACTCCTCAAATAAACTCCTTTGTGGGTCTATTGCTACATACTTTCCCTCAGAGGCTTTAGCCCTCTTCTTCTTTCCTCTTCTTCCTGTTATATCATAAGCTATAACTGCATCTTCACCTTTGGATAATACATAGTTAACTACCCACTCATTGAGCTTAGTCTCAGCTTCTCTAAGTCTGATTTCATCCTTCATCATCTTGGCTTTCCACCTGTTCACATCCAGTCTTATGCCACAGTACTCAATATAGGCTAGCACTCTCACAAACCTATTCTCAATATCCATAGCAGCTAACTGTTTCCTTATGGTGAGTAAGTTGACTTGTTCATTCATTACATCTTCAAGCCAGACTACATCATTAGCTGAATATATAATGACTTCATCAGTCAACCCACCATTAATCTTACCTCTTACAGTCTTATCAAGTTCTACATTTCTATATCTCTTTACACAAGCCTGCAAGCTCAGTGAGACTATTCCAGGAGGAAATCCTAAGAAGAGTATCTTCTCACCAAGGAATGTATCATACACATTCCTGACTACTATACCTTCTTTATACAACCACCTTAAATCAAACTTAGCATTGTGAATAATAAAGAGCCTGTCACTTTCAAGGAAACTCTTATACCTCTTAACATCAACAGTAAGACAATCAATTACTACTTGAAACTTCTTATTGCCTAGTTGAAGGAGTAACAGAGTTCCTTGCCAGATTTCAGTTCCTTTAGTTTCACTATCCAAACCAACTACTTTGAGTGTACTAAGTAGTTCAAGGGACTCTTCAACTGAGATACATTTGTAGGGTCTGTCCTCATCACCAAACAGACTACTCTGTCCTGTAACAAAGTATATCTGCTCCCCATAATATACTATAGGTTCCTCTTTCAACTCTCCATAATCCCAGTCTACATCCATACTAATAAAATGTTATAGTGTAACCATACCCAATAGTGAAATCAATAGACTTCACCACTGCTTTAGCTTCTTTTAATTCTTCACCAACAACTATCAAGTTACTACCTGTAGCCCCAATAGAGGCATGACCACCAGTAGGTGTCTTAGTAATAGTCACATAAGGGTCTGTCACCTTAAGTACATATGTCCTAGACTCACTACCGTCAGGTCTCTTTAGCTTCTTCAAGTAGTTGCTGTTCTCTCCAGTAGTCTCTAACTTGATTATATCTTCCATTATTGTACTGAATATGCTACTAATTCATCAAAGTCAATCATAAACTTATACTTCTGAAAGAAGGAACTACCTATAATACCATGCAGGTTTACACCATACTTGCTCTTCATATTACCAAAGGCAGCATCTAAGTTATATACATAGAACTCATCCTTAAATGGCTTATCTCTATAGGTTATATCCATCTCTACTACATCCACATACTCTTTGTTGCCATCAGCACCATAGATAGTATCAACATACTGGGCAGGAATGTGTTTCAGTTCATCTATAATAGACTTATTGATGACTGAGTTAGTAGCTCCAGTGTCAAGCAGGAAGTTCAGTTTCTTATCCCCCTGTTTGAATGTCACTATAGGTAACTCAGTTAAATCAAGAGTCTCCTTAAATGACATTCTGTCTGCTATCTTCACTTTGCCTTTCCTTCTAATTGCACTTACAATCTCAGCAAAGAGAGCAGCCAAGAGTACAATTCCCACCACATACACTATATTTGTTATCATGTTCTCATTCTTTTTTTTTAGAGTTATTACTGTACTCCTGAAGTTCCAAAGCCTCCTCTGTTGTTACTTCTCAAGTCATCAACTACTTCAAACTTAACCTTGCCAGAGAACAACCATCTTAGCTTCTGCCATACAGTTGCATTCTGAGCTGGCTGGATTCTGAACTGACAGATTCTGTGAGACTGAAAGATAGTAGTGTCCTCCATTGCAATAGCAGGGAATCTCCATTCATCATCATTACCACAGTAAGAGTTATCAATAACTCCCTGACTGTTAGCACTGATGACTCTATAGCTCTGCATAGTACTGCTTCTTGGATTCATCACAGCTTCAAAGCCTTTAGGCAGCTTCATTGCAACACCCAGTCTGATCAATTTATAATCAAACTTCACATCTCTGGTACTGACCTGTTCACCTTCTATGCTCTTCTTTCTCTTTCTCACTCCTGCTTGTGGTGCATTCATATGCACAGTTTCTGCTGCACGCAGGTCTATCCAATCCCCTTTCTCAGTTATTGTAGGCATACACCCAGGGGTTATAATCTTTACTTTAATCTTCATGTTTATATAATTTTAAATGGTGAGAGTTCTTATGTTCCAGCTTCTACTCAAGAACATAAGAGCACATTTGTTACTTGATAATAAAACCACCTGTAAGACTTACAGTTTAATGTTATATCAAATAGGTTTACCTCTCACCAGTTTATCAAATCTGCAATTCTCTTTACTAAAGGGCTTTGTTGTATCCAACCTCACAATAGTGTAATCAGTTTTCACTTCACCCATATCTGACAGGAAGTTGTTATAGTTGTTCCATCTGTCTGGAAACATACCTTCATACTTCTCATACATAGGATGATTGGGATTGTTACACTTACTCTTCAAGTTAGCCCATAGCTTATATGTTCTTGTCAGCCTCAGTCTGTATAGCTTCTGATAGTTTCTCTTCTTCTCTGGGTCATGTATTCTATACCTACTACAACCACAGGATGTACTGGAACCTCCTATCAGGTTAGCTCTTGTTACTAGACCTTCCTTACCACAATCACACACACATTTATATATCTTTAAACCATGTGACTCCTTACCTTCATAAGATAATACAGTCCACTTGCCAAACCTCTGACCTACTATGTCATTGGAATCAAAGCTCTTAGCTTTTCTCATGCTGATTTCAAATTACTTATTTTCATTACTCCATTTCTATCTCTGACATCTTTGGTATACTTGATATCTGGATTCTTCAAGTAGTAATCCAGCTCTGTCAGTAACTTCCTCCAGTTCCTGTATACCTTACCATCACTACCAACCATATCCACCTGTGCAAAGTTCTCATAGTATCTCCAAACAAGAGGTGCTAATGTAACTCTATTGATAGGTATGAATGTATAATGAGCTATCTTGAAGTCTTTGAAGTATTCATCTCTTCTGACAACTTCATTGAGGATATATGAATAAAGCTGTGCTTGTATCATGTATCTCCAAGTCAGGAATGATTGTTCAAATTCTTCCTCAGGATGCCCAGTAGTCTTCAAATCAATAGGATATATTACTTTTTCCTGATGATCTACAATTATTTCCAGTTTGTTACCCTAGTAGCTCTTTATCTACTAGTTCTACAGTTTCATATTATATCTGTAGCTCGGACTATATCATCACTAATATTTCTATTAGGCAGGGCACTCGTGTTAGCTTCATCACTGTTCTAGTGGTATGCTATTAGTCTCTGAACCTTCTATTTATCCCTAAATAGCTTGGCTGCTGATTACCAACTAAGGCTTTCCAGCAATTCACCCTGTTTTACTTCGACAATAAATATTTATTATACTTTCTCTTTAAATACAAATTAGAACTATTATATAACCAATCAAGAATTATATGAACTTGTTTTCCCCCATATCTTAGATGCCATACTTCGTAATTCTTCTCCTTGGATATTCCACCATTAGTAATAGAAACACCTTTTAGATTGTCTTGAAGCTGTTGTAAAAATTCTAAACTACCACTTGTGAAGTTTAAACAATTATGACTTCTATTGGCATTAAGAATTAAACTACCGTCTCCATCATAAAAACCTCTAATAAAATGTCTCATCAACTTCTTATCTAGAAATGGAAATCTAATAGATGCAGTTTTATTTATATAACACCCTTGATTAATTAAATCATTACACATAGATTGCCTACATATAGTAAGACTATATTGATTATTTATAATCTTTATATTAGTTTCTGCTTTGAGATACTTTTTAAATTCTTGGATAATATCTTCATCCTTAAGCTTTAAGTAGAAGGTGTTTTTAGACACACTACCATCTGCATACATAAGTCCAAGAAAATAAGCCTTATCTTCCGTATCTATAGATTTAAAATAAGATTCATCTACATAAAGTTTTTCTCTACTAGATTTTCTCCTCTTACTATAGTCTCTATTTATACTAATTCCAGCTTTTCTAAGTCTCTTACTGATATTTGCTGTGCAACAATTTAATTTCTCTGCTATAATACCTATATTATTATAAGTATTATACAATTCTACAATTTCCTCTAATTTAATATTCTTTCTCTGCATGATTTATTATTAATTAAGTTATCATGCAACAAAGGTAAGTATAATTTTTAATATTTCCAAATGTTTATCGAACATACATCTGACTGGTATGCCATTGTATACAGCCTTGAACTTAAGTTGAAATACCTTCTCAAACCTTCTGTCAAATGGATTGATAAAGAAGTACCCTTTGGTATAGGGGTTATTCTTAAGTTCATTCACACAGTTCATTGCATCATCATAGTCTTTCTGAGATAGTATCTCCTTATCACCAGCTAATGCCAGCAGACTATAATAATCAGCACACTTTGTTCTAATGTTCTTAAGCTTGGCTTCATTCCCCCAGTTAGGCTGATAGTTAATTGCATACATGAGGATGTCCTCATCTGCAATCATGTCAATGCTTCTACACTTATCACTGAATGCATTATACAGAGCCTTAGTCATTCCAACAAGTACCTCTGACAGTTGAGGAAACTCACACACAATAAACCTCTGCTTAAATGCTTCTGGTCCATCTGTCAATATGGTATCAACTGCACTACCAAACCTTAAGGCAGGTGATTCTACCTTATCAAACAGGCTACCTAGCTTTCTGAATCCCTCTCTGTCAAATCTTGACAGTGTGGAATAACTGTAGGCTGGGTCTGCTCTGTATTCTAACTCAGAGACTTGCCATGATATGTCTATAATACTCTTTCTAGTCTTCATAAGCTCCTAATATAGCATCATAGTTATAGGTGTCACTAGGTATATCCAGCTGATCTACATACTCATCTACAGATGCTTTGAGTTCTCTCAGTGTATCCAAATCAACCTTAGCATACTTCTCACTAGGGTTAATGCTGATTACACTTCTCTTTGTTCTGATAATAGCTGAATCTACAAGTTCCTTTAATGATTCAAAGTCCCTGACATCTATAAACGTGACTGCCAGATTGTCATCTCCTTCAGGCAGATGATGTATTAACCCCCTTATCTTCTCTACTGTTACCATAGTCCTTGATTATTGTTATAGCTTCCAACAGTTGCTTCTTAGTAAATATCTCAAATAGTAAGTACCTGTCCTTATCTGGTTGCTTCTCCAAGTACTCTCTAAGCAGTTTGAGCTTATATGGGAATACATCATTCTCCATCCCCTTAGCTTCTATGATGACCTTCACTCCCTTATATTCCAAGTAGAAATCAGGAGTCAGCTTTATATCAATCAACTTCTTCAGGTTGAGTACGTGTTGCTTCTTCTTGTTTCTTGTATAAAAAGGTACTGTTGGTCTGAACCCCTTCCATAGTATATAGGTATTAGCTTCATACTTAGGCTCAAGCCCTTCCTGAAGTAAGGTCTTATATACCATTACCTCAAGAAGTGACTTGAATTGAATACCATTATACTCATAGGGAGTTGCATTCCTCACTTTTTTATTTTCTGCCATACATTTTCTTCATGAATGGTTTCATGATATGTTTGGCTGCCTTAGCATCATCAAGTGTTCTGAAAGCAGCAAAGTTCTTGAAGTTCTTGATTCTGTTTAAGTCCTTAACCTTCTTGATTTCACCATCAGTCATACTGATAGTCCATATCTCCTTGCTTCTCTCAATGTGGTCTGGGTACTTCTCATCAAGCACAATAGCAACCTCTCTCAGGATGATACTACAAGCTGCTGCTGGATAGATATCAACAAGATTTGCAATATACTTGTCAAGGTTCTCAGGCTTCCAACCAATTCTTTCTGCAAGGTGATCAAAGTAATACTCAAGATCAGTATGAGTACCAGCTCCAGCAAGGTCAACTCCTGTGAAATGTTTAGCACCCTCAGCAATAGCATCAAGCATATCAGCTGTAACCTCCAATTCAACTTCTCTGAAACCTTCTTTAGGGTGATATTGCAGTACATTGATTTTATCACCTACCTTCAAGGTATAACTACCTGCTCCAAATACTAACTTCTCCATAATGTCTATTATTTATTATTTGTACTCTTGGAACCACTGTATTGGTTCTCCATATTTGTCTTTAGTTAACTTGCTTACATCTTTAAAGACTGTAGATGGCATCCTCTTTCCTATTCTGGCATAGTAGGCTGGATGCTGTTCCTCAAGAATGATATTGAATCTACCATTGATATATGGTTTGAATGTCCTTGCTTGTGTACCAAACAACACATAGATAATACCATTATTCCACTCTGATAAGTTATGAAGCAGACTGCTTATAAAGGGTCTCCATAACATAGTATGACTACCAACCTTATTCATCTCTACTGTTAGTGCTGAATTTATCATTAGCACTCCCTGCTTTGCCCAACTCTCTAAAGTCTGGTCAAAGATAACACTATTATGTGGAATATCAAAATCAATGCTAGCCTCCTTAACAATTCTTAGTGAAGGAGACAAGTTATCTTCACTTGTCTCTTTCCTGTTACCAAACAAGACACCTGTTGCCACATTCTTCTGTGGATAAAGGTCTTGCCCTATCATAACTACCTTCAAGCTATTATATGGACACAGTTCAAATGCTCTGAATACATCAGGCAGATTAGGACATATAGGCACTTTCATATTGCCTATAGCATTAGTCACCTTATATAATTCAGTATCACTTATAACTCTCATCCAGCCACCAAAGTATTCATTTAGTGTCATAGATTCAGGTTATCCAGAACATTATCTATATGTTCATTAAGGTGAGCATTGAGACTAATGTTAAGGTCTTCATCTTCAGGTTCCATAACTTTATGTACAAAGTGACTCAAGTCTCTTACAACAACCTCAGTTGTAAAGTTCTCTACAACACCTCTAGGTGTTACAATAGGTATCACTTTACTTGGGTCCTCTATGATCATAGGTATCACCTTTTTCTTAATAGCTTTGTACATTATATCATCTTCCCTGAGCATTACATCAGTACTAACATACAACACTCCTTTCTTATATGTGAACTTATTCATACCTGCATCATATCTGCCCTTAAGAACATACACATATAATGGATTAAAGTCTTTATCAAGCATTAACCCAGTTGTTCCCCAATAAGGTCCTCCTTTATGGTTATTAACACCTCTAAGACCATACTGAAAACTAGATGTGTTAAGCTTTCTTATAGCAGATTCAGCAGTTCTGGTAGGTCTGTCAGTTATTTGGGTAGGCAGTAAGTTGCATACAAACATACTAACATCTCTTATAGACCTTCTCTCTACCATATTTCTCATGCAGATAGGTATCTCAATGTTCTCCCTATCCTGCAAGTCAGCTATTAGAGTTCTATTAAACATAGCACCTCCATACCCATTTAAACTGTGAGAATATCGTATATTATCAGGTAGGTAAAAAGAACTACACAAAGGTCCTAGGAAGTCATACTCTAAGTATTTACTTATCTTAGTCATTATTTCTCAACTTTAAAATACATAGTACTTGCATCATAAGAGGTCATAAATGGTACATCTCTTGGGAAGATTGGATCACACTGGTTAGCTACATGATTAACAAATATATTAACCATAACAGAGCCAATCATATTAGCCATAAATGTAGTCTGTTTGTAACTACATAATGTTTCCTCAGCTTCTTCATCTGCAAATAACCACTCTTCCTCATACCTTTCCATAGCCTCTTTATTATCTCCAGTAATAGCAAACACCTGAAACTCCTCTGCTGCTAATCTACCATCAATAAATAATAGATGACTGGCATCCAAATTCCTTTGATCATATTCTTGAACTCTATATAACCAAGATTCATAGAACACCTTTCTAGCTTCCATGTTGTCAAAACCACATATCATGATATTCTCTTTTACAGAGGCAGACTCATATTTTCTAGCTCTTGCAATACCATTATAGAAACCTGAGTATAACTGCATCATATTATATATAGCAGTAGCCTTAAAATCACCAATGTTGTTATTACTATATAACTGACCTGACATATTAACAGTTTCAACTATATCAGGGTCATACATATAGATTGCATTTGGTTTCAGTCTACTAAGAAGGAATGCAACATAGCTGCCAATACCTCCTAACCCTGCCAACACAATTCTCTGTTCTCTGACTTTATCATACCACTCAGCAGAACTAAATCTGCTAGTAGACTCATCCACCAGAAGAGTATTAGGGTTAACAGGGATAGTGGTAACAGGTTCAGAGACTGGACTTTCAGTTATGATATCTTCAACAGGCTGAATAGTATCTGCATCATCTAGTTCAGCTAATACTTCATCAAGCACTGAAGCTATATCCTCAGGTAACAAGTCATCACCATATGGGTTCTCAGCAGCCTCAACAGTAGGCACTTCTTCATCCTCATTTCCAGATGCCTCCATAGCTAATCTCTCAATAGGTGAAGGACCTGCTGACACTGCTTCTAATGCTGCTTCAAACTCTTCAATAGATATTCTTCTACTATCTTCACTTTCCATATCAAATCACATAATTTTCAAGATGACCAATCATAGACAACACATACTCATTTGCAGGTAACTTAGCCAGTTCATCTGACAATGCATTAGCCAGCAAAGCTGCCTGAGTATCATCATCTACATTCAAATAAGTCTCAGTATAATATACAATGAACTCTACATGAGATGCAACCCAAGCCTCAAACAATGCAATGTCTGGGAATCTTGCTTTGTACTTCTCAACCATAGCTTCAGATATTTCCTCAAGAGTACCATCAAGTGTCTCAGTTATACTGCCAGAGAGTAACTCCCTAGCTGCTTTCATGAGTATGTCTTCTGGTATTACATAGGCAGAGTAGTCAACAGAGGCAGGTTCTTCTTCAATCTCCTGCTCTTTCTCCTCAACTGGTGGTACTACCTCAGCTGCTTTGTTGATTGGTATTACATTGTCCCTTCCAACAGTAGCTTGATATGCAGGAGCAGTTGCAGGAGTTTTTCTTTCAGCAGGCCATGTATAAGGGTCATCATCCCTGTACCTCCCATAACCACCATATCCACCATAGCTGCCATAATTACCACCATAAGTAGTAGCAGGTATAGCCTTCTTAGCTGCTTCTGCTTTCTGTCTTTGAACCTCTTCAATTCTTTGACTGAGCTCAAGATAGGGATTAGGCAACTGAGGTCTTTGTACATTCAGCATAAAGGATTCAAGTCTCTTTCTCTTGAATGTATAGCTGATTGGTTGGTTAGCTTCTTGCTCATTAAAGGTAATGAACTTAGCAGAACCTGTTGCTGTCATCTCTTCTTCTACAACTCTTGTGATGGCTGCTTGGTATGTACCTCTAGTATCAATGATGAGTGATAAGAAGTGAGTTCTGTCACTGCCCTCTTCTCTAAGAGTGGCATCATCAGTTCCACTAAAGAATGCACCCATAGTATGATGAGAGTGCATCAATCCCTGATATACATTCTCATCAAGAAGTTCAGGGTTATCAACCATATATGCAACTACATCAGGAGACATATTAAACTCAGTATAAGTACTGGTTCCAATGTCTTGCAAGAGGAAGTCAAATGCAGTTACTTCAAGGTTCATCTCCTCAAATGAACCAGTAACTCTATAGAACAGAGTACCTGAATACTCAGTGTTTGGGAATCTATCAAGATAGTATCTTATCTTTCTTTCAAGTTCCTCTGTTACAGTCAGTTTAAATGTACTTGATCTTTTTATAAGCTCCAATAGTTTGGGTTTCTGTATTACTGTTTCCATATTCAAAATTTATTACTTGCAGGATAGTTCTATATAACCACTCTGCTACTACAACATTAATAAAACTAGAAAGATTGTTATCTTCTCTCACCTCTTCCCCTTTAATATGTATTCTTACATCCTCACCTTTAAATGTACATACATAAGCACCCTCATAGTTTGCATATGCCTCAGGTGTAGTAGAGTTATCATACTTTAAAGTACCTGATTCTATAATACCTCTCCTTAACAAGTTCTGTCTTAACAGATCAGCATAAGTCTCACTCACCTCTCCAGCAGCAAACTTCATGTTATACCACTCAATGAACTCATTACTAATAAACACTACCCATTCAATAAATGTAGTAGATATTCCATAGTGATAGCCATTGAAGTCAAACTTAAGTTTGTTTCTAGAGATAAGCCATGTTACAAACTCCTTCACTCTTGCATTGTTGAATGCATTAAAGTGGAGTAGATTGCCCTCAGTTAAAGATAAGTTCCAGGTAGATTCACCTACCCTTAGCTCTTTTGAACCTACTCTCTCCATTCTGTGATAAGGTCCTCCATCAATAGACTCAACCTGAACATACTTACTTAACTCAAAGCAGAATAGTTGCCATCTGAGTTCATCAAAGTCTTCAGTTCTTAATGTTAGAATGGTGTCTCTGATAGGTCCTTCTCCTAAACATGGGTTCTGAAATTCCTTGAAGTCATAAGTAGGTATATCACTTACATGGCTATGCATATAGTTGCTGTTCATCTGAGGTACATCATACTCAGCTCTATTAAGAGTAAAGGCTCCCACCAACCTACCTAATGCATTAACTTTGACTTTAGCATAAAGCTCCCATATATCTATGGATTGGTCATACTCATTAGTGATTGTAACCTTAGGGAATCTGACCAGTATGAATGCATTAAGATCACTAGAGCCTAAGATAGTGCCATCTTCATATGACTGCATTAGGTTATCAGTTTCATAGCCATTTGCAAAGTAAGTAGCATACTCTTCCCTGTCTGGCTTCATCTGTATATCAACAAGCTCTTCACCATAGAACTCACAGAAGATTCTAAATACCTCCAAAGGCTTCTCTATCAGCCTGTCATAGTGCTTATTGATAATCTCACTTCTATCTACTTCTTCCATTTACTTGCAAAAAAAAAGAGGCTGATGATTACTCACCAACCTCTTGTTATTACTTGAAATTATCCTCTCACAAATGAGAACATATCATCAATTTCTGATGAAGAAATGCCTTCTTCTTTAGGAGTAGCTGCTTCAGATTCACCACAGCCACCATGACCATTTCTGTCATCAGCACCATTTGCAAGTTCATCTGCTTTGTCTGCAAGACTGCCATAGTCTTCATACAACTCATCTTCATCTCTCAGAGTCTCAATCAACTCATGCAGAAGTTTTCTTGCTTCAATATCAACCCCAGCAACAACAGCAGAAGTGATATCAGCCTGAGAAGGAGCCTCATCTACAGGGAGTGCTTCAGCTTTAGTCTTATTAGCTTTAGCTGATTTAGGTTTGTTCTCTTTGTTATCTATCTCTTCCAGGAATGCAGTAAGTTCTTTAGTACTTACCTGAGTTGCATTCTTCTTGAATTTCTCCATAACTGCTTTGCCAAGACCCCTTGCTTTGATTTCAGCAAGGACACTTGATCTCTCAGCACCAAGAGCTCCACTCTTGATCTTCTTGTTCTCAGGAGTCAACATGAACACCAGTTCATTAGTTGTACTTGCAGGAGTTGTGCCTTTAGCAGGTACAGGAACATTAGTTGGCAACACTGACTGATCATCTTTCAGCTCAGTTCTGGTTCTACCTTCATAGAATGCCATACCTGATGTCATGATACCAGCATCATTCATTTCTCTCTTCAGCTGACCAAGAGTTTCTGCTGTTGACATGATTGTTTTCTGAGATGACTTGTTGTTAAGAACTACAGTAATTTTTCTAGCTTCCATAATCTTTAAATTTTAAAATGGGATGTTTTTTAATGTTATTTCCTCTCCACTTATAAGGCTGAGAATCACCTCTTTGAACTTATCCTTATCTTGCAGGAGCTTGAATAAGTCAGATACATCTTTTGCTCCATAGTCTGGCAATACTAAGTTAGTGAATCCAGTAGACTCTGATAGTTTCAGTGCGTCTTGCACCCCAGCTTCATCATTATCCAGTAGTATATAAATCTCTTTATACCTCCTCCTCAATTCACTAACTGCTGTATCACTCATACCATAACCTTCTCCTTGAATTGCTATACATGGTATCCCTGTATTAGCCCATATACATAAAGCATCCTTCATAGATGAACAGATTATTATTCTATCACCTTCTTCTGGTACTTTAGTCCACAGACTAATGACTGACCTGTCATGTTTGTTACTCCATTTATACCCTTTAGTATTGAATGGCTGGTATACCTTCAAAGTAACCTTGCCTTCTTTCCTCTCTACATAAGCATAGGCATACTTATCTGCAACAAACACATATCTGTTACTACCCTTAATTACAATCTTATGTGATATAGGATATATATCAGCATATCTGAGCCAGTCAATTGATATACCAAATGATTCCCAGTATTCTATATCATGCTTCATCCAATCTCTCACTTTACATTCAAGAATGGTATCTACACTATAGTTTCTAGTATCACATGGTCCTCTCATCTTATTAGATTTGATACCAGTAGTGGCTATATTAGGCAAGTCCTCCCAAATCCTGTCCAAGACTTCTTTGTAACTTACTCCCCAATATTCTCCTAACATATCCCAAAGTCCCCCACTAAGGTTCTTAGCCAAGTCCTTCCAGTGTATTCTGACACCATCAGTACTATAGATACCAAAGGATGGTTTTCTATCTACTCTTAAAGGACTGGATATAATACAAGGAATATCACTCACACCAAAATAATGATAGAGTATATCAAACTCACTTACTTTACTGAGTATATCACTTAGGGTTACACTAGACAAGCCACTACTAATTGCCATATATCAATTCAATTACAGGTTATTACTTATTTTGCCCAAGGCCAGGGTACATTGCCAGCAGGAGCTGCTCCACCTTGTGCAGGTGCTGAAGGTGCTCCAAATGGCAGGTCATTTGCAGGTGCACTGAAGTCAGTAGATTCTACTTTGTACTCATGCAGAGGCTCAACACTGAACTCAGTTGTTGCATATGCACCATTCTCTTTTCTACTCTGAATCTCTTCATCCAGCTTACTGTAGTCAGTAACTACATTCTTCAGGAACTTCTGAGTATATACAGTCTGATACATCTTGTTATCATCTGTAGTCTTCACACCAAATGCAGCCTTAACTAAGTTACTTGGCTGAAGTTTCAGCACATTCTCCAACTCCTTGAAATCACCCTTGAAGTAATCCTTGATATTATCAAGTCTTGCAAGAGCATCATCAAGGTTAGGGAGTGTCTTGGTGATCTGTTCACCAGTGTTCTTATCTGTATAAGAATAAGAAGGACTTGGAATGTTCAGATACTTCTTGATGAAGTCAGTCAGGAACTCCTCACCAATAAATGCAGGTCTGTAATCCTTATCAAGGTTAGCAGGACCATTAGCATATTGAGGAATAGCATGAGCTCTTGCTTCTTCAAGAGTGGGCCATGCAAACTGACCATACTTGTCAACAACCTGAACTTTAGTCTTGTCCTTGTTGTATCTGAAGGCATCAACAATGTAGAAGCTAATCTTAGTCTTCATTTCAATGCCATTGTTCTTAGCTGGATCAGTGATTACAAGGAAGTCAATCTTCACTTGTGGAGTCTTCACTTTGTCCTCTCCAACCTCAGTCTCACCTATATACACAGGTTCCTCTGTCACATTGTCAGAGCCATAGAATGCATTCAGCTGAGCCATGTTAGGATTAACTGCTGTTACATACACAGCACCAACTCCCAGATAGAACTTTCTGGTATTCTCTGTTGATTCTCTACCACCTGCAACAGCCATCATTACAGCTGCACCTTTATTAATTCTCTTCATGTTATACTATATTACAAATGTTTTCAATTATACTTCAAATGGGAGACCATTAGTGTCTTTAGGTTCCAATCCAAATGGATTAGCAGGAGCCTCTGGCTTCTCTTCAGTTACTTCTTCAACTGTCTCTGGAGTTTCCTCAACAGGTGCGTCTTCCTTCAAAGTTTCTGCAAGTTCAGCACCTTGTTCCTTTGCTAAAGCCAAGTCCATTTCACCACTGAGCACTTGCTCTGAAGTGAATCCACCAGTCAACTCAATGATAGGAGCTTCATACTTCTCAATGACTACATTGATAGTATCCAACTCTTTCTGAAGCACAGCAATCTTCTCTTCCAGTCTGTTCTTCTTCACTCTGAACTGCTGTACACTCTTTGCAGTTCTCTTGCAGTTTGCAAGTTCAAATCTTGATAATTCTTTCATGTTTTCTATAATTAAAATATTGATAACACCCTATTAGGTGTCTTCCTTAAGTCATACAATATGTTGACATTGTGTTCTTTGCTCAGTACCTCTAAAGCATCAAGGAAACACTGATTCAACAGTGGTCCATTCATACTTAGCAACTGAACAAACTTCACAGACATCTGTGGATTCTTGCCACATTCAACACAGTAGTTAATTATGACATCTTTCTTGATGGAAGGGTTAATGAACCCTATCTCACCATTGAAACAATCCACCACTAACTTAACTACTTCATCTCTTGTCATTGTCTATGATAGTGAGTATCAATACACTTCTTCACATATCCCAAGTCATTTGGAATATACAGAGGACATTCATCCAATGCACCAATACTATCCTTGGCAGGAAACTCACCATCAAAGTCAGTTACAAACTGCTTGATAGCTTTTTTGTTAGTGTTATCCCAGTCAGCCTTACCATACAGGATTATATCAAACTTACCTTCTGGTGTAATATAACCATCCCATCTTACACCAAGGACATACTTGTATTGTAGGTAATTACTCTACATATGCCCTGCCTAATATTTCTATTAGGATTTGACTATATCTTCAATAGCCTTCCTTCTAGCCCACCAAGCCTTTATAGTTTCACTTCTTTTCCTTCTAGATTCCTCAGATTGAGGTATGCCTAGATGAGATTCAGATAACTTTCTCTTGAAATCATCAGAAAGTTTTCTTCCCTTCAAAGCTCTACTTATATTTGACCTGTGAGCAGCAGAAAGGGGTTTATTTTTAAGTCTCTTATTCATGTTTTCTCTGAACTCCTTAGTATGTTTTCTACCTGTAGAGGCAAGTCCACACTTCTTTCTGGTTTCAGTATCATGCATAAATCCTAAACACCCGTCTCCTCCCTCTGTTAAGTTAATAAGGTTAGTATAGTGAGAAATCCAGTACTTCTCTCTATCCTCCCAATTATCACTATCACACTCCTCTATAAGTTCAATAATAGGTCTCTTACCTGTAGATAGAATCTTCAAAATCCAGTTAGACAGATGCTTATTGTGTTTATTACCTTTAGCATTTGCTATATGATTTCCAAGTCTCCTACTTAAAGACCTGACAGTTTTGCCAACATATCTTACTTCTAGTGTATCAGGATGTTTTAAGACATAAATTTTAACCTTCCTATTGTCTACCATTTCCAAATATAATTAATTACTTCATAAATGTACTTCCCCACAACAGGGAATAGTCGATGAACCTTACTCCTTTATAGGAGCCTTGGCTGCTGATTGCCCAATTCCTTTAATTTTCAAACATTCAAGCTTACTATTACTAGTTACTTTGTAGTTTAAAGGACTCTAAGGGTGTTCCAGCAGTTAGATAGATAATGGCAGATGTTATGCTACCATGTTACCAGTGGTCTTGAACTTATAAGATATGGAATCACCATTCTTATCTTTGTACTCCTCATAATGAGCAAGAGCAAACAGGTCCTTCTCTCTGGTTGGAATAGCTTCAAATGCATTGAAGATAAGTCCCATACCATAACCAATCTGCTTTGGTGTCAATTTGTTATCCTAAAGGCTTTTTATCCTTTAGTTCTATACCTTCTTGCACAGTTGGTATAGTTCAGCATACATTTTCATCCTACTTATGCAGGAGTTGGATACTCGTGGATACATTATATTCTTCTACTTGTAGAAGGTTCAGTATCTATGCGTTACACTGTGCAGTTCTTTTATCTACTGCATTTAGCACGGTATTAAGTGCTTTATCCCTTTTTCTTTTTAAGAACACTGTAGCATCTTTATATAAATAATCAAATATAGGTTTCCTTACTTTAATACTATAACTGAAATGTAAACTCCAGTAATCAGTAATCTTCCTATTTTCCTTATAGATAACCCATTTTAAGTTTGGTATTACCTCTAAGAATCTATCCTTGACCTGTTCTGCAAACTTAGGTGAATTACAAATCATACTAAAATGCCTCTCACCTATAGACCCATCTCCATCTATGAAACCTCTTATGAAGTCTCTTTCATACTGTTTAGGAATATTAGGAAATTCAAAGTTAGCATCATAAGTCTTCCTTGGTTGTATATTATACAGAGCTCTCAAATCATTAACCAACTCCTTATCACATATCTGTAGGATTGTAATTGGTTTCCTGTTAGGAGCTTTGGGTTGATAGAACCTAAGATTATTGTTAGGAGCTATTTCTCTCTGTATTAATCTTATAATTTCGTCATCCTCTGATACACACCCAAACCTGAGTCTTATTAGCTTACTTGGTCTATCTTTTCTTATTGATTCTTCTATAGAACCATCTGCTACTATATAGCCTAAAATATAGGCTTTTACCTCTGAGTCTATTACTTTAAAATAATCACTCTTGTGTTCTTTCTTATTAGGAATAAAATCTCTCATAATTATTGTATATTTGGTTGGCAAATATACAAATAAATATTGAGATATGCAATACCCTTCACCGTTTTTACCCAATTATTTTCACATAAATTACTCTATGCAGGGACACACATTCTATCCCATCCACCCTTCATGGCATTTGCCATATAATAATCCTGAGAGAGGTAATTGAAATCATCAACCACAATATTCTTGAATGGTGATTGAGCCAATAGTTCAATAGCCTTTGCAACTACCTTGAACCTCTCAAGACCAGCTATATTACCTACTTGAAGTCTGTTACCATTAGCTATAACCTTCAGCAGGTCATCAGCCTTAGTCACACCATCAATAAGTGTATAGTCAAGGTTAGCCAACTCTCTGTTTGCACATTGAATAAGGAAGGTTTCCTTTGGGTTTAACCCTTCAATAT
>ERZ791934.655-NODE-655-length-44038-cov-9.140850_pt1 | contig 44038 bp, 69 predicted proteins | sample MGYA00510125_ERZ791934 | MGnify/ENA primary metagenome ERZ791934 (study PRJEB30046, sample SAMN00993240) | human gut metagenome | study: EMG produced TPA metagenomics assembly of the A metagenome-wide association study of gut microbiota in type 2...
GCATACCCTATGTACTGATCGGCCACACAGACCTTGTACCAGTTGTCCTCATAGCCGTCCCGGCCTAAGACATCCACCAGGTTTCCTTTGGACAATTTCGGATATCCCGTGATCGCAGGAGAGGCTTTCTTGGCTTTCTCATGGACGGCACAGGTCTTTTGTACTTTACCTACAAAACGTTGGAAGCCTGCCTGAGTGTTTTTCTGTTTGAACAATTCTGCCTTTATCTTGGCTAAAGTTTTCGGCCCTGCACAGCTGTCAGCATCTAAACCGCAAGCTTTCTGGAATGCTTTTACAGCTGCCTCGGTATCTGCACCAAAATCTCCATCGGCACCACTCGCACCACAGTCGTAACCTAAATAGATCAGATTGCTTTGCAGTTCTTTTACTTGGCCGCCTTGGTCGCCCACGCACAAAAAGTCCTTTCCTGCCTGCTGCTCTTTCACCGCAGCCTCAATTTTGCTTTTGGTATCTGGTCCATAAAAACCATCCACAGTAAGACCGTACTTCTTTTGCGCTTGTTTTACCGCTGCCTGCGTGTCTTGTCCAAAGCTGCCATCTGCCCCGAATGCGCCAACATCAAAACCCAGAGTAATCAAATTTTGCTGCATAGTTTTTACTGCGGGGCCAGTATCTCCCAGTTGTAAATAATCCCTGACAACGGCCTCGGAAGAATCGGTATAATCAATCCATACATATCCATCAATCCCTGGGTAATTCCGGGTGTAGACTTTGTCGGCCACACAGCCTCCGTTTGCCTCTACGTTATTCAACCCACCTTTTGAGGTGTTGCCCTCATTGGTGTAGATTTGAGTGGATGTAACTTTCGTCACCCTGCCGATGTGGGCTCCGTTACGGAAGATTACCAGTGCTCCAAGCTTTGGCTCGCTATGCCAGGTTCTCTTGGATTTTGCATGGTTTTTGATACTGTTGCAGTTGTAGAAACCGCCTCCCATAATCTCTAAAGCCCTGGACAGACCAAAGATTTTTACGCAAATCCAGAACTGGTACACGGCGCACCACGGCTGCCCCTGGCATCCAGGCTGGCCCCAGGAGTTTACATCTCTGGCATACTTGGTATAATTCCCATACCCAGCATTTCCGGTCTTACTGTCCAGATTACTTTCCGATGCTTTTTCCAGATACCCGGATTCCGCCGCCATCAATTCCGCCGTTTTGCTCCACAAGTCTTCCGCCATGTTTGTTCCCTCCTCGCTTCCATAATAATAGTTCATGTCCACGTTGCCTTGGATTCCTGCAACCCTCCCACTACTGGTATACTGTTGATAGAGGCAAGGGTAATCCGGCCCGCCCGTGTAATCCGCCAGCCACAGCGGATATTTGCTCAATACATCTTGGCGGTACCAGTTTTTATAATAGTCCCCATTAGTGTAAATACCAGTGTTGTAACCTCTTTTCTTGAAGAAATCGCAAAATGTCTGGGTAAACAGATTGCACTCATTGGGGCCGAGATTCACTCCTTTTTTGGCTGCGTTGGAGACGGTGTCATATTCAAAGTCCGCCCATACATAAATAGTTTTAGGCAGCCCCGCCTTTTCGATGTTCGCCAGACAGCTCTCCGCTTCCGCAATTACATCCTGGTTGTTTAAAGCGTAGAGGAAATGGTACACGCCATGGATAGGCACCTGGTTATTTTTACACCCCTCTACGTTTTTGTAAAAGTATTTGTCCGTCGCCTTGCGGTATCCTTCTCGCAAGATCGTAAAATCAATCTGAGGCTTTACAGCAGCCCAATCAATAGACTCCTGCCATTCAGATACGTCAATTCCTGTTATCTTCGCCATAGTTATCCTCCTGTCAGATCAAAAGTTCTTTCTGTTCGATAACTTCATCCGCTTCCAGTTCGCCTTTTAAAATTCCTTCCGCCTGCTCTTTGGTGATCTCTTTCCAAAATCGTTCATCTACTCCCATAGTACCAGGCTCCCAGGTGTTCATGATATCTTTTAAAGCGTTAATCCAGTATTTGGTGTTATGCTCCACGACATCTCCGTAGCTATACCATTCCTGGGCAATTCCGTCCCAGGGTTCCCATGCTGGCACTGTAACCTCACCCGGCTCTGGTTCTGGTGCTCCTTCCAGTTTTTTCACCTTTTCTTCTAGTACCGCTACTCTGCCTTCCAGACGTTTGTAGCGTTCTGCCTCTTCCGGAGCTTCTGTCCCTGGGTTCAGGTAAGATGTAATCATTTGGTGCAGTTCTGTACGCTGTTCGTCCGTCAAATCCCCGTTGACCCAGAGCACATCAATCTTATTTGTGATGTCTGTGACCTTAAAATCTCCTGATATGATAATACTTTTAATCATTTCATACATGTTCGATGTCCTCCATAATTACTTTGTTTAATACTTGTGTGTTTGTGTTTACCAGGGCTTTTTGCAGTTCCTCGAATTTTTTGTCGATGTAAGACTTGGTATCTGCTACATACTCCATTTCTAAGCCTGCCTGCGGGGTGGAATCTGTAGAAACGTTCGTGGTTGGGTAATTAGTGTGGAGGGCGCGATAAGCTTTCAGTTGTTTTTCCAACAAATCAGTTTCTGTCTCAGGTATCCCTTTATATGTAAAGTAGAACACAGCATCTTGAAGTTTTGCGTTGAAAGCATCAAGGTCTCCAACATCCTTTATTCTCGCCCAGATTCCGCCATAACTAATATAAAAACCAGTTTCATTTCTATTAAGCACAGTATTTGTATACTGCATATATGTAGATATCCCTGTTCCAGGAAGAGCCATTTCTTTTGTTTCTGAAATTTCTGGAATACTACAAAAATACAATTCGCTTCCTTCTACGGCATAATCACCATTCTTAGCAAAAACAGGATTTTCCTTTTTAATAACTCTCTGGATATATTTTCCACGCTCAAAATCCGCCTCATCACAAATCCATTGCTGGCCCTTCTCATCTGTATAATTGCCGCCTGAATCTACCGGAATTCCTGGGAGACCGTTAGGAGTGGAGAGGGTGAGGGGTTGTAGTTTGCAAGGTTCCCATGGAAGAGCGGTGGAACCAGCGTTTAGCATCGGACGGATTATTTCATTTGTTACTGTCGTCCCTTCGGTAATTTGTATTTGGATTCTTGAATTAGGATATTTTTCATAGTCAAATTGATTTGGTATATAAATTCCATTACCTACGTCCTTATAACCTTTATTTACCATATTTGTATATACTATCGAGATGCTTTCACTTTTTCCTCCACTTAGAAAAACATCGTTAGCCTTTGGTAACATTGACAAAAGGAAAAAGGAATTGCTTGTTGCCTTACCATTTGCAGTTACACTTCCGTCATCATTAACGGTATATGTTATCCCGTTAATCGTTGCTGATGCATATGTTTTTGCAATCAACTGCGCTCCAAATACACGAACCTCTAAACTCCCATCACTCCCAGGAATCTTAATCTCCTGCGGATAATCAGGATTCGGACTAGGTTGATTGCCGGCGTAAGGTTCATACGGAGCTTGTGTTTCGCCCACGTTAAGCATCGGATATATGGTATAATTTGTTTTCTGTAAATCTGGTGAATCATATTTAATCATAACTCTTCTTAATTTATCATCCGCTTTAAATTCTATTGCAGTGTTTCTTAAATATTCTATAGTATCATCCTGCCGTGTTATATCCACCTGAAAGGTTAATGTACTGACTTCATGGCTTCCTCCTGATATGAAATATTTGCCTTCTGGGAAACTTGAAACATTTTCAAAATAGGCTTGTGCATATCGTTTGGTAGGTGTCCCTGTCACAGTGACACTTCCATCAGAATTTATCACACCCGTCAAACCATCATTAGTTGTTAAGTTTTCTTTTTTTGGTTGAAATAACTGCGCCCCAGTTGTCTTCGCTTGTTCACCCTTTCCAAACACCTTCAGCCCTTTTAGTCCCAGATCAGAGCTATCCGTAACATTCAGCATTTCCCCGCTTGCCTTCTCCACAATCGCCGGGGCTTTCTGGGTATTTTCATTGATGGACTTTTCTATGTATTGTTCTGTCTCAGGGACATAATCAACCTCTATTCCAGGCATGAGAGATTCCGCTGTAAAGACGTTTACTACAGGATTGTACAACTTTAATGCCCGGTAAGCTGCGATTTCTTCTGGGGAAAGATCGGTTTCTATAGGTTCGGCAAGAATTCCATACATGACTGCGTCGTTCATGATATCCGCAATATATTCAATGGTATCTGTCGTGTTTTTATAGTTTAGCCTGATGTTCCCGTTGTTATTTACAAACATCGTATTTTCTGATGCTCCCGTGTCTTTTCCCAACATATGCGAGCATATCACTAAGCTATCTATTTTATACTTATCAAAATCTTTGTTTGTATAATATTGGCCGGAATTATTTCTAATCCAACTCGTCTCAACAAAATTTGTCTTTCCTATTCTCTGAATATATTTCCCTCTCACAAAATCAATCTCATCGCACACCCACTGTTGTCCATCCTCATCCGTATAATTACCGCCGGATTTTACCGGGATTCCAGGTAAACCATTTGGAGTGGAGAGGGTGAGGGATTGGTCCTTATAAGGCGCCCAAGGGAGGGCCGTGGTGCCTGCATTAAGCATCGGATTTATAGTCACATTATCTACTATTTCATTTGTCGGAACAACAAGTGCAATATTATAAGGAGCTGTAACATTAGTAAAAACAAAGGAAATGCCTTCCCCATTATCTTTCACCGCACTGTTATTTCCATCATAATTCCAGCATTGCAATGTTACGTTCGTCCCCGCCTTGTTCCCGCTCAAATATAACGTTCCGATTTTGGCAAACTGTCTTGCCAATAAAGCATCATTCGTAATTAGATTATAAACAGAATTAGCTTCTCCTGTATTTTGTCCATTGATTGTAACAGAACCGTCCGCGTTTTGTTTGAACGTCACACCATATTGTGTTTTTTCTTCATTTTCATTGAGTGGTATCAGATTCGCCGCTTTTAATTCCACTCTAATCTCTTTATCACTCCCAGGAATCTCAATCTCCTGCGGATACTCCGGGCTGGGAGAGGGTTTCTCACCGGTGTAAGGCTCCCAGGGTAAAGCCTTAGAACCAGCATTTATCATAGGGTATATGGTTTTTGGTGAAGAATCTGTGTAAGTATACGCAACACCTGTGATCTGTATTTCTGTCTCACTGGTTATCGCGCCTGTTTTTAATGCACTGTTTCCCAGCGTTTGCATGGAACAGTTCTGTAAATAGTATTTTCCGGCCGGCAAAGTCATCACTACATCCACTCCGTTATAACTTCCAATGAACCAGAATGTTGCATTGTTTGATGACAACGTACCACTAAAAGATGCTATCCCCCCAGAAACACTCATGGTTACTCCAAATATTTTATTAGTTTTATCTGGTGCATTGAGTAACTGTGCCCCTGTCGTTGTATTCTGTTCGGCCTTACCATATACTCTCATCCCTACTGGCGGCTGTTCTGCTGGATTCTCAATCTGCAAAATTTCCCCGCTGACTGTCTCAACTGGCCCTCGTAATTTTACAGCATCAATTTCATGCAGTCTTGCCCCAACCTTCTCCGCATCCGCAGCTTGTCCCGTCTGGCTTAGAGTATCATCTACTTTGATTGGGATTTCCCCCGGCTTTACTGTTCCGTCTTCCCCAACAACAAGAGCTTTCCCGGTATTCTCTGCGCCCTGGTCTTTGTCCAGCTTCTTTTCCAACTCCTCTGCCTGCTCTTCTTTTGTTGGATAAGATTTTAATTTCTCCGTTAGTTTTGTGTCTGTGACATACTCCGCAGGAATTTCGGTTATATAGTCCCCTTTTTGCTGGATTCCTAGTTGTTCAAGACTTTTGTCCCCGGATAACTCCACTCCACCGATAGAGGGCTTGTTTTCCAGGTTGTTATAGTCCTGATCTGGAATATCGTCCTTAAAGGCAAACTCTTTTGTATCTCCTGGCCCAAACGCTATAACTGCTTTTTTGGTATCTGTCGCTACCCCTATCTCTGCCGGGACAAACTTACTTTCGTCCATTTCGGATTCTTTTCCATGTCGCATCTGCAAGGTGGCGTATATCGTTCCACCGTCTTCTGCCAAGATTGCCGCTTTGTTTTCCGCCAGAGCATTACTTTTTATTGCCATTTTCTCACTCCTTCCAGTCTGTAAATGTACCACCGCTTATTGTCTTGATCTGCTTTCTGGACAATTCTTCTAACTTTTGCAATATTTGTTCATAGACACCCGGGGACGGCGGGGCGGAAGCATCGCTTTCTTGGTATCCTGATTTGAAAATCTTGATGTATGCCTCATTCGCAGTTCTTAAATCTCCACAAAATACAGAAACGCTTCCCACGCATTCCCGGTCCGTGTCCCAGAATTCCCACGGGATTAAGCATTCGTTATTATCGTCCAAGACCGCAGCTTTGGTCTGCTTGCCCTGGGTAAACAACGCTGTTTTAATGCCCGTCCATTCCGGTGTCTGAAAATCAAAATGTGCATAAAAATAATTCCGAGATTTTGCTACTGGGGGCAGGCTATCTATCCGGGTGATATATTGGCCCTTTAAAGCAAATTGTAAAGTTGGCATCTAATCACTCCTTATCATTCCTTTTAGTTTATTTACTTCATTTTTTAATTCTTTTATTTCTTCATTCTGCTTTTTTAAAAGCTGTACCATATAAGGTATCATAGCTCTATAATTCCAATCTTCTGGCTTCCCATCTTTATCATATTGCACAACATCCGGAATAACGTCGTTCAATTCCTCTGCATAAAACCCAGGAATTTCTTTACCGCACATATGATCTGTCTGACTTAAATATCCATCTTTATACTTAAACCATACGACGTGAATATCTAAAAGTTTCTCAGCGTCCCGATCGGTCATATCTTTTACATGATTTTTATAACGCTTCGATGAAGATGCTAAATATGCTAAAGTTACACCGTCTGAACCAAACACTATGTGTCCTCCACTGGATACATGATCTAAATTATACAATTCCGGCGCCTTTCGAAAATGCGATTTATATTCAAACTCTACATCTGAGGTAAAATAAACCCAGTTTGTAAATTCTACTGAATTATTAAAATATACTGAATCTATAAAAGATATATAATCTTCTACGATGATCTCCGTCCCTGCTTGCAAGTGTAAATAGTCATATCCTTTAAGCACCACATGCCTATCACCATCATCGTACATTGCAGACAAATCAAGTAAGCCCGTTGTAGTGCTTCCATAAAAACCTCTTATGGTACCTTCTTCTACAGTAAGCCCTTTTCTTTTACCGCCATAAAGCTCTTCTGATGTAAATAACCCATTAATGTGTACTTCACCCGTTTTTGCATTGACATACAATGTCTGTTCCCCGGAGGGTGTCTGGATAATCAGTGTTCCACCAACACCCCAGTCAAAGTTAAGGCCAATCGTGCTCATAATTTTTGTGATTAGATCGCCGTCAACCGTTAGCCCGGCATTCCAAGTTTTTCCGCCGTCTGTCGATACCGCCATAGCCTCAGCGGTCATTTTCCAGACAATCATAGATTCTTCCAGAGTAGGCTTGTCGTGCATATAATAAATGCTGCTGCCGTCTTCTTGTTCTTCCTTTGTCATATATAAACCCGAGGAATTATTAATACGATCAGCCAAATCTTCCATGGCTTTTTCCCACTCGGCTTTGTTTTTTTTGACTTCCTCTTTAGCTTTTCGGTACATTTCCGTTGCATTGCTATAATAAATACCCTTATTTCTTTCAGGACTTTTCGTATCATTGGATACTGTACAATCTCCTAAATAATTAAAAGTAAAAGACGATACAAAAGACCTATAAACGTTATTTTTACGGTCTACCAAATAAACAGGGTCCATAAATTCTATCGTTGGGTTAGGGAAAAAGCTTCCCGAAAATGGTCGCACAGATAGTCCAATTAAGATATCACCGATCATTCTTAAAGCTTTTTCTTCATTTCCCTTTATCAACGGATTATCAATCTTCAGACAATAATCATCTGTACCATAAAGCAAAGTGGATGTTTCGCTGCTTCCCTCTTCTGTCTCTACCTCTACCTCTGTCGCAAGTCCGGTTATTGTCACATCATCTGTACCAACATCAGGGTCTGACGAAAAATCAGTTAGCATAATATAGTCATCAGTGGCATTAAAATCTCCACTGGTTATCAAGAAATCTGTGTCTTGGCCAAAGCTTCCGCCACTAATCCTTTTATTCAATTCCTGTTTAAACGTTCCACCGCTTATCAGGTCTGTATTTGTAATCCCTAAAGACTGGTAAGATTTGATATGTAAATTATTATTTTCATCTACAATAGCGTTACCACCCGCAATCTGGGCTACGTATCCTATTGCCTGCCTACAAGTCAACCCGTCCGGTTTTTGCTGTATCTCAAAATTATCATTAACAAACGCAGCATCCCCCAAACGAATACCACACTGAGTACATACATCTTTCAAAAATATCAATGCTGTTGCTGGAAAAGACGCTTTGGGTACATAGGTGATATCCGCTTTGTACATATCATTGGATGCAGTAAATTCAATGGTATCTCCCGGCGCAATAGAATCTACAACTGTAAAGGTTCCTTCTAAAATTCTCTCTGTTCTACCATCTTCTAGATCAGCTTCGGTATAAAATGCAATTCGAGCATAGTAAAAATCATAATTAGAAAATCTTTCATCGGAGTTATCAATGCCTATATCAATAGTTTTGGCAACAGCAACTCCCAATGGAAAACCACTTTCGCTGGATTCTGTGTAATTATTCCCAGAAATGTAAAAATCATCCTTGGAATTTAGTTCTAGCTGTGTACCATTTGATAAGGTTACTTTTGCGTAAGCATAAAAAGGTCCGCCGTCTTTTATTACTTTCTTAAATGCATTACTTACGTTCTTCATTTGCTTATTCCTTTATATCCAATGGATTTACACTTGTTACTTGGAAACTTAACTCATTTGCCATCTCGTGACCATCAACCAAAGAATAGTAAGAAGAAGATATATTATTGGCTATAAACGGATTCGTTTCCCATTGTGCCGTATAAGAATTAAAATGGTAAAAATCAAATTGTTGTTTCCCAAGTATTCTCTTTTTAATCTCTGCTACATCTTTGGCGGAAATATTAGTCCATTTTAGGTTGTACGCCTCCACCGTAAACAGGACACCGCCCTTCATGCCTCCCCTCATGGTCCTTTTTCTGTTCGATGCAGATGTAACGGCTTCATCTACTTGGTATCCGTCCTCATCGACCATAGGAGCTGTATAATCATTAAACATTAAATATTGTTGTGCCATAATTTTCCTCCTATGCAAGTTCAAAAGGATTTTTACCCGTTTGTTGTCTCATCAACTTTGCCTCATCAATTACCAGTTTTGCTAGTTCACGTCTTCCCACTTTCAAAGCAACCTCATACTTATTTCCGCCGCCAGCAGCTTCTTCCCGGACAATCCGTCTGATTAAGCTCTCAGGAGCCTCGATATTGTTACCATGTTTCTGATCTCCAAGTACTGCCATAAACTCTTTGTTCGGCGGGATTACTGCTCCTGATGCAAGATAAGGGATAGTCGGAACTCTTGGGAACGATGCTTCATAGCCAATCGTCACATCCCCGAACGGTGTAGGTACGTCCCACGGGCCAAACGTAAAAGCATCTTCGGCACTTGATATTGCATCATTGATAAGTCCAATAGCACCATTAATGATTGATATAATTCCGTTAATTGGTGCTATTGCAATAGATTTCAGGCCGTTAAATACACCAGCAAATATCTGTTTAACTCCTTCCCAAGCCTGGCGCCAGTTTCCTGAAAATACCCCTTTAACGAATGTAATAATACCGTTAAAAACCTGTTTGATAGAGTTCCATATATTTTTCACTTTTTTGAAAAAAGCGTTTAATACATTTCCAAATACCCCAAAACTCTTTGTCCAATCTTTCTCAAATACACCTTGCAAAAAAATATCAAACGGCTTCAATATATTATTTTCTATAAATGTAAATATTGAAAGAATTGCTTTTTGGAATCCTTCCCCAATTTGTTTTAGCCCTGAAAAAGCTTGTTCCCAGTTACCAGTAAACACGCCAACAATAAAATCTATCAGACCACTTAATATATCCACAATACCGCTTATCACTTCTGCAACCGTTCCGAAAAAATCCAAGACAGTAGTTCCTAAAAATTCAATAATCGGCGCTATGATCGGAACAATATTTTCAATAATCCATGAAATGAACGGAACCAATAATTCTTCCCATAATAGTTTTAAGACATCAATTATCTTTCCAATCAAATTAAGAATTGAGTTTATTGCTTCTCCTACCGGACCGTTTAACACTTCGTCGAATTTAGACGCCAACGAGTCGAGGACTGGAGCTATATATTCATTATAGGTATCAAGAAGTGTACCGGCTATTTCGCTTATTCCGTCCGTAATAGAGTCTATAAATGGCTTTATATGCTCATCATAAACTTCCATTACCTTATCAATTACACTTTGCAAAAAATTCTGAATGGATTGGGTTACTGCCTGTATAGGCTCTATTGTTTCAAGTAATGCTGTCTTTATTTTTTCTTTATTTTCAACAAGGGGCTGAACAATTAAATTCAGTAAATCACGGCCGAATTTTGCAAAAAGTTCATTCACTCCCATAATGACATCTGCAAATATTCCTATTACATTTCCGGTTAAATCTTGAGCCACCTGACTGCCAAATACCGAGGAAAAAATATCAGCTACTGTCTGCGCTAATATACCACGTAAGTTCATTATCTCTGCGCCAATATCAAACATAGATATCAAATATTTTTTAATTCTATCTACATTTTTAGAAAGATAACTCTCAATTCCACCGACTATATTTTCGGCTATTGTCAAGCCTATTTTTGCAAAAGAGCCGACTATTTTACCCCAATTATAAATAAATGAATTTGCAAATTTTTTAGTGGCAGTCTGTACATCTTTATCGGTAATGATATTTGCAATAATTCTGCCAATAGAAGACAAGTCTTTTTTTAACTCTTCTAATATTGGTTTATAATCCCCAAGTCCATCCCAAAAGCCTTTTTTAAATAGATCTCCAAGCTCTTTTACTCTTGCAATGATTTTATCTATCAGACTGCTTGTTTCATCTAATACCGTATTCCCTTTTGCTGCTTCTCCAAAGTCAACACCTGCTCCGACAATTCCACCATTGCCGCTTGCTCCATTCCCTCCGCTCGGAGTTGTCCCTGTTTCTTGGCTCGCAGTTTCCTTGCTCATCCTATTAATATCGTCAAGTGGTGAGAGATAATCTTCGGCGGCTTCTGTTGCTTCTTGTGTAGCTTCTGCCTGATCTGCTGTTGCGTTTGCGGAGTCCTCTGTGTTCGATGCCATATTGTTAGATGCATTAGACACGCTATTATATTCGTCTTCCAAACCGGATAAGTCATTTGTTGCGGATTGTATGGGCTTTGATTCAGTAGCTTTTTTCCCTGTCAGTAATTCCGTGAAAGATTTAAATGCGTTCGCTGCTGTTGCGATCTTTTCCAAGAAAACATTAATTGATTTTATAATTGGGGTAAAAAGATTAATCAATCCCTGTCCGATACTAGCTTTGATAGATTGAAGCTGAAGTTGCATCACACGCATTTGGTTAGCCCACGAATCGCTAGTCCTAATAAAGTCTCCTGAAGCTGCTGAAAGCTGTTCTTGCACAAACGCAAATCTAAGGGCAACTTTTTCTTGTTCTGTCATGGCTTGCGTGGTTTTACCATATCCATTTGCTAATGCATATTGGTCTAAGGCAGCCTGGGTCATTACAACACCCAAATCTTTTAGTGTCTCAGTTTCGCCCGTGAATACAGATTTAAGCTTGTAATACGCTTCTTCTTGGCTCAGGTTGTAAAAAGATGCAACATCCCCGGCTAATCCTGTCAATGCGGTAGACATGGAATAAGCTTCTTGTTCCGTGAATCCAAAGCTTTTTGCCATGGCTCCAAAAGTACCTACATATCGCTTTGCCATCGTCTCTGACAGTCCAAACGACTTTGCTGCATCCTTAGCAAATGTATCTACTTTGTCGGACATACTGGTAAACGTCACGTCCACAACATTCTGTACTTCTTGCAAATCAGAACCCAACTCTAGGCATTCTTTCCCAAATTCTACAATCTTTCCAACCGCAAAAGCAGTAGCTATTATGCCGCCTATTTTTTTTACAGTGCCAGACAGCCCTTGCATTTGTGATTTTATATTTTTTGTTCCATTTGACACTCCATCTGTATCAATTCGTGTATCAATAATAATAGAGCCATCCGCTTGTGCCACAATTCCACCTCTTTTCCATGGCTCTGCGACTAGCGACTGGCTCTAAAATAAAAAAACTACTAGCCAATATTCAATCTTTCTTAATTCCAAACAGTTCCCGAAGTTCTTCTTTCTCTTCTTCGCTCCGTTCATTTTTTTTCATTTTTAAATCCACTAAGACCTTATTGTCTCTGTAAAATTCTTGTTCCCACTTTTCTAATTTTTTTCCTTTGCTTTTTTTATTTCTTATGTTAATAACTTGGGAATATAATCCTTCGCCTATTTCCATGTATAGGCTCATAAATGTCCACCAATGCAAGTAGGGTATACTTCTGATCTCTCTTCCAGCAACCTTGTTAATTGCAGGAATTAATATAGGAGCGTCTTGATTCCAATCCATTAACTTATGTGCTTTTCTCTTCTTAGAATCTTCAAAACTATAATCTATAAATTCGATAGCTTTGTCACACGCTTCTCTTAAACAACCAATATGAATTTTATCCTTATAAAATATTTTAAGCATAATCATAGTCTTTTCTTGGTCATTAAACTGAGAATCGTTATATGCCGACAATATATCTAATATAGCTCTGAAATCACTCCTTATTGCACATTCTTGTCCGTTTATACAAATAGATTGTGGTAAGGACCATACATCAATCATCAGAATATTTCCTTGTATATTTTTCCATTGCTTCTTTTACTTTTTTAGAGCGCGCATTTACTTCGGTCCTAATAAACTCATAAATAATATCAAATATGTACACTGCATACAAAATGCCTTCGTCTGTTATTGCAAGTGGTGAATTGTACCTGAAAAATGTATCACCTGCACTTTCGCCCAAAAGAAACTGCATTTGTTTTCTGATTTCCAGATTTACTTTTTCTAGCTCATTAATATCTCCTTTATCACTTATAGAATTGGTTAATTCATTAAGTTTGTCCTGAACTACATTACATCTTCTTATAATGTCAGGGTCTGCGGGATTGAAATAAAAGTAACCCATGACATCACCATTATTGTCTTTAACTTCTATTTTTTCCCCTATATTTGCTGTAATACTTTTCATATCGTTCTCCCAATGTTCATTAATTTTTATAAAGATAAAGACGTGATATTGCACACGCCTTTAAGTTATTAGACGCCAAGGCCCTCCGTCTCTTTTTCTAACTTCAGCATAGACGGATCAGGAATTTCACCCTCTGTAAATTCTGGGTTCCCTGTTTTTAACGATGTAGCAGATACATATCCTTTAGTTCTTGCTCCATCTTCTGATACCTGAAATGGAATATTCAATCCCGCTGTATCCCCACCATAACTTTGCGGTTTAACAATGACTTCCTGCACATACGCCAGATGATTTGTGGCCTCCGTATCTTCCACAATAACTTCTAACATAAGAGTTTTACAGGAATCCCCTTTTAAACGATCAAAAGCAATTTCTCTGATTTTCGGGTAAAGTTTCTTCGCAGGGTCTGCATAAAATGGGTCGGCATCCATTGTCGGCTCATAACCATTATCCTTTGTTTTCGTCTGACCCAGGATGTTTTTCAATGTTTCCATATCCGGGTTAAGTTCATTAGACATTTCTTCGATGTCATCACCAATAATTTCCCACTCTGCACTTTCAGCAACATTCTTAAAAGATGTATCAAGATAGTGCGCCAGTGCTTCACGATTTAACTTTGCCATGTCTCTTTTCCTTTCTATCTGTTCTTGTAAAATATGTTCCTATATTTCAGTGCAAGGCTGATAACCCAGTCCTGCACGTTTCCCTCTGATATGCTGTCCAGATATGCCGGGGTTTGCCTTGCAATCTCTGTTATTTCCCTGTTCTCTGTCAGCATCGGATAATCTTTTAGTTTCTTTACTTCTCCATCAATAGTAATCGACTGTTTTTCAAGCCATTTACCGAGATTGTCCAGAAACTCCTTTATATCAATTTTGGAGTTTTGACTGTCTGCTGATGTTCGGTACACCACATAAAACGGATAGTTACAAAGCTGATTGACCTTTCCAGTAACAGACGTTGTTTCTGTGGCAATTACCGCGCCAGAAATGGGATAGAAAGAAATCCCGCTTTCTTCTTCCAAAGTAGAGAACTTTATGCTTTCTCCTTCCAAAAGTCCCGGAAAATCGTTCAGTAAATCCTTAATTGCGTTTGTTACAACGTCATATCCGTCTATGTCATATCGTTTCGGTTTATTTTTTGCCTCCTCCGGCAATTCGCTTCACTCCCTTCACCCACGCTTTACCGTGTGCGTCCTTTGCTGTATCAAACCAATGCGGTGTAGCTTTGGGATTGCTATATGTAAGCGGTCGCTCTGTTACAACTTTCTTCGCCCCTTTTCTCGCCCACGGAGAGCCAGTCACGGGGTCAACCATAACTTTTCCCTCATAAAGAAATCTGCCCATAGGCGGAGCTGCTGCAACCACTTTCCCGCTCCCTGCCAGTGCCGCGCTTTGCAACCGTGTTACATTCACGAAGTTCCCGTCTCTATGCGGCATATACGGCACCATATCGTTCATAATTTGGCTGTCGAGGTAGTATTGTGCTTCTTGAAACTGTTTTTCAAAACGATTCAGGCTTACATCAACCTTTATATCTCCTTGTACCAAAGAGAAGCCGGGAAAATGAAATGTCTTACTTGCCATATCACTTCCCTCCAATCTCAAAATGTGGTATCACCGTATACGGTCCGCCGACTGTGGTTATCAGAAATACATAATCATGCCGCTTGTTGATGTAATCATAAAAGCCACTGTCCACTCGATTTGCATAGTCAGAATCAAGAATCGGTGTTTCGGCATACTCCCCTTGCATGAAGAAATCCCCAGAAGCAAAGGTAATACTTCCCGGCAAATCATCATTCGGCTGCTTCTCCCATTCTTTGGGCGACAAGTACGGCTTATCTCCTACCATTACGGTGCCATCACCGCTATGGTATTTAACGTGCAGATTCGCCGTGTCCGCGCTGTCCAGCCCTGTCTTTGCTACGTTTGCCGCCTTATCAATAATCAGGTCAACGCCAGAAAGAACATGAGGATACCAGTGTATAGCTCCGGTCTGGTCTTCATACTTGTTGAAAATCGTTACAGTATCGCTATAAATTGGTATCCCCTCCTTATATGCCTGCATAGAGCAAGCAAACTCCTTTGTTATCAACCACTCCGGCAAGATACTCTGTCGCAACCTGCCGCAGTAGTACGTTTTCTACTTTCTTATCCATAGCCGCCTGAAAATAAATATCAGCATTGCTTCCAGATATTCCCGTAACGTAGGAAATACTTTCAGCGCCGGAAGAAACAGACGAAACCATTTTCCCGGTCATTGTGCCGTCCTCTCTCGTTACCGTTCCGACGGTCGCCATAGACGCTTTCTTCACTTCGTCAATCTGATACAAGCAATCAGCAACCGCACAGACCGCTTTCTTTACCTTTGTTTGCGCTCGTTCATCATCTGGGAGCCCGTCCACAAGACGGTCAAAAGTAATCATGTCTATGCGGTCACTGGCTTTTTCCAAATACCGTTCAAGAGATTCGTCCGGCACAGTATCGCCATAGTATTTAGTTTTGTAGAACTCTATATCTGCATATGCCATGCCGGAACCTCCTATTTAAAAGTAGATTTCTGGAAATTAAAAGTAACTACTGGTTTGCCATCTACCTCAACGGCAAACTTATCCGTTTTAGTTACACGGAAAATAATCTCCGGGTCAAATGTCATATTTTCTTTCCCGGGTTGTGCCACTCCATTTTTCTTGAGCGTCATTTTAGTTCCTGTCTTAGTAAGCTTGAACGGGAAATAATACCCGCTTTGTTCTTCTGGATTGCTGGAAAAGTCCGTATATCCAGTTACTTTCTTAAGCGTTCCCGTTACAGTACCATCTTTCAGGACTTTCAAATCATTTCCGACTAAACTTGATACCCGCTTGCCTAACAGGGTCTGACTTTGCGGGAAAAGCGTCAACACGTCAGACCCGATTATTCCCCCGAGTTAATTGTGATAACTGCAATTGCGTCGATGTACTCCGCAAAGAGCGTAAGCCCCATAAGTGCGTAGGATTCACCTACTGCGTGGCGATAATCTCCGTTTGCGTGGAAACCAATCAAATTTGTTTCTCCGTCAACAGTATACTCAAGACCAAGCTGCTCAAAGCCGGAATTGCTCGGATCAACATAATACAAAACAATGTTATCAGCCGGTGTAGCAATTACTTTCCCTTCTTCAATTTCACTGGAAAGAATAAGTGTCTGCGCTCCCATGAAGTTCTGAATGTAGTTGATTCCAAACGCTGTCTGCACAGAAAGTTCTGCCGCTCCAAGATACTTATATGCGTCCAAAGTATTCACGAAAACAACAATGTTTGTTGTGTTCCTACGCATTTTTTTAAATTTGTCAATCACTTTTCCGATTGACATAGCAACCGCCATCTGAAAAGTTGTTTCTGTCGAAGTCAGCGTTCCGGTTTTCAGATATGTATAGAAGCGGTCAAGAATATTTCCCTGAAGCTCATTCAAGAAAGCCTCATCAGTCATCTGGATAGCTGCCTCTGCGCCTTTATCTGCTACCGCCTCAACAGATACCGCTTTCGCGTATTTTTCAAGCTTAATCTTGTCATACGTTTTTTCCGTTACGGAAGCAAGGGAATACGGAATTTCCTCGCCCTCTCCAACATTTCCGTTCTGTAATGTAATGCTTGCACTCTTTGATTTTAATTCTGTGCCGTTTTCCTTTTTAATCGGTCGCATGATACCAAGAATTTCCCTTAAGGAATCCCAGTTCCGTGCAAATCGTGTTACGAAGTCTACCTCCCGCGCTGTTACGGCGATATTGGCAGACATAGTAAGTCTTTCTTTTGCCGCCATGTTATTCTCCTTTTCCAAATAAATTCAAATTCTGCGCAATAGCAGCTTGCCTTTCGGACGGGTCTTTGATTTTCATAATATCGTCTTTTGTCATAATTCCCGTTCCTCCGGTACTTCTTCCTGTTCCCGGTGTTGTAAACCGTGCTGCCTGCTGTTTTGCCTTTTCACTTTGTTCATCAACGAACGCCGAAGCATCTCTTTCTTTAATCTGCCCGATCAGATCAGACAAGCCTAAAATCTTACCGTCTTTCAACTTTAAGCCAGATTCTTTGATTTCTGTCATGACCGCCTTTTTCGCCGCTTCGCTGGAAAACTTAATGGATTCCATTTCAGTTTTCAATGCGTCAGAAAAATCTCTATCATAAATCTTCTGTTTATAGTCGTTTTCGGCTGTTTCCGCTTTCTGTTTCCATGTGTCAAGTTCTGCCTGCATGGTTTCCAAGTCCACACCGTCAAACCTTTTCAGCGTTTCTTCGGCTGTTTCTGCCTGTCCTTTCCACTTGTCGCGGTCAGATTCCACTTTTTCATAGTCCTTTACAGTCTTGTAATTCTCATGGAATACTTTTCTGAAATCCTCGGACTGTTCTTTTGGTACTTCAAGACCAAACTGTTTCAAGATTGCTTCAATGTTCTGCATACTTATCCTCCTAAACGTCTACTTATTAACCGCCCGTCAGCGGTAATGGATTCAGACAGATAAACCTCTGTCAGGGTAATCGGAACACCTAGAATCGAACTAGGGACTTGCTGTGTATAAGACAGGTGCTCTACCAACTGCGCTATGTTCCGAAACAGGGTCGGCAGGAGTCGAACCCGCCGTACTATTCCTCCCCCTGTGGGTTTGTTTTACATCTACTGTTATCCCGTCGGATGGTTCTTTGCATTTTTCAGCATTATTGATAAGCCGGATTGCGCATATCCATTTAAAGCCCGCACCGCAGGCAACACTTATCAAAATGCACACGTCGGGAATTGCGCCCGCTTTTCAACCTCCGGCCGGAGCCGTTTCTTTTAAGGACGTGTGCTAAGAAAGGAGGTGTAAGAAAAACAAATATAAGAAAAGAGCCAACAAACCTGTCGGAATTTCCGATAAGTTCATTGGCTCTGTGTCTGGCATCTGGCTCTATACAATATGTGTTATTACTTTTATTTTAAAGTCTGGCTCTATGTCCAGAATAGATTGTATTTTACACTTGGGGCAAAACACTGGTAGGTTTTCTGCCATAGTTTCTTTACGTATTTTTATACGTGTTTTATTATTGCATATAGGACAATAAATCCATTTTTCTCTTACCATGTTCTACCTCCTTTACAATCCTAAGTATATTATATCAGACATGCGAAAAAACTTTGTACCCATATTTTAAGGGCGATAGCAAAACCACCGCCCTCATATTTACATCATGTCTCTTAATTTGTCGATATACCGCTTCATGGTGTCTCTTTCTTCACGACAGTCGGCGTCGCGGCTCATGCCTTCCAACTCTTCCGTCAGAGCGTCCATATGCTCTTCCAGTGCTGCGAGCATTTTCTGTTTGCAATCCATATCTTTTCCGGCTCTGTAGGAATGCTTTTTATCCATGTACTCGTTATATGTGTCCATGTCTCTACCGCGACTATAATGCCCTCTTACATAGTGTTTGCCGCGAGTGCCACGATAGGAATTGTCATTGTCATAGTTTGGCATCATTCCATCGCGGGAATACCTCCCCATACTGTCACGCTTTCTGGCTTCGGAATATCCGCCGTCCATTTCTGCCAGAACAGCGTCATAATATTCTTCTTTGCATTTCCAGTATTCCACATTTTCCATGTCTTTCAACATATCAATCAGCTTGTATGCAGTTTCAAGGTTTGAAGTATTCAGACCTTTTTCTGCAATTCTATCAAGCTCTTCTTTGATGTTTTGCATTAATTTATAACTCATAGCCTGCCCTCCTTAACCTATTCTGCTCACAACGAGATTTGCGTCACTTACGATAGCTGCCACAGTTCCAATGTTTCTTACGCTCAAGGTAGAACAACATGGGCGATTTACTCGGACTTCCACAGTAGAAGAACCGTTTCCATACCCTGCTGCCGTAACTGTCGTAATGATTTTACTTCCAGGAATACTATCTCCGTCCTGCCTGATTTCAAAGGCTAACGTTCCGGCTGCCACTGCTGAAAAGTTTCCATTAAAGCCAACCCTATAAAGACCCGGCAGCAATGTCACTCTACCGCTCCCCGGCTCATGACGTATATTCTGACAATTTCCACCGATCCTATTTGTAGTAAAGGCAACATTGTCTCCGACATTTACTGTCTGTGTTCCTAAGCTTACCATATCTGCCATAATTTCATTCTCCCTTCATAATATTGCAAAAGGGTAGACTATCAGCCCACCCTCTCACATTAGTAATAACGGCTTTTGCCGAACAACCCGGACGTGCCGGGAAGAAACCTCAATATGAAGTTTTTAACAAGCACAGTTTCCGCACCCATTGCCATATCCATAAGCCGCCTGATAAGGACTGCAAGTAATATAAGCCGGAACCGGAGTCGGACGTAATGTGTTGATGATATTGTTCGTTTGACTTACATTCGCAAGCTGAAGTTGTGCGGATTGAAGCTCAGTCTGCAAGGACTGAATCTTATCCTGAGTGATCGTGTCAATAATACGCTGTGTTCCTGCATTCTGACTGTCAATTACATCGCGGAATCCACTACAAAGAGCCTGCTGCAATGTGTTTGTCTGCATTGCCATGTTATAATTTACACCATCAACAGCTCTTTGTGTCTGGCAGCAACAATCCTGTAACTGGTAGCCTAGATTAGAAATGTTGGAGTTTACTCCCGCAAATCCGTTACAAAGCTGTGTAGAAATATTCTGGATTCCGCTTTCGATTCCTTGTGTGGACAGCGCTGCATCGAGATCAGCACGTGTCGCATAGCCTTGGAACGCTGGAGAATTTGCTCCACCATTTCCGCCCCAGCCGTTGCCGTAACCGCCCCAGCCAAAAGCGCCAAAAATGAGGAACAATATAATCCACCATGCTCCGTCTCCACCCCAGCCGTCATTATTTCTTCCATTGTTGCCAGTTAATACAGCAACATCAGAAGCAGTTAATCCGTCTGTCATAATGTTTCTCCTTTACAATGTATTTACAAAATCATGGCCATTGATTTATGTACTATTTCAAAATCCCTTGAAGCTGCCGAGCCATCTGCTGAATCTGGTTGAGCTGCTGCTGATTGATTTTTCCAGACTGTAAAAGACGGCTGACTTCTTCCTTCGGGTTTTTCCCCTGCATATCCTGTTTAAATTTTTGAAACTGCTGAAGCATATTCAGGGGGCCATTCCCCGACATTCTCCCACCAACAAGCGCATTGAATAATGGGTTAGGCATATCAATCACCTTTCCTTTCCGGATTTGTGGCCGTTTCCAAAAGTCCGTATAGTTCCTCGTATTTTCCCCGTAAATCGTTGTATTCTTGCCGAGTGACATATTTATCGTCTAGGTTTGTTTCCGTCTGTTTCTGGGCATTCTGCGGCGTTCCGGTTACTTCCTGATATACAAAAGTACGGAGAGTAGGCATACCCGCCTGGTCTGTTGTCTTGATGTAAAATTGTGAATTTTCGCTGTCCATCAGAAGCACACTTGTGTTAGGAGCCACAAGATAGGACTTCGCTCCGGCTTCTCCCTGTACCCAAAGGATTCCCTGATTTACATTCTGTTGCTGTTGTGGCGGCTGCTGATACTGTGCCTGCATTTGTGCTAACCTGTCCATTTGCGGCTGCAACGGATTCACCTGCCCGAACTGATACGGGTTATATCCATAAAGCGGTAATGCCATGTTATCCCTCCGGTCTTGACTAATTTCTTGACTAAACCTTGTCTTTTCTTGACTTAATTTTACGCATAAAAAAAGAACTCTGACAGTTCGTCAAAGTCCTTGAAAAGTATCATAAAAGTATTACCACTTTGAAAACGTGATATAGGTATTACTAAAAATATCCATTATGTTTTCCTTACATTTCTCACATGAAAAGTTATTAGGAATATCATTAAGGCTTTCATATTCTTTGTAAATAGTATGGCATTTAGGGCATATAGAAATATATCTTATTTTCAAATATTTCTTTCTTGCCAACGCATCTAATACTTTAAAGCAAGTCTTGTAATTTACTCCCGTTTCTTTCGATATTTCTGATGTCGTAATATATTCCATATCAGCACACCCTTATAATCTTATTATTCACTTTCCTGCTCAACCGCTTAATGGTCGATACGCTTACATTCATCAGCTCCGCACACTGTTCAAGCGGAATATTTCTGGCACGATACTCAAAAAGTGTACGTTCATCAGATGTGAAATTGCAATACGCTCGGAAGTAATTTAGCTCCGGCACCGTAAAATCATACACTTTCAAAAGCATTCTCCTTACTGTTGCTGAGATAGATAAGAGATAAGCTTGTCCCTCGTTTTTTTTAACTGGTCTATGTTATTCCCAGAAATTTGGCTATTTAGCATATTAATAAGTGCTTCCATAATAAGACCATCACGCTCTTTTATATCGTTTATCGCCTGAAAGTCATTCTTGTCGTGTTCTTCTAATACCTTTACCCGATCATTCAATTTCACTGCAGGGGCAATCCATTTTTTAATTATTGCAGCTGCACCGCCGACAACAGAGATACCGCCGCAGATTGCAAGTATTGTCTGTATAATGTCCATTACGTCCATGCGTTAGACCTCCGCTTCTTAATCTTCATCGTCATATTCATCTGCACATTTGCCCCCATCATTTTCCCCTCGTTCGTAATCTCTGCAATATCTTCCGTAATGGTTACAATATATACAATGATTTTTCTGGCAATACTCGCACTCTCCAATTCCCGACGGCACCACAATAAGGGCTGAAAAATGTTTACATGTTCTGCATCTTTCCATGTTTATCTCTCCCAGTAATATATTGGTATCTCGTTCCCACTATCCCACGAATCCCAATAATACCCGTCCTGCACACATACCACATGACCGTCAATCGCCAGTATGTAAGTTCCTTTTGGGTTGTCCTCGCAGAAATCTCGGACAGTGTATATATCCTGATTGTGGTCGTCTACCAGATGTCGCCGGAATCCCTTACGGCGGAGATACGCGCTCCATACATGATTAGCCGAGGGCATATCTGACAAAGAAAATCCCATGAAAGACAGTCCGGCATAGGTCGTTTCCCAGTCCTGATTTAATGCTTTGCTGATTGCTCGGACGGTACAATCTCCGACATTGGAAGCACGCGGATTAGGGTTGTATGGTTTCCATCTGCTCATTTTCTTTTTTCTCCAAAATATATTCTAAGCGTTCATAGTCTCCACTTCCAATTCGATTAACCATCAAAACCTTATATCCCTCTCTCAATTTTCTTGAAAGTGATGATGTAGGATTTGTGTATTTGTCTATATAAGTCCTAACCACACACTGCATAATTATACTCCTTTCGCATTTTGATACCGCCTTGCCGCTCCTGCCGCTTTCATAGCCTGTTCTCTGTCCCATTTCGCCGTTTTTAATCTTTCCGCATAAGGCTTTAAATTATTATCTTCGCAATACTGCTTGTATGCGGTGTTCTGCTTTTTCAGCAGATAAGACTTTCTGTCAAACTCCTGCTGCAACTCAAATTTCAGCTTTTCATCGCGGCAATTATCAATAGCGGTCTGCATATTCTGGATTTTCCGTTTTGTATCACGCACACGACGTTCTAATGCTCGTTGCCGTTGCTGTTTTTCATAAGCTTTCCGATTTTCCTCGCTGTCGTATTGTTCAAACGGATTGTTTTCTCCGTCTCCTGTACCGAAAGAGTGCCGGCAATTTGCACCACACAGCCCTGTAACAGTGCCATACCCTGTTTCTGAAAACGGAGGAAATCTCTTATCTTTTCCACTTCGGCTGTAAAATTTCCCTTGCCACCAGCTATGGTTTCCTGGATTTTGCCCTCCGTCTCCGACACGAGCGCCCAGATGAGAGGAAACAAGGATAATATCCCAGTCCATTTCTTTCATACGTTCCAATGATACTTCTGCCGCCGCCTGAGATATACCAGTCCGAACGATCATCATTGTTGCGGATTCAATAGACAGCTTATACCCGGATGGATAACTAACTTTCATTCCTACTTCCGACACATCGTTTATAACGTCTCTGACAGCTTCTGTGTACGATACAGCCCCAGAAACAACCATATTATAAGCGCTGTCCATCTGATTGATAAAAAGCCTCTGAGCCTCGTTTGCGGTAGTCTTAGTGAAGTTACGCCATTCCCCCGCGGTAGCTTCATAATTCCGCTGCATGATACGCATAAGTGCCGGAGATTGCAGGAGAGGAACGGGAGACAGTCCAGCGGCCTGATAGATTTTATCGTCCCACTGCAAGGCTGTTACTCCTGCTTCTTCCATAGCTTCTTTAATTTCCTGCACCTGTTTCTTGGTCTTGTCGGAAAGCTCTTTTTGTATATCTTCCAGAAGATAGCCAGCCTCTTGCAATACTTCAATTTGCCATTTGTCTGTTGCGGTAAGAAGATAGTCCTCGCCCCGTCCGATTCTTGCCATCATACGGGCTATAATCTTATCCAATATATTTTTATGAAGCTGGGAAGCAATATCCTCAGCCCCTTCGGTTATGCGGTATAGGTATTCTGGTGTAAGCATTAAACCGCCTCGTATGTCTTTTCAAAAATATCAGGTTTGCATGGATATAATTCTCCATTTATACCTTGAATAACATAATCTCCTACTGTTACATGGTGGTCACCTTCGAGGGTGTGAATAAACAACTCTGTTACATGGTGGTCACCTTCGAGGGTGTGAATAAACAACTCTGATCCATCATAGTACATGGTATTATTATTCACTGCACTAATTGCCCATTCTGGAACATATGGTTTCCCACTAGAATTTATCATGTCTCCATCATACTGGAACGCTTCAATTACAACTGGCCTTTTCCTATACTTCATAGTCTATTCCTCCGTTTCGATTTCCGGTACACTTACCTCCGGCAATCCTGTAATGCTTGTCAGAATCGACACCACGCCCGCCAGTACAGCGGTAGACGCTACCACTACCCAATCAACCTCTGAAATCATAGCAGACGCTCCAATAGCCGCAATAGCCGACTGCGCCACTGTTTTAACAGCTCTTATTCCTGCCGCCTTTGCCCAGTTAATCCAATACTCTTTATTCTTCATAATCATTCTCCTTTATTCTTCCTTGAATTTATTGAAAAGCGTATCCTCTTTTGGCTGCGCTTCTTCAATCATTTTCTTCGCTTCTTCTTCGCTCATTTTTTCAAACTTCACGTAATACATCCACGGCGGCACATCCCCCTGAATCCTGTATTTCCACCAGTTCGCCATGTCCTCTTGATAGTTGTATGTAATATCTCCAAAACTAAAGGACATGCCCTCTTTGAGCGTTTCCCATAATTCCGGCGGCGTATTGATGTAAAGGTCTGCCATAACATTACAGCCATATAAAAGCTGTGTAATTGTGTCCTGCAATGCGTCACGGATATTTTTGATTGTCCTGATTGTCTCCTGATCGTCTGCCTCTACTTGTGTCGCCGTCATCATTCCTGTCTTTTCGTCTAGTGCAAACATACCTTGAGAGAATCCACATTTTGTTGAAATCATGGAAAGGATAGAATTTATATCCTTAATACGCTGCTCTGTGAGTAAAGTTGATACGTGCTCATGCACCATATTGTCTTTTTCTACACCCACACCCATTTCAACGCCTTTCAGGAATCGCGGTAATTTTATATTATGTTGCTCCGCATATCTAATAGCTGACTGCGGCAAGAAGGTCATATGTTTACTATCCTCGGTTTCTCCAGACTTTCTACTCCACGCTATATCAAGGTCTTTTAATTCTTTCAGCGCATTATGCCACACCGGAACACCTAACGGGCTTGTCCGGTCAATGCGATTCGGCGCCGGATTCTTAAAATACGCAAACAGCGGCATTTCCACATTCAGCAGAGATATATCCGGTTCAATGTTCGCCCATTCCCTGACTTCTGTCAGCTTGCAAGGGTCTCCTATACTCAACTGGTTTGTAGCCATTCTTCCGGCTCTTGCTTTGTAAGCGTAGTTGGTAATGCGGTATACTTTTCCCTCCGTGTCGTCCTCTAACGTGGTATTCTCGAATCTGTGCCACTCTAACCGGGTATAACGCCAATCTCCCCGATCTATCTGGCTCTGAAATACACAGCCTAGAATATTTCCGTTGCTATCTGTCTCTGTCGGTGCAAAGTTCCCCGGCTCTATGTAATCCACGTCATTTCCATTCGGCTTAAACATAATGCCACAATTCCCCAACGCCTCCGACACCTTGTCTGTAATAACCGCCAGTACATAATCAGCCTGTTTTTGCAAATACTCCGCACGCTCTCCGCCGGAAATATCAATGCCTAAGTCAAGCGTTACAAGCCCGGCTGTCACGTCATTGATGTACCCAGCAAAGTTGATACTCTCTATGTCGTCGTCCGGGTCTAACCACGGCGACTTTCCGGCTGTGATATTGTAATATTTATTTATCGCCGATTCCATAACAGAAGAAAGCTGTATATCCGCCTGAAACCGCTCCTCTATCTCTTTCCTGAACAATCTATTCCACACCGCCTTTATCCATGTTATCAGCCCCACTTTCTTCACTCCTTAACAATTACTTCTTGCAAGCCGTGTATGCCTTGTCAACGTCCATACACGCTGTTTGTCATATCCCATAGCACCGAGAATCTTCACGAACTTATACCGACGTGACACAGGAAAGTGAAATTTTTCTTTGATTTCTTCAATAACCAATTTTGCCATGTCAACAAAATCATTTATGACATCTAAGATTTTCTTCCATGCCTGTGCTGCTTTTTCAGCAGCTTTGTTTATTGCATAAATTCCAACATTTACATTGTTGCGTATGCACCTTTTCCATTCAATCACAGATATTCCCAAGCCTCTGATTTTCTTCGCCTGTTCTTCGGTTAATGCCATGTACATAACTTACCTCCTATACAATCCACCTATTCAACTGCCTTGCCACCGTCCAGATATAATACCGTATCAAATCCATGTGGTGATCGTTTTCTTTTATCACTTCATCCTTTGGTTTATCGTCGTCCCATGCGTACTGTTGGAACTCTTTTAATGTTTCCGTACAGCTATCATGGATTTTCAATATCCCATAATTCAGATACTTTGTTACTTCCTGTATGCCGTTCAGTACGTCATTGTTTGCACCTTTTACGATATATTTACCGTATTTTTTGATAGTCTCAATAAATCCAGCGGCAGAAGGGTCAACAACAATATATTCTATCGGCAAATCGCCTATAAGCGTTTCCAACTTGCTGTAATATCCCTCATTATCCAGCCTGTCCCTATCTCTGCCGGAATAGTGCAGTTCTTTAATCATTGTGCTGCTGCGCCCGTCAAAATCGAATATACCAACCGCGAATGGATTGACTGTACCATAGTCGATAGACACATAGTATTGATGTCCTCGCTTGTATTCCACTTCTCCGCCGACAACGTTCTTTTCCCGGCTGAACATCGGATATACAAGCCCCTCGGCAAGCGCCCATTCGCCCAGAATATACCGCTTGTAATATACGGAACCCTCATACTCTTTACAGAGGTTTTCGACAAATTTCTTATCCAAAAACGGGTTATCAAATATCGTGTACTTCTGACAGTAGATGTCAAAATCACTATCCAAAAACTCTTTCAGCCAGTGGTTAGGGCCTTGTGGGTTCAGCGCCCCATCAAAGCAACTATACGGCTTGTCCAGACGGGATTTAAGCATTTCAAAAACTTCTTCGTTCCAGTCTGCAACCTCGTCTCCGTAAACGTATTTGATAGAGCTTCCCCGGAGTTTTGATACCTGACTGACTTTCTCCGCGCCCAGACAATAAACGCGTTCCCCGAAAAGATAACAGATATTCTGACTGTTTATCTCTCCGACAAGATCGGTACCCCAGATATTCCGCATAGGCTCTAAGATATTACGCTCTATGGTGGATTTTGTCACCCCAAGTATTACAGCAAGTCCAGGATTTCCGATTCTTGCACGTATACGTTTAGGAATAACACACAATGTATCAATATATGTTTTCCCGCTTCGGGTCGCTCCAGTCTTAAAGCACCATCTTCTGTTTGCATTGTCAAGGTATTCTCTTTGCATTTTGCTAATCGGCATATTTAAACCTCAACCCAGAAGTATGTTTTCTTGCACCTCGGCAAACATCACTTATTTTAAATTGATTAGCCCCAGTATCCTCTGCGGCACTTTTTATTGTGTCATATACTTTTCCGGTATTTATGCAAATAACACATTTAGCATGAGGATTATCCTTTCCAGAAAGTTTTCCTCTCCTGTTTTTGCTCATTTTCTTTCTTGATTCATCAGTAATTCGATAACGGTATGATTCACGCATTTTTTCTTTAGTTTCTTCTGAATGTTTCCTGCCAAACCAAGATGAATTTTCTCCTGAAATTTTCATTCTGCTTTCTTCGTTCCAGTGTTTACCTTTTGCAGGAGATTCACGCCCTTTAAGGGAAGCGCTTATTCTTTGTTTGGTTTCTTTTGAATGTTTCATTCCATTTGCGCTTTCGCCGCCTTTTGAAGCATTGTATCCATACTTTGAATTTGAAGAATTATATAATTCTATAAGTTCAATTTCTTTTTCCTTTGCTTCTTCTTCGGTTAATTTTTCAAACAGAATTTCATGAATGAAATTATTCCACCCATATTTTGATATAGCATTATAGAACGGTTGTCCATAATACCCATTCCCATTCTCCCATCTATCCTCGGGTTTTCTGGATGTAATACCGATATATACCTTTCCATTTATTTTATTTGTGTGCTTATATACCGTATATCCCATTAGATAACACCGCCTATCTCTTTCAACACTTCGTCCAACTTCGTAAGAGCGTCTTTCTTTCCATCGTCTGACTTGTCATATCGTTTCATTAATTCCCTACCTGCCGCAAGTCTATCAGAAAGAGCTGCGTCCATATCAAACTGGTCTTTTATTTCTCCACGCAGGACAGAAGAATAAAACTCTAGCACCTCTTTTACATCTGCTATGCGGGAATTATCAATCTGTTTCTGGCGTTCTGCTATATATGCCGAAACGCTAAGTTTTTCTAAGTTCTGGCTACCTTGAACATGTGGTTGCTTATATCCTGCTTTCCTCGCCGCCTCAGTCGCGTTTCCGCATATCAGGTATTCATCCGCAAAGGCTTTCTGCTTTGGTGTGAGATTCATTTACCCACCGTCCTTTTTTCCCAGTGAATTTCTTTTAATGTTTCCGCAGTTCGGCAGCCTTCCCGGCAAAATGCATGAGGACAAATAACCTGCTCTTCGCAATCTGTGCATTTTATAAATCCAAGTTTTGTTATATTACTGTCTCTTATGTTCAATTCTATCTGTTTCATTCTCTCACCGCCTGCCATATATCATTTAAACAATTCACAATCTCTATCTGCGACGCACTCCGCAGTATCTCATAGTCCTTTTCTTTCCATTCGTCACGCTGATTCTTCTGCAATACCCGTGTACTGAGGATATATATAGTTATCATGCGTTTCTGCTCTGCGCTGTAAAATTGCGTTGTGCCTATCTTAATAACCAGATTCTTCTGCAAAATTGCACGTTGTAGCCTTCGCATGATACTATTCAGATTCAAAAAATCACCCCACACACAGTATTCTTAATTATATTTTACCGCATGTGGGGTGGTTTCGTTGTACCCATATTTTATTATTTACATTCATTTAGTATAATGATATAATAAATATGCAAGTAGTATTTTTAATTGTGAGGTGATTAAATGCAAACATTCACTTGCCCCACACGAAAGATAAAAGTTACTGCCATAAGAGATATGATTGTTTCCTCGGATTTAGGAAAGAAATCCTTTATACCTGGAAGATTAAAATGTACAGGTAGTAACAATGAATGTACAAAAGAGAACTGTCCGTTATTGAACGGAAAAATGTAAGGAGGCTCCAATTAAGGAGCCTTTTTTTATATCATGCATTTCCCAGTCAATATCATATACCTGTTATACGTCTCTATCGTCTTCCGGCGGTATCCCTGGAAATCCTTACGCTGCATTGGAATGTTACCCATTCGATCGTAACCAAGACCGGTAGTCAGGTTCAGGAAGAGATACGGCGCGATCTCAGGGTATGTGTTCTGCGCTGCCTCTAATAGCAAGCGCTGTTCATAGCCTTTTGCTTTGCGGCAATACGCAATAATCTTTCTCACATCCTCTTCTGATAGTCCGTAATCTTTTAAGTATGTATCACGTACACTCATTTGACTACTCCTTCCCTAAAATTTCATCAATACTGGCGTTCCAGCCTCTCACAAATCCTTTTCGCTGAAAATCTACCATACTGTGCGGCGATCTTAGTTATTCTAATTTTATTGGCGCTTCTTTTATCGGGCACCAATCTGGTTTTTCTTCAGTAAGATTCTTCTCCGTTATTTCTTTTTGCAATCCCATACACCTGTATTCTATTGGTACGGTTGCTTTTGCAAACCAAAATTTACATTGGTTGCATCTTTCCGGCATATCCACCACAATAATTCCTTTGCTCATTCAATCCCGCCTTTCTTGACGATCTCAACGGATCTGTGATATGCCAGTGATTCTTGATAATATCCGCTTGCCTTATTGTCTAATCCGGCATAGTTGCTTTGTATTCCTGCGTCATGTGACGCTTTCTCCCATGACTTTATTTCCTCAATTACCTTTTCCTTGTCAAAAGCTGTCTCGACTTCTTCTAAAATCACAGAAATATCATCATCAAGAGTGCCGTCTTCTCTTGTGTGCCTGTCTACAGCAGCTATAACCGCTTTCCGGCTGATTAAATCATCACTCATTCTTGACCTCCCGTATATACTCCCTGTATCTTTCAATCTCATTCGCAATGCTGTTCAAAATTGGAATTATCAAATCTAGGTCTTCAATTTTCCCAGTCTCATAATTCTTAATTCTCTGATCTCCCAACTGCTCTACATATTCCCATATAGCGCTTTCGTGTTCCAGACAGTCATCATAGATTCTTGCTTTCGTACTACTCATTCTGTTCACCCTCCTGTCCTGCCCGGCGGTTCCACCCATCAACTGCAAGTTTTATTTCTTTCAAAAGGCTATCGAATGATTCATTGTCCAATTCAATTTTGTGATGTTTTTCTAAGCCACATTTCGAGTTATTGCACCTAACTCTGAGGTCATATATTTCTGTTAAACAATTTCTCCCTATATGCTTAAATTCTGAAAAAACTTCTTTCCCACATATCGGGCAAGGCTCCAATCTGATTTCTCCCATCTCACACCTCCTGTAATATCTCTGTGTTGTCTATCGCATTTCCCTCTTTCGGCAACTCACGCCAGTTCTTGCGCTTTGCCTTAAATAAAATTTCTCTGCTCATTCACATTACCTTTTCTTTCTTCCTCATTCTAATCTCTCATTTGCAAAGTTTCTGCCCACACCATTTACAATTTCCTGCGAATAAATCTGTATCGTCCAAACTACTACCACACTCAGGACACCCATATTTTTCACCCAATGCTCCACATATATCTATTACTTTTTCCGGATTCTGACGCTCTCTCGCCTCCCGGCACTCTTCCACGGTTCCGATCTCCCGGTACTGCTGGATTTCTTTGAGTGCCAAGATTGCTATTCCGTCTGCAAGATAGGTGAAGTAATTATCTTTGTTCAATGCCTTTACAACTTCAAGAGTCATGTTTTCACCTGTTGTTGGGTCAAAAAGTATCATCTCTCGGTCAAATTCTAATTGCTGTATCGCTTCTTTCTCTGTCATTCTTCTGCACCGTCCTTTTCTGTTCTCTCATATCCATTCCAGCCATGTTCAGGACCACATGAATGAACACAATAATACTCACTATCTGAATCGCAATTATCGCACCTACCGCAATCGGGTTCTTCATCGTCTGCTGTGAATACCATATAACCGTTTCGCTTTATCATTTTTCTACACCGTCCTCTCCTGCTCGTTTATTCCATGCTTCTGCTGCTCTTCTGCTTCTTTGATCGTCCGGTCAAGCTTATACTCCATCATCGGCTCCACATCATCCTCAATCCCTAGCAAATATTCCACCTGCGGAGCCACATTCTTTACGTCCGCGATCTCTTCGATCACTGGACGCTTGTCTCCTGTCAATGCATGCTTACTCAATGCCTGGACCAGCTCGCCGCACTCCTCTGCCAGCTTCCAAAGCTGCTTTTCCTGGTAGTGGTCTGCGATCTGGCGAAGCTTCTGCTGCCGTTCATCAATCATGTTTTCAATCTCAATCATTGCCCTCTCCTTACTTATTCCATCGAATCTGCAAATCCAGATTCAGCCTTTCCTTAATGCTGTTAATATAATCTTCCCAAGTTGCCAGACCATCCACCAGGTAATCCGCGCCCTCCATCACCTTGTCCATCCATCTTTGGCAGCGTTTTTCTCCAAAGCCGAACGCATCATGCAATGCCGCAATTCCAATGATGGTAAAGGTATCCAGAGTCATTTCCTTGATCTTCTCACTGGCTTTGTCCAGATCTTTCGCGGCCAAAGAAGTATGTATTCCAGAAATGTTCCGGAACCGGATTTCATTTTCCAGGGCTTCCAGTCCGCCTTCTCTTACAATCCGCAATCCAAGAGACAGTCCATCTTCCCGCCCTCGTTCATATTCCCGCATTTTATTCATAGTATTTCACCCTTTCATCGGATATAGCCGTAAAACATCGTATAAGCTCGATACAGCCTTTTGATTGCTTTCCTCAACCAATTTTACATATTCATCCAGATTAACCGTAGAATCGTCCATAATCGCTTTTTGTCGCTCTTCCAGATATCTTTCCGCCAAAGCTGTCATACTGCCATAATACCCAACTGTACGATATATCTCTTTTCCACTCTTCTTTGCTATACATTTCTCTTTCAAAATATAATTTAACCGGTCCGTTTCAATAAAGTATTTCTCATCAATGATGATTCTCACATGCTCACCTCTTGTCTTATTCTTTTTTCAATTTTTGATATTTTTCATTAAGATATTTTGCGTATGCTACGATTTGCCCCTTGCAAAAGTCTGTGGGATATTTTTCATAAAGCCGATTCGCGTAATCACTTAGCCCTTTCCAGTACTCATCTGCATCCTCTGGAATCCAAAATTTCTTTACCATATCCCAAAATTCTGTCATAAACCTGGCTTCTAATGGGATGTCCTGTTTATTTACACCTGCCATCTGTCCTCCTAAGATACACAAGTTACCATTTTCTTTTTTTGGTAACACTTTTTGTGTGCCCTTAAAATCCCTTGTTTTTACTGTATTTTTCATGCTTCTTATTCTTTGGTTACACAGTTACACCCTATTTCTCTATATAGGACAAAAACAAAAGAAATGATTTCATTTTTTTATTTTATATATAGGGCGAAAATTTCATGTAACCGGTGTAACGTGTAACCCTTATCGAAACGGAAGCTCCATCTGTGTGTCTTCATCAACCGTCATAAACCCATCTTTATCCACTTGAATTCCATCATCCATCTTTATCCAGACACACCGGCAGGATTGCCCATTAATTTTCTTTACTTTTGTCAGCTTTCCGGCTTGAGTCTGAATCAATGATTTTCTGTCTGCCCATGACAAAAAAGATTTTTTGGAGAAACCGCCCATTCTGCACAGATCGTCAAAGGCTGAATTATAGATGATTGCATATCCATTTTCGATCATGCCCCATTTTTCACATTTGGTATCTGTGTCAAACCTCTGATCGTTCATGGATACTTTGTCCAGAATATAACGGTAAGCCCTTTCATTGTCTGATAACTCGTTTCGGTCTACTAGGACCGCTTTCGCTTCATTGACAGACAAATACTGCTGATCTTTAAAAAGCTGTTCCGTAATAATCTTGTCTGCCACAAGTACAATCGACAGAGAAATAGCCTGCTTTTGCATCTTGTCATCATCAAATAGCTGGAGTTGGATTTCTTTTTGCATTTCTCGTATTTTTTCAATGCCGATTTTTCTTATCAGTTCCACAAACGCTTTCCCAGCAAAGCCGTAATTTTGTTTTAGCAAATTTGCGGTTTGCTGCGGGTTATCATATATTTTTTCGCCGCATTCTATTTCCAGTATCCGGTTGATTGCCCCTCCTTGATTGACATAGCTGTTAAGAGGGCGCTCTCCATTGGTTAGGATGCAGTTTTTCCATCGGTTTTCCCGGTTAATCCCAAGCTCTTTGTTTGACCTGCTTTTCCCTTTCCCTGAGCAAAGGTCATACACAATTCCCTCAAAGTTATCCCGGATTCTGGCAGACGTTTTGCTGGTATCATCTAAAATCATCGGTAAATGGTTCAGCATATCCGCTTTCGCTTCCAGAGCCACATCTGTAGTCTTAAAATCTCCAATATACCGGCTTTCATCTGGATTTGCCCAGACTGATGCGGCTAACATCAGTGTTACGGATTTTCCTCCTTCTGTTTCTCCCCACAGGTCTACAAAAAATGGCAGTCCACCGAGCAAATAAATGAGAACACTCGCAAATGACGCTGCCAGCATAAATTTGATCTCCATACGGCCAGATCTGCGAAGCTGCTTGACATGATTAAACCATTTTTCCCGGCTTCCGTGTTCCTCAATGCTTTCAAAAAGCTGCCTGAATCGTGTGTCTCCATCAAAGATGATTTCTGTATCATACGGTAAAAAATCATCTTTTATCCACCCCAACTTACTGCTAGAATACTGGACTTTTATATAATCTTCGTTGGCATTCTCCACGTCAGCTAAATACTGGACCAGATACTTGGCATTTTCCGATGTGACGGAAATCCCGCGCCCTGAAAGAGACACGATTTTATTTGCGGATGTAATCATAGTCTTAGGGACAATCATTTCGCTCCAGCGTCCATTGCGCTTATACACTAGTTTTATTTGTTCTTCCCCAGTTTCCAGGTTTTTCATTCGTTCCAAGGGTAAAATAGGATGGTAGCAAGCCAAAATGTCCGTATATCCAAAAGGATTTTCTTTGTATATTTTCTCATCTGTCGCAATCCACCCACGGCACTGCATCTGTTCATATGGGCTGTCGGAAAAGTTCGTCCAATTCTCCAGAGTGCAAATCCGCATTTTTTTCTTTTTCATTTCCCGTTCTACTCTTTTGCAAGCTTTCACCATTTCAGAAAATTCCGTCTTGCACCCTAATTCTTTTGCCCGCAGCCCTAAAGATGCTAATAATTCCGCTCGGTATAGTTCATCTTCTTGATCGAATACCTCTTCCAGAATATCGGCTTTTAGTATGGTTTCTTTCGTCAGTTGGTTCAATGGAACCATGGGCCTCACCTCTTTTCTTTCAATACGGTATTCCGTTCAACTCTCCATGTACGTAGAGTTGATATTGCAGGGCATTGTAACACTCGCACCATTCCTCACTTAATGGTTGCAACTTTTTCAGTTGTTCTTGGAATGCTCCTATTTTTTTGATATTGAGTAGGCGCTCTTGTGCTTCTCGTTCTTTCTTCTTTTGTCTCATTTCCTGTCTTTTTTTTGCCCGGTATATTGCAAGCTGAGAAGAAAATGTGGGGCTTTGATAAGTCCCTCCAAGAGACTGGAACGCTTCCCGAAAAGAAATATCTTCCATCCGCTGAACAAACGAAAAAATATCTCCATTGGCCCCGCAACCAAAACAATGAAAATCCTTATCATAGATCTTCATGGACGCTTCTCTGTCTCCTTTATGGAAAGGACAGGAAATAAATCCTGACCGATTCGGATATAATCCGTATCTGGCTATAATTTCCCGCATAGAATATCTTTCTTTTATTTCTTCTTTAGTCATTTTTCTAACCCTTGTAAATGCTCTTTCAACTCCCTGTACAGAATGTCTCTGATTAACCTTCCCGTCGTCTCCTCTTTGCAGAAGTCTAACTGCATACCATACCTTGCCCGAAAAGCGTCAATACTGGCAACCAGGGCTTTCGCATTGTAGAGACTCCGGTATTTGCCGTTGTAAGCTTTCTCCCAGTTCCCGCCTTCCACCAAAAGGTAAATCCTACACCCGGACTCCCTGGCACGTTCAAACTCTCTTTCAAAACGCTTCCGCTCCTTTCCAAAGCATAAACACAGTTCATCCAGGTTCATCTTCCTTTCGATTGCCACCTTGCCGGAGAGGTCTAATTCCTCCCCGTCCGGCAAAGTACATTTGCAAGAATAATCCCCTTGTTCCAACTTTTTCCGCTCATAAGGCAGCCCTGTCTGTTCTATTCTCCTTTTTAACCGTTCTGTCGGCTGCTCTCTTGTATCAACCAGAAGCACCATACTGTCCAGGCATTTTTCCAAATCAAATGGTGTCATTTTCATTCCTCTCAATTAAACGGCAGTTCTTCATCAATTCCGTCTGGGATATTCATAAATCCATCTATGCCAGGGGTACTTCCTGTTGGATATCCGTTGTCTCTCTTTTCTTTCAAAAGAGTATCTTCCGGAATCGTAAACTTGCCGGAACGGATTTTTTCTACTGTTACCAGACTGTGGCAGTTTGTAAAGAACCCATGCCTGCCGTCAAATTCATATTCTTTGTTGTTAAACAAAGCTCCAATAAATTTTCCCTTCAATGTCCATTCTTCCCAATTCCAACGGTAGCCCGGATTAGAATCTTCAAAATTCAGCATAACCGTTTTGAATCGTCTCATTTTCCAATTATCTTGTTCCGAACCATCGTCCTTTGGAACACGGAGTCTGTATGTACCCTTCCACTTTTTATCTTCCTGCGTTTGCGCCTTATAATTGGCTGCGAAAAATCCTTTGTATTCACCTTCTTCGATATCGAAAGATAAAATGATTACTTTGCCCCAGTCATTTTTTTGGTATTTTACGTCTAAGATTTTCAGAATGTAACCTCCTACCGGAAGTTTCTCCTGTTCGGAATACGCCTGTGCTTTGTCATATCCATTTAATTTTTCCATTAAAATTCCTCCAATGCTTCAATTACTTTTACAATATCATTTTCAATTTCAAAACTTTCGAAAGCTCCTAGGGGACTCTTGGCCGTGCTATTCTTCGCCTGGGTCTCAAAAAGGTATTTCCCATCCACACACTTTGACAGAAGTACCGTAGTAAACTTACTTTCCAGCACAATCTTGTCCAGCTTCTTCCCGGATGTTTTAATGCGAGTAAACATATAGCCTGCTTCGTCATGGTCTGTCTGGGTATGGGCTGTAAAAATTACTGTCAGATCGTCTCGTAATTCATAGGCATAGCATACTAAATCCCAGACACAAGCGGCTAGATCAACCCATTTGTCATACCCTTTTTCCTTACTCCGACGCATTTCGTCCGCTATCATAAGCCCGTTAAGAGTATCAATAACAACTACTTTTTTATCCTTCCAGTCTGTTTCCAGCTTTTTTAATGCAATAAGCACTTGCTGTACAAAATCTGTCTTGATATAATTCTTGTTTTCTGTGTTATACTGCTGCTTCCATCCCTTCCACGACAGCCCCTTTTTATCACAGTCTATGTACAACGTCGTTTTGGGGTCTAAATTCCGCATACTCGTTGTTTTGCCGGAACCAGATTCCCCTGCAATGCAGATTACTTTTGACACTGATCTTCCTCTCCTTTGTCATATACTACTTTGTCCGCCGTTTCCAAAATCAAAATCGTTGCGATTTCCTTCATGGAAAGAGTTGACTCGTTGTAAATGTCAATAAGCGCATTGTACGCTTCTGCGGAAACTCTAACGACTGCCTAGCATCCCTTTGGCAAACGTTCTCTATTTCTTGCAGGAATATGTATTTCCCACCTGTCGCTCATTTTTGTCCACCTCCATCAACGTTTTTATTGCTTGCGCATAATTTGAAATTGACCGGCTGCGATACTGCTCATAAACTGGATTATCATTAATTTCTGAAAGCTGCTCATCCATCAGATCATACAGCCTGGAAATTCGTTCTGTATTATCCATCAACTCAGCTCCTTTCCTAGTGATCGTATATAATCGCCAATACAGTCTTCGCAGACCGACAGCCCATTGATCTCATACACCATGTCGCCATTGTAAAAGCTGTCCTCCCGGTATATGGGCTGTTCGCAAAGATCACAAAGAATAAAATCCCGGTCCGTCTGTTCGTGCCTTTCCGCATCGAATACTGGATTATTCGTTTTCATCTGATTCTCCAATAATCTTTTTCAATGTTTTTGAAAGAATGCATTCATCTTTATCCGTCATTCTTTTAATGATTTCCAGTTTCTCTTCTGCTTTGATTAATCGAATGAAATCTTCGTAATCTACTTTAATCATTTGACATTTCCCTCTCTTTCTTTTATGATAAAGACAGGTATTTTTACCTGTATTTTTTTATTTAGAGCCTTATGGGGTGCTGCCCTGAGGCTCATTTTTACTTTCCAACCAGATCACTACGATCAAAATCACCAAGGCCATCCCTAGAAAAGTACAGATTGTTTGAGATACCCGGCCAAACTCAAAAAATCCTGAGCAGGTAATCAGGTATGCCAACAGGCCCGTGATCGCCATATCCCTAGCGGGGTCCTTCAATAGCTTTTTCATACTCTTGGTTCCTCTTTTCCAATATTTCTAGCGGTACTTTTAATTCTTCCGCTGCAACATACGGGAAAAATTCGTAAATCCTGCGCTTTTTGCTTGTATTTGCTACTCTGCTGTAAACATTTTTCCCCCTTTTTGTCTGCTCCCGAAATGCCTGAGGGGGAATCTGTAAGATATAAGCCGCCTGCTCTGCACTCCGTATAATTGGTCTCAGATGTTTCACCTCCTATGTAAATATCCATATTAGGTTGGACACGAACAATGCTGCCAAGGTCAAAATCCATGCAATAAACCATCTCCTTGTCTTCCTTTTTTCTTGGCTGATAACCTCTACTGCCCATCCTTCTGCTTCTTTCCATGTCTTGATTTCTTCTTTTTTCATCTTTTCCTCCAATTTTAGAACATTTGTTCTTGCCATTTGCAGGAAAATATGTTAGTATAATCTTGCAAACAGCTAGACAGGTTAGTTGGTTGCGTTGCCTCGGTAGTGGTTCCAGCACTGCCGGGGCTTTTTACTTATCTCTTTTATTTGCGATAAGTGCTATTACGATTAATGTCGTGATTCCTACTACCGCCCCTGCGATAAATCCAAGGGCAAATTCTGGTATGTACATTTCCGCCTCCTTATCTTGCTTTTCTCCTGATTTTTTCCTATACTGTTATCAAAAAGGAGAAAAAACATGAGATTCATACCATCAAATCCACTCGATTCATACCATTCTCAAATTGAAATTGAAAATTTTAAGGAAGAACAGCAGCAAAAGAAAGAATTTATGAATTCCGTAAAAAGAATTGCTGATTCCGCTGAGCAAAAAGCTGATTCTGCTGAGCGATTAGCTAATTCTTCCATGAAAATTGCTGATTCCGCAAAAATCCAATCTGAAATTGCTTCTAAACAATCTCAAAAAGCTGATATTAAAGGTTGGATTTCTGTTGTAATAGCTTTTCTTGCTTTTCTTCTTGAATTGTGTGGACGCTTGGGATTATTTTAAAAATATCCCTGAAAGTACAAATAACAGAGTAATAATTGACATTACCAATCCCACATCTGAAACCGTTATCTTTGGCGGTTTCTTTTCTTTCTTCATATTTCCTCCTTTCCTCACTCTAAGAAATACTCAATAGATACTCCAAAATAATCGGCAAGAATTTTAATCTTATCTATTTTGGGACAACTTTTGCCTACTTTCCATTCTGAAAATAGTGCTGAATACAGTTTTGTGTCCTTGGCAACTTTGTATGAAGTTATATTGTTTTTAGACAATAATTCCTCATATTTTTTGTAAGAAAACATGAATTTCCTCCTTTCCTAAATTTTCTATTGCTTTTAGTTAGAAAATCCTATATAATATGAATCACCACAAAACATATTTATTTAAAATTCTAGGATTTCTTAATTCATGCTCTAAGTATATCTAGGATTTCCGATATTGTCAAGCATTTTTTTAGAATTTCCTAGATATTTGGAGGTATACTAAATGTATGAAATTTTTGCCAGACTACTAGCTGAGAGAGGGCTCAAACCCGCAGACATAACAAGAGAAACTGGAATAAATTCAACTGTATTTAGCGAATGGAAAAAGGGTAAGAGCAAGCCAAATACGGAAAAACTTATTAAAATCGCTAAATTCCTAAATGTATCTGTCGAGTATCTATCTGGAAATTCAAAAATTATTCGTTGCCCCAAATGTGGAATTGAATATGATGAAAGTGACATCGAAGATATTAGTTATCATAAGCAAGAACATTTAAAGTGGGAAGCAGCAACAAAAAAATTTGGAGTACTATATTGTAACTCTATAGAAAACGAAAGAATAAAAGCTGAAAATAGAAATCTTAGAGATGATAATACACTAACATTTGAAGAACGTTATAAGGCTCAGCTTGAAATATTTAGGTGCCTATTTTCAAGAAGTGTCAATGCAAACAATTTTTCTTTAGAACATGTTATGTTCGATGATTATGTTGCTATGATGCTTGGTAACGATTCCTATAAAAAAAATATTCCAGATGATTTATACAATGCTTTGGTTAAAAAATATGGAATTAAACCGGGTATCAGTTTTGGAAGTATATATTATGTATCACACAAAAATATGATATTAACCAAGAAAGATAATCGAGATATTGCTAAGGATATTGATTCCATAATGTACAAACTTACATCTAAAGAATATGGTCCAGCTGCTTACAATGGTGAAAATTTATCTAAAGAATCTACCGATTTGTTCAGAGAAGAATTAGAAATTGCGCTAAAACGCTTAAAGTTAATAAACAAGGAAAAATACAATCCAAACAAAAATAAAAAGTAGGTGATATGGTGAGTAGAAACATAAAGTGCTTAGTTGCTTACTATGTAAAGAGATTCGGAACTAGAAATCCTTTTCAGATAGCTGATAACCTTGGAATACTATACCAATTTGGAAATATTAGTTGTGAAGGATGCTATATGTACTTGAAAAAGCATAGATACATTTTCTTAGATTCGAGTCTTGAAAGTCCTGAAAAAGAAATGGTGATGGCTCATGAACTAGGACACGCTGTATTACACCAGAAAGAAAATTGTTATTTTATTAGAAACAAAACTTTTCTATCAACAGCTAAAATAGAAAAAGAAGCCAACATTTTTGCTGCGGAATTACTTATTCCAGATTCTTTAATATTAGAAAATCCAGGATATAGTAAAACTCAAATTGCTATCCTAGCTGGATATAATGAAATGATTATGAAATTCAAACAATTATAATAGGTGATATGGAATAATTATGGAATTGATACGAAAATTTTTAAATTCTTTAAAAACAGAAAGATCAAAGGCAGCAAAAGTGAAAAATACTGCGCCTACATATTTCTCTGATATGAAATGGTATCAAAATCCTGAGAAGAGTATAGTTACAGATGATAATCGTTATGATTTAAATAACTTTTCAGAACATGAAATTGATACGATAAAACATGTTATAAAAGTGGTTAAAAAAAATATCCTATCGAATTACGGTCAATGGGATTTGCGAATGAAAATGAGCCAATCAAATATAAACCAAGATACGTGCTGTGGGAAATATTAATACAACTATATGAAGACTCTGAAAATCCTATTGATAAATTTGCATGTGCTCTCGCTTATGAAACAAAAGGTGCACTATTTCGTGAAAAAGCATTGCAAAAATTTGAAGAATCAATAGATTATATCACTCCTGAATTTATGCAAAAATTTATTTCATATATGCCTCTGAATGTATATATGAAATTCTCGAGACTATATGAAAGCAATCATGAATACGAAAAAGCTATATTGTATACCGAATTAGGTCATAAATACGGCAATAAGAATAATCCAAACTTTAATAAACGAATAAGAGAATTACAAGATAAAATAAAAAGAAATCCTAAAAAGAGAAAGTACAATCCTTCTCAAGAAACATTAGAATTTGAAAAGGATATTGTAAATGCAGCAAAATATTTTATCAAAGTAGCAAACCTTAATAGATATTGAAATAAATTAAACCGCTACTGCGTTTTAATAAATATTACCTTTAGGAGGAAAATTATGGAAAAGAAAAAAACAAAATTATGTAAACATTGCAAGTCTGAAATACCTGCTGATGCAAAAGTGTGTCCTAATTGTCGAAAAAAACAAGGTGGAAAGCTGAAATGGATTATAATTATAGTAATTGTAATTGCAATTATTGGAGCTGCTGCCGGTGGGGATGACACTCCTAAAAAAGTGGAAACAACGGAACCAAAAAACACAGAAAACTCAACAAATAAAGAAACACAAAATACAGAAGAACCAGAGAAAGAAGAAAAAACTGAATTTAGCGTAGGCGAAACAGCAGAACAAAAAGATATTCAAGTCACACTTATATCAGCAACTGAATCACAGGGGAGTGAATATGTAACCCCAGACGAAGGAAACATTTTTTTACTTCTTGAATTTGAAATTGTTAATAATTCTAGCTCAGATATCAATATAAGTTCTGTCGCAAATTTTGAAGCATATTGTGATGATTATTCTCTAAATCAAGACTTACTTGGATTACAAGCTCCTGAAATAGAAGGCAAAAATCAACTCGATGGAAGTGTTGCTGCCGGAAAGAAAATGAATGGAGTGATCGCTTATCAAGTTCCGGTGAGTTATTCAAACTTTGAAATTAATGTTTCACCAGATTTTTGGTCAGCAAATGACATAAAATTTGTCATTAATAAATAAGCATCTATACATATACTTAATTGAATATTATTGCGCCCCTACATTCCAACCGTAGGGGCAGCACTTTGACAATATAATATACTTACCCGGGCAGCCGAGGGGCGTGCTGGTTCCCGTTCCGAGTCTTGCGGAAAGGGGAAATACTTATGAGTACATATGAGGAAATGCAAATTTTACTTACATTCGCATTGCTTGTTGTTGCTATTCTAAATTTGAAAAATAAGTAAGCCGCCCTGTATCTTGGTCGGATAGGACGGCTTACTAAGTTCGTTTTAATTCGCCGGAACGGGTAGCTTGCACCTACCTGTCGGCTGTCTTGTTAAGTATATTATATGTCAAAGTAAATTATTTGTCAAACGTAAAAACCGCCCCTGCGCCAACAGGAGCGGCCACATATCCGAAGATATGCTATTACTTTGGTCGGTAATATTGTATCATCTTCGGACAGCCCCCGCAAGCGGAACACTCGTTCGCGCTGGCTGTTATTTTTATACCCAAAAGGAGGATGATTTTATGGCAAAAAGGAAAAAACACCCAAATCTCCCTAATGGTTTTGGCAGTATCCGCAAACTATCTGGAAACCGTAATGTCGCTTACGCAGTACACCCACCTGTGAAAGACTTCGGCGAAGATGGGAAACCAGTAACCCCCAAAGCTCTATGCTATGTATCTGATTGGTATGTAGGTTTCTCGGTTCTGATGGCTTACAAGGCTGGTACTTATAAACCAGGGCTAGAAAAAGAGCTGGAAATCATGCGTGCCATGGATGATGGGGACTTACATGGGTTTACTAAACGAATCCTTGCAGATTACACTATAGCAGTACGTCCAACCCAAGAAGACAAAGGTGTTATGACTTTTACTCAGCTATATGAAAAATACTATACCTGGAAATATGAAGGAAAAAAGCAATATTCCGATCAATCTAAAAGGTCTACTAGAGCTGCTTATAATAACTGTAGAGCCATCCATAATGAAAAGATAGGAAACATTACATATGAACAGTTACAACGCATTGTAGACGGTTCTGCGCTTAAGCACGCCAGCCTGGAACTGATAGTATCCCTTCTTAAGCAGATGTTTAAATACGCTTTGGCTCAAAACTTTGTAGAAAAAAATCCTACAGAGCTGCTGCGCATCAATATTCCAGACGATGATGAGCACGGGGTTCCGTTTAGCATACGAGACATAGAACGTCTATGGAGTCATCAAGACAGCGATATTTCTCAGGTACTCCTAATTATGTGCTATTCAGGGTATCGTATCGGGGAGCTGAAAGTTATAAAAACTGATCTAAAAAAATGTTTTTTTTCGGGCGGCTTGAAAACAAAGACAAGCAAAGACCGAATCGTCCCTATACATTCAGCCATTTATCCGATCGTCAAAAAACGAATAAGGAAATACGGCGAAATAATGCCTTTGTCCGATGTTAAATTCCGAGAACTTATGAAACCCTATATCAAATCAATAGGCATCGGAGAACATACACCTCATGACTGCCGACACACTTTTTCATCTCTCTGCGAAAAATATGAGGTCAAAGAAAATGACCGAAAAAGAATGTTGGGACACAAATTTATGGATGTCACAAATGAAGTATACGGACATAGGGCACTAGAAGATCTCCGAAAAGAAATCGAGAAAATTCCGTGTCTAAAATGCGTCGAAAATGGAACCTTAAAATCAAGTCAAAAAGAACAAATATTCGAAATAATTCAAGACAAGAAAATGGCGTAAAATCAAGGGTTTGCGCCGTTTTCCTTGTAATTAAAAGCTTTTTTTAAAGTATATAGAAATTAATATTTTTTTAACATTAAAGAACGATTTTAAGCCATTTTCAAGCATTTTTGTCTAAAATGCGTCTAAAATAGAAATATAATTTTTAAAAAGTAAAAGTAAGATGATACAATATTTATTTGCCTAAAAAACAATTTCCCCCGGCCGCTCACCGGGGGATTTTTGTCATACTTTTTTAATACTATCCGCCCAAGCATACCCTATGTACTGATCGGCCACACAGACCTTGTACCAGTTGTCCTCATAGC
>ERZ791934.664-NODE-664-length-43538-cov-5.336499_pt1 | contig 43538 bp, 35 predicted proteins | sample MGYA00510125_ERZ791934 | MGnify/ENA primary metagenome ERZ791934 (study PRJEB30046, sample SAMN00993240) | human gut metagenome | study: EMG produced TPA metagenomics assembly of the A metagenome-wide association study of gut microbiota in type 2...
TGACGCTGATAGAAGAAATGGAGATGTATGCGCACGAACATGATGTGCCGATTATGCAGAAGGAAGGCATTGATTTTATGTGCTCCTTTCTGAAGGAGCATAATCTAAAGCATGTGCTGGAAATCGGAAGTGCCATCGGCTATTCGGCAATCCGTATGGCAATGCTGGATATGGATATACAGATCACCACGATTGAACGGGATAAGGATCGCTATGATCAGGCTGTAGAGTATGTAAAAAGAAGCGGCTTGCAGGACCGGATCACACTGCTGTTTGGTGATGCACTGGAGACAGTCGTTGAGGGAAGCTTTGATATGCTGTTCATCGATGCGGCCAAGGCACAGTACACTAAGTTTTTCGAGCGCTATGAGCCATTGCTGAAAAAGGGCGGATATGTAATAACGGATAATCTGAAATTCCATGGTCTGGTAGAGCATCCGGAAAACATTAAAAGCCGCAATCTGCGTAGTCTGGTACGTAAAATCGGAAATTTTGTCGAGTATCTGAAGCAGCGTGAGGATTATGATACACAATTTTATGATTTTGGAGACGGTGTGGGAATCAGCAGAAAAAAAGTGTGAGTATAGATCGGAAAGAAAAGGCGTAGCCGGTGCAGTAAGGAATGAAACTATTCCTGAAATTAAGCTATTTCATGTATCATTTCGCATGTTTTGTGATACAATAGAAACAAGAAAGTGGTGATACTATGAAAAAGATAATACCTGCACTGGCGGTAATTGCCGGAGCTGCGGCATTGGTTGCCTACAAGCTGAAAAAGGATGAGGAAAAACAGATCGTTGATCTTGATCAGGGACTTCTTGAGGATGAGGATGACCTGAATGAAATGGATATGGATGACGAAATTGAAGAAGGTCCGATCAGTGATCCCGCTTCCTGTATGGAGACTGTGAAAGAAGAAGCTGTGGATGCTGCAGAGGATTTGAAGGATCTTGCAAAGGATGCTTTTGAAGAAGGAAAAGAAGCAGCTGAGGATTTTGCGGATGCTGTGAAGGATCAGGCAGCGGAAGCAAAGGATATCGTTCAGGATGCTGCAGAGGAATTTGATACGGATTTTCCGTCTCTCCTGAAGAGTGAAACGGCAGCTCTGAAGGAGCAGGCAAAGAAATTGATGGATGACATGCTGCAGGAGGGGGACGTACATGAAAATGAGCGTCCGGTTCAGCACAGCGTGGTATTCCAGACAGCCGAGGATATGGATAGCTTTAAAAATGAGGTTATCAATAAGGGCTTCGTCATCACAAGAGGGGATGAAGACCTGGAGCTGATTGTATTGCATATCACTCCGATTGATGATGTCAAGCTGATGGGAAATATCTTGTATATTGCCGGCGAAGCGAAGCTGCATCATGGTGAATATCAGGGATGGAGCAGTAAGGTTATTTATTAAGCCATACAAATAGAAAGACGTCACATACTGCGGCGTCTTTTTCTCAGCTTTGAAACACTTGCTTTTATTCGCTGAATGCTCATAGCACAATAGAGATTCTTTTCGTAAAGAAAAACCCCGGTTTATGCGCCGGGTTTTTTTTTCAATCAATTAACACTGTTTCGTCTATGCGTTTCCCATGCTTATCGTAAAAACGTAATTGTGAAATACTTGAATAAGGCGGAAGGAAGTCATAGCTTTTGATAAGATAGGTATCCAGATTTGATAATCCATCCAGTGATATGGTGAGCTTATCTTTATCATTCTTGGAAGCACGCAAATCAAATTCATAGCGCTCTGCTTTCACGATACTGTTATCGATAAAGACGACGATACGGATATTATCAGGCGTTCCAACCTTCATATAGCCAAAAGGTGTATCAGATTCTCTGCCGCCTTCATAGGAATAGGATGAACCATCCTTCTTAAAAATCAACAGATGATAGGTGTCCCTTTGTTTTAGTAAATATAGTAAGCTTTGCTTATCTTCTATAACATTTAATTGCTCATGATTTTTATAATTATTGTTCATATAATCCTTTGGATCAACCGTATCCTTACTGAATTCACATGCGGATAAAATGAATGCGCAGGCGAATATAAATGACAACCTTATTTTTGCTTTCGTTTTCTTATCTCCCGTTAAAGTAGAAATGACCTATTCGGCTTTTAGAACAGATGATACGTAGGCTCTATGGATGTAATCATATCACATAGGTAATTGAAAATAATGATATGGTTTAATAGCGGTTGTGAACCTTTTCAAAAAAGCAAAGCATATCCTCTAGCTTCAAAATGCTTCCATCATCCAATACAGCCGTTCCACTGAGGTAGCCGAAAACCTGATGCTGATCCGTTACAATGATGAGCGCACTTGTTTTCGCACAACGATCAAGAATCGGTCGAAAGGACATTTCAAAGCGTGCGTCGCTGGATGTAATACGCCAAGGCTTGAGATAGCTGTCCGGCGGTATGTGGAAGGTAACATCCTCCAGCTTGTGTGCGACACCATCATACAGCAGTAGATTTTCACTGGCCGCTGTCGTATCACCAAAGCCGTAGCCGACATTGAAGCCAAACGGTTTTCCTTCCACAAGGCCGTTTCCGTTTCCCCAGTACCAGGTGTTGTCATAGGTCCATACCCCACGCCCCCAATCCAGTGTTCCGAAGGAATCCTGTGGATCAAAGTGTATTGTGTTACCGTCAAAGCTGACATTTCCCTCAGCACGCATGCAATTGATTTTCTGATTGTAGTAAAATGCGGTCTTTTTTTCTTTCCACGGTGTCGCAATTACCATACTGTCCATATCCGGCTGATGCAGCGTGATTTCACAATGGAATGGTTTTCCTTCATAGAAGTTCTGAAAATCACAGCGAAGAATGCGTTTGCCCTTCATGACCTGAAATTCCATATCGAGTCGCTTATCCCTGTATCGGCAGGAGCCGCTTTCCGAGCTGGTCGGCAGCTTCAGCTTACCCATTGGAAATGCGTTCAGTATGGTTTCGGTATGCTCCCAGCCCTTCTTAAAATCAAGAAGAGAAACGGATTGCAGTCCGATATAACCGTCATCGGAAATTGTGAAGGCGACCCCATAATGATTGTTAAGTATCAGATAATAATCCCATTCCTTGATTCTCCAGCGTTTTGCTTTAATATCCTCTCTGCGATATTCCTGCAGCAGGGAGCGGGACCAGCCTGTCTCTTTCAGCCTGCCATGCTCGTTCAGTAAAAGGTGCCGCTGTGTAACCTCATGATTGCGCATACGATAGCCTCCTGTTCTTTTATCTTCATTATAGTAAGTGTCCTGCAGGATTACAATATCATGTCGTAAATCCTTGATTTTATTTGACAAATGATTTTTGTACGGGTATCCTGAAATTACAGATGCCGTAGGCTGTAGCATGACCATCAAATATCCGGTAAAATAAGCGGTCAAACACGGATACAGTGTCTGCATAAGAGAAGGACAACCGGGAGGATACCTATGAAACTTCATATACAGAATGTGAAAAAGACCTATGATAAGAAAGAAGTGCTCAAAAACACCGGTGCAGTTTTTGAACAAGGGAAGATATATGGTCTGCTGGGAAGAAACGGAAGTGGTAAAACGACGCTGTTTAACTGCATATCCCATGAGATACCCTGTGAGGGTGATTTTCTGATAGAGGAGCACGGTGAACTGCGAAAGGTAGAGGACAGAGATATCGGTTATGCATATTCCAGCCCGATTCTGCCTGAATTTATGACTGGTTTTGAATATATCCGCTTTTATATGGATATTCATGCAAAGGAAATTGATTCTGCCAAGACCATAGATTCCTATTTTGATCTGATGCGCATCGTAGCGGAGGACCGGCATCGTCTGATTAAGGGGTACAGTCACGGTATGAAGAACAAGCTGCAGATGCTGGGATTTCTGATCTCACGGCCGAAGATCATTTTACTGGATGAACCGCTGACATCCTTTGATGTTGTTGTGGCAAATGAAATGAAGCATTTGCTGCTGGAAATGAAGGAGAAACACATTCTCATATTCTCCACTCATATTTTACAGCTGGCAAGTGATCTCTGCGATGAAATTGTATTGCTGCATAACGGAGTACTGGAACAGCTCGATCATGATCTGCTGCAACAAAATGATTTTGAGGATCGCATCGTTTCACTGCTGCAGGAGGAAGCGGAACATGCTGAATGATATTCTGCTGCTGTTTCGGATTCGGATGACCAGAAAGGTGAATGGATTTTTCTATTACTTTAAAAAACTCCCTCTGATTGGCAGGCTTTTGAAGGAATCCTGTTATGCGGCTGTCAATCTAAAGGGAGTGCTGAGTGTCATCTCCTTCCTGGTGGATGTCCTGATGAACCTATTGAAAAATCTGCTGTATCTGTTTGTGGTGATTGCTGTGCCGCTGATCAATCTGCAAAAGGGTGCGAATGATGTGCAGATTGCGAATGGATTTCTGTTTGGCTTTGTACTGTTAAGTCTTGTGGCAGGAAGTATAAGCAACAGCAAGCTTCTTTCAGCAGATGATGAAACCTTTATTTTAAGCCGTCAGATGCATATGGCAGCCAGACACTGTCTGTGCTCCCGCAGCTGGTACAGCTATAGTATGAATGCTGTCGGACTCTTCCTGGCATGCCTGCTTCTGTCCTTAATGTTTTCGTTTCCCTTCTGGTATGCATTTATGGCCGGATTCGGCTATCTGGGCTCCCATCAGTGTATGGACATGCTGCAGATGCGGCGCTTTCAAAAGAAAAACAGCTTTTATTTGGATGCGAATATATGGAAGCTCCTCATTTCACTTGGCTCCTTGATCCTGCTGTATGCGCTATACTGGCTGAAAGTGGATTTCAGCTTTGCTCCACGGCTGTTCTGCATCTTTGCACTTGTGTGTGCAGCAGCCATCATTCCCTATCTGCGTTTTGAAAGCGGCTATCATGCTTACAGTGAGCTGCTGACACGTCTGCTTACGGATAATCATGAAATATTGCAGCTGGATAGCAGTCGGATGAAGCAGATGGAGGTAGCTTTGGATGAAAAGAGCTATACCAGTGAGGAGCTGCAATATCAAACGGAGAAAACGGGCTACGCCTTTTTAAATGATCTATTCTTCCGCCGTCATAAGCATTTGATTTATAAGCCGGTAAGATTTCGTCTGGTGATGATGACAGTGCTCTGGCTTGCAGGAACACTTTTGATAATTATGCTGAAGGATGATATGAAACTCACGAAGGATATTCTGGAGCTGCTTCCGCCATTTGTATTCCTTTCCTATATTCTCAGCATCTCACAGCGTGTCTGTAAGGCAATGTTTATGAACTGTGATGTGTCGCTGCTGCATTACAGCTATTATCGCAGAAAGGAGGCGGTGCTGGTAAATTTTCGGCTTCGCTTAAAAAAGCTCTGCTTCTATAATCTCCTGCTCATCATGGTGCTTTGCCTGTACATGAATATCACCGTGGTGCTTGCCGGATTGCCCTATACTCTCTCAACGCTTCTTCTGTTCGATTTTGCTTTGCTTTGTCTGGCTGTGTTTTTCAGTGTTCACTATCTGTTTGTCTACTATATCTTTCAACCGTATAACGAACAGTTTGATATGAAGAATCCGTTCATGTCAATCCTGAACGGCATGGTGTACCTTTTTTGCTATTTCTGCATGCGGTTGGATGGAAATCTGGTGTTTGTCTGCGGTGTATTGGCTGCTACAATTCTATATATTCCGATTGCGCTTCTCCTAGTATATCGTCTGGCGCCGAAAACCTTCCATTTGAAATGATGGTTAAGGCTATTGGCACTCCCTGGTTCCAATAGGAGCCACGGTATCCATTCCAATGACTTTGGATCCAGACAAAAATAATTTCTATCTGACTCCTGCAGCAGTCTGCGTTATCCATTACAAGGCTGTGGCTAGACGTTGCAGGATAACATAACTACGTTTTTCTCTAAACTGGCTGATGGATCTTGTGGTGAAAAAGGCTCACATATCAAAGGCATACCTGATTCTGATTTCATACTTGGGGAAACAGAAATTCATATCCATTTCGACAATGCGTGCAAAAGCAGCCTGTTGATCATACTGTCTGTATTTCTGAAAGGGGAAGCATTTGAGTATTACGTAAGCTTGGAAACGGTCTAACGTGGACAGGCGGTACCAATTTCAGGAGAACAGGGAATATGCATTGAAGCACAGACCAGGCATATAACGTATGTATATTTTTTTATGCTGCATGAATATGTATCCAACACATGTCCGCTATGGTTCTTTCTTTGTATTATCCAGAAAAATAGATTGCGGAATTTTTTCTTTTCGCTATAATTATAGGAAGTAGGGAGATGAGGGCATGCTGAAGAAAAATTTTAATTATTTTACTATGTTTGCGACCGGGCTGTTTTTCTGTGTGCTCGGTTTTTCCTTTATCTTCGATTCTCTTGCTGTCTGGAACTGGCTGTATACAACGCTTGTTATCGGTATATCCGTCGCCGGTGTTATTCGTATTTTCAATATGATTCTGAATTACCGCAAGCTGAAGCACAAGGGCGGACAGTTTCTGGATATCATCGTGTGGCTGATTGCGATTATCATATCACTGGCGATCCCGGAAACCTTTTTCGTCATCTTTCCGCGTTTGATCGGCTGCTGGATTCTGCTGCATGCCATTATCAAAATCATCGTCTTTTATATCAAAATCAAGGATCGGCTGCCGATTCCGTTTATGAAGGTGATTTTTCTATGCGGCGATTTGATCATAGCCTTTTTTCTGATTGTAAATCCGGGCGCACATGAGGATGTAATCAGCTTTTTTCTGGGTGCCTATTTCCTTATTTACGGAGGAAACACCCTGCTTGATCTGATACGGGAAATTCTTCCGAGCGGTAGCGGGGATAAGCTGGATCAGAAAATTCAGCTCTCGGTACCTCCGGTATTGTCTGCCGTTATTCCTCCACATCTGATGAGTACCCTTTTGAACAAGGATAAAGAGGATGAAATCAAGGAACGCTTTGATGCCATAAAAGAGGATATTCCCGTTGATATGGAGGTACTGATACATTTAGCGCCAAGTGGACCCGCTATGTTTGGACATGCGGATGTCGTATATCGTGGATTGGTCATATCCTATGGCTGTTATGATCCGCATAACCGGCATTTATTCGGTACACTGGGGGATGGTGTCGTCATTATCGCACCAAAGGATACCTATATTCGTAACTGTCTGGAGAATGAGAATAAGACACTGATCGGTTTTGGTGTATCCCTGAATGAGGAACAGAAAAAAAGGCTGAATGACCGCATTCTGGAGGTATTTGAAACCTTTTGTGATTTTGAGTGTGACGAGCAGCTAAAGCAAAAGGGACTTCCCTGCAAGGGGGCTTGTGATGACTATCTGAGCCGTGTTACCCGTACATCACCGGAAGCCAGATTTTATAAGATACGAGAAGGAAAGCTGAAAACCTTTTTTGTGGTATCGAGCAACTGTGTTTTTTTTCTTGGAAACCTGCTGAGCTCTATCGGCTTGAATTTGTTTGACCTCAGCGGTATTATATCTCCGGGAGCTTATTATGATTTTTTAAACAAGCAGTTCAAAAGTCACAAGGGGTTTATCGTATCGCGAAGGCTGTATCGGAAAAAGGATGCGAATCAATTTGATCAAAGCATGTCTGAATTTCATAAGTGATATCATCAGGGCAAGCACGCATCAGCGTTCATCAGGTCTGGTTTACAGAGCTGCACAGCATCTATAACAGCAATAGGATTTATCAAAAGCAGGATGAAAGCGTTTCATAGCTGCTGACTGATAAATCCTTTTTTATTTTCATTCTATGAAAAGATGACATCGTAGAGGGTAACACGATAGATAAGCAATGTTCTACGTCTTTTCTGTTTAAATCAGAATACATACACCATACTGTATGCGTTGCTATCCTGAACCTTACAAAATGGTCACATTTCTAGGAATACATTGACAAATCCCGCTGTTTCATATAGTGTATTAGTGTAATAGATACAGTAGTACAGTTTGTGACATGTACAGGGAGGAGAATACAATGCTGGAGCTGAAACATATAGCAAAAACGTATAAAACAGCAAAGGGAGTGAAAACCGAGGCTCTAAAGGATATCAATCTGCGCTTTCCACAGCGCGGGATGGTGTTTGTTTTAGGAAAATCAGGGTCAGGGAAATCCACCCTGCTAAATATCATCGGAGGACTGGATCAGGCGGATGCAGGGGAAATCATCATCAATGGGAAAAGCTCTGCGGATTTCAAGCAATCGGACTATGATTCCTACCGCAATACGTATGTGGGGTTTATCTTTCAGGAATTTAATCTGATGGAGGAGTATACCATTGAGAAGAACATCGCCATGGCGCTGCAGCTGCAGCAGAAGGAAGCATCCCATGCGGACATCGAAGAAATGCTGAAGCGACTGGGGCTGAGCGGCTATGCGGCAAGATATCCGAATGAATTATCAGGCGGACAGAAGCAGCGTGTTGCGATTGCCCGTGCCTTGATTAAGGAACCGGAAATTTTGATGGCGGATGAGCCGACCGGGGCTTTGGATTCTGCGACAGGGAAAGAGATTTTCGATACTCTGAAGGAATTGAGCAGAGAAAAGCTGGTGATCGTTGTCAGTCATGACCGGGAATCTGCACAAGCCTATGCGGATCGAATCATTGAATTTAAGGATGGTGTTGTGGAAGCTGATAGCGCGCCTGATGTTGAAGAACACGCCGAGGTGTTTGAAGCAATTCATTCCCATCTGCCGTTTAAGGATAGCTTCCGTCTTGGCTTTTCCTGTCTGGGGCATAAGAAGATCCGAATGGTATTCACCATTCTGTTGACCAGCTTTGCCCTGCTGCTGCTGGCTCTTTCGGATGCCGTTGGAAACTTCAGCTCTGTCAATGCGCAGTATAAGGCGGCTGAGGAATTACAGGAGCAGTATGCGGGTGTTCGTTATCAGTATATCGATGATCAGGGAAACGTTATTTATACCGGAATGGATACGCAGATAAAGGATGCAGATATAAAAACTGTTTTAAAGGAGAATCCGCAGCAGAAGTTCGCAAAGGTCTATTCCTGGGATACGATGCCGCTGCGTCTGGGCGATTTGGGAATTGAGGAGCTGGACAGTACAGCATATTCCGCTGCTGTCGAACAGTATAAGCTGACAGAAATGAGCAGCTTTGATGTTCTGGGCTTCAAGGATATCAAGGGAAGGTTTCCAAAGGATTACAAGGAAATGGCGATTTCCTCCTATCTGGCGGATATCATCCTTACACAGGGAATCGCAGATGAAAAAGGAAAGCTGCAATTTCCGAAATCATATGATGATATCTTGCAAAACGTAAAGCTGCCAATCGGTGATACATGGATGCGCATCAGCGGGATTGTAAGTAAGGATACCAGCAAATATGAATCCCTGAAGAAGGTCAGTGCAAATAATATCGACAGTGAAACCTACAAGCTCGTTCGTGAATTCCGAAATATAGCAAATATAAGCAGTAATAAGCTGTATGTGAAAGAGGGCTTTGTAAATACAGTGAAGCAGCAGAAGGGAACCGTTCTGGACAGCAGCAGGCATAATCTATTTCTGCGGGTCAATGATGAGGATAAGGGCATGTCCTCACTGGCCTATCCTGCGCAGGCGGTTTCCTATTATGATGGAACAGGAATGGTTTCCACAAAGAGCGTAAAAAAAGATGAAATCCTGCTTTCACCGGATATGCTGATGTTTATTCTGGGAAAATCAGAGAGCTTCTATAGTGATGCCATGGTAAAGAAATCCACAGAAGAGATTCGCAAGACTTTGCAGGATCATGCAAAGCGGCTGATTGGAAGAAATGTGGAGCTGCATGTGGATGAGGGCTTTGGAAACAGCGGTGAGCTTTTGAAGCAGCAGGTGCGGATTGCCGGTATATTGATGCCGGAGGGAACTTTCAGTATGGAGGATGTTTATCAGATCAATGATAACATTGTCAATAAGGAACTGATCGCCCCTTACATTCCGGATACGCTGTATGTCAGTGAGCTGCTGAGCAGCTTTGATGATACCACATTGAAGCCGTTTCTTGAAAAATATGAGATCAACAACAATCTGTATGCCAACACGGTAGCTACACAGGATGTTAAAAGCATCAAGGATTTTGCGAGCTTCGCTACCAAGGTATTCTTCTATGCAAGCATCGCACTGTTCATCTTTGCGGCAGTGCTGATGATGAATTTTATCATTGTGTCGATTTCCTATCGTAAAAAGGATATCGGTATTCTGCGTGCCATCGGCGCAAGAAGCACAGATGTTTTGAAAATCTTTATCTGGGAGGGCGTCATGCTGGCGGCAATCTCCTATGTAATTACCATGATAGGCTTGCAGCTGGTAACGCTGATAACCAATAATTTTGCCAAGGATGAAATCGGTGTTCTGATTTCACCGGTCATCATCACGCTGCGTCAGCCGCTGCTGATGCTGGTGATCGTTGCGGTTGTAACCTTTATTGCCTGCATCCTTCCGGTTACCAGAATTGCACGCCAGCGTCCGATTGACGCAATCAAGAAGTGATATAACAGTATACATTTTATAGAAATAAGGAGTTGTAGAGAATAGTCGTGAAAAACTGGCTAGTAGGTACTACAGCTCTTTTTTTGTTGGTATTCCATATAAATTGCATGTTTATGATATTGGGATATACCCACTTAATCTTGATAGGTCTTTATGATTCACAGGAAAGAGTAAGGGTTATCAGTGCAAGCATAGCTCAGGTCGTTTTTTAGTGGAAGCATAACTGCTCAGCGTTATACAAGAATGACAGTATTAAACATGAAAATGAAATAAAATATTTATTTATATTTAGGTTTATATTAGCTGTTATTTTCAAAAGTATGAAATTCATCTTGTGTTATGTCATTTTGGATAGAAAATCGAGATTGAAAATTATATAACTCCCTGCTAATTTCTGCCTCTTTTTGTTTCAAAGATGAGCGTTCTTCTGAATACGAATCTCATGGTCACTAAAACAAGGATAAACTAAAAAGAAATAGTGCCATTATAATAGTTTACACAATAACCTTTGTAAAGTGACTACCTCTTCCTTTGATAATGGAGCTAATAAAATCTTATTAGTTTTTATAATCTTACTGGCTATTTCATCAACCATCGAAAGACTTTTTGGTGTTAAATGCAAATGAAAATATCTCGCATCCTTTATACTTTGTATTCTATACACAAAATCTTTACTTATCATGTTCCGCATCAAAGCGGTTACAGACGGATTTGTCAATCCCATTTGTTTCTCAATGTCTTTTTGATATATTTCTTCTTTGCTCACGTATATGAATAAAATAATCATTGCCTGTTGAAACGTTATGTTAAATTCTTTCAATGCGGTATTATAAACAGTAAGTGTTTTTTTATCTAATTCATGAATCAGGTTCCCTATTAGACCATTGTGCTCAGATGTAAGTATTTGTATATCTTTATTCATATGAACCTCCATAAGATAGATATCTATATTATATCATAATAGATAAGTAAATGGTTTGAAAAAAGTATATTTAATAAATAAAATATATTGACATTTTAAAATACATAGAACGTACAAAGGGCAATCGGATTGTGACTTTAAGTAGGCAAGACCGCCATCGTTTACTACATTCTCAAATCTAAATAAACGAAAGGTGGAAAAAAAGATGAAAAAAGATTATGCAGATTTAGCAAAGAAAATTCTTCAGTATGTTGGTGGAAAAGACAACCAGTTAGGCACTTTTACGAAGCAGGAAAATGATAACTCAAAAGAAAAGAAAAAAAATAGTTGATAAATTCTTTGAAGTAATCTCAGGAATATTTACACCAATCGTCCCGATCCTAATGGCGGCAGGTATGGTTGGTGCAGTCCTTACGGTTTTGAATCTGATAGGTATATTACCAGACACCAGTCCTACTTATTATGTTTGGAATCTAATAAAAGAAGCTGGTTTCTACTTCTTGCCCATTTATGTCGCATACACCGCTTCACAAAAATTAGGAGCGAATCCATTCTTATCCATGTTGCTGGGTGGAATATTATTACATCCGCAATTGAATAATTTTGAAGCACTGGGATTGGAACAATTGAATTTCTTTGGTATCGCAATTAAGAATGTAACATATTCAAGTACGATTCTGCCCATTATTCTTAGTGTGTGGCTATTATCTTACGTAGAGAAATTCTTCAATAAAATCTGTCCACAGGTCATCCGTGCTTTTAGTGTTCCTATGTTATCGACTATGATTGTGGTTCCTATCATGCTTATTGTTATTGGACCTGCTGGTGCTTATTTAGCTGATTATTTATCTGAATTTGTTCAATATCTTGGAGATAATCTTGGATTTTTGGCTGTTGGTATTATTGCGGCGTTAACGCCAATCATGATTGCTACCGGTACGCATTCCTTTGCTTTTCCTGTTATCGTAACCACATTGGCAATGAATGGTTCTGAAGCGCTCATTGTGCCAGCGATGCTGGCGGAAAATATCGCAATGGCAGGTGCTGCTTTCGCAGTAGGTATGCAGTCTAAGAATAAAGATGTAAAAGCAGAAGCAAATGCTGCGACCATATCTGCATTACTTGGCATTTCAGAACCAGCAATGTATGGAATCAATTTACCAAGAAAAACACCGTTTTATGCCACTATTGTCGCGAGTGGCATTGGTGGGATCTTAGCTGGCTTATTAGGTGTGAAATACTATGCTATTGCATCCGCTAGCTTGGTAGGATTGCCTGCTAATATTGGTGATGGATCAATTATGGGCGTTGTCTATGCCGGTGTCGTTATTGTGGTTAGCTTTATAAGTGCGTTTGTGTTGACAAAAGTATTGAGTAAGAAGGATGAAACCATAGAACCTGAAATAAAAAATGCGATTAAAGAAGATAATAAAAAAATAGAAATCAAAGCACCCTGTAACGGAGCAATCGTAAAACTAACAGAAGTGGATGACTCAACTTTCGCAAGTGAAGCTATGGGAAAAGGAATCGCGATGCTTCCAGAGGAAGGTATCTTATATTCTCCTGTAAAGGGAATAGTCAAAACCATATTCCCTACAAAGCATGCAATTGGTTTGTTATCCGATGATGGCGCAGAAATCATGATACATGTTGGAATCGATACGGTACAGTTAGAAGGCAAATATTTTACAACCTACGTAAAACCTGATCAGAGAATAAAAATTGGAGATGAACTTCTTGAATTTGACATCGAGGAAATAAAAAAATTAGAGTACGATATTGTGACACCTATTATCATTACAAATTCACAAGAATATTTAGAAGTATTAGAATGTGATAAAGATCAAGTGAAACGTGGAGAAACCATGATAACGTTACTATAGAGGAGGCTTATATGAACGAAGAATTTCTATGGGGAGGATCTACTTCCTCCTTCCAATTTGAAGGAGGTGCATTTGAGGACGGCAAAGGAAAATCCATATATGACGTCATTACAGAGAATTCGAAGCATAATGTAGATCAATCATTCGAAGCATGGATGGGGGCAAATAAAGTAAGAGATTATTCTATTACATCAGATTTCTATCACCATTATGAGGAGGATATTAAACTACTGGCAGAAATGGGCTTTCGTGCTTTCCGTATGTCGATTGCATGGACGAGATTATATCCGGATGGGGATGGCAGTCTGAATCAAAAAGGTGTGGATTTTTATAAAAGAGTTTTTAAATTGTTAAAGAAGTCTGGCATTGAGCCTGTTGTAACATTGTATCATTGGGATATGCCACAATCCTTGGTGGATCGTTATAATGGATGGTATGGTATTGAAACAGTACACGCATTCAAACAGTATGTGGATACATGTTTCCAGGAATTCGGCTGCTATGTTAGCTATTGGCTGACTTTAAATGAAAATAATATGACTTTAAAAATGCCAACATTTGGAATAGGGAAAAAGATGACACCGGAAACAGTGGGATATAAGGAGTTTTCGTATACAATCTATCATAATACGAATATTGCACATTTTTATGCAGTAAAGCGCTGTCATGAAATACTTCCTCATGCAAAAATAGGATGTATGATAGCGAGTTCACTTGCATATCCCCTAACCAGTGATCCGGAAGATGTATTTCTAGCCCAGCAACATAATCAAGAGTTGACCTATGATTATTTAGATTTATTATGCAAAGGTGAATATACTTCAAAAAACATAAAGCAATTTGAAAAAGATGGCTGGCACGGATATCGTCATGAAGAAGCTTTATTCAAAGATGAAAAAGCCAAAATCGATTTTATTTCATTTAGTTACTACTATTCTGTTTGTGTAGGAAAAGAAAGTAATGCTATCAATGAAAATGCTGAAACATTACAAATGATGTATCAGGCATTAAGGAATCCGAAGCTGAAGCAATCAAGCTTTGGCTGGACAATTGATCCTCTGGGGCTGAGAATTTTAATGAATGATCTTTATGATCGTTATAACTTACCGCTCATGATTGTTGAAAATGGATTAGGTGTAAAAGATGATAACCTGACAAAAGATAAAAAAGTGCATGATGATTATCGAATTGCTTACCTAAAACAGCATATTCAGGCAATTATAGATGCTGTAGATAAAGATAACGTAGAGTGTCTGGGCTATTTGCCTTGGGGATGTATAGATCTTTATAGTGCTTCAGGGGATAGAGATAAACGATATGGATTTATCTATGTGGATTATGAAGACGGATTGAAACGGTATCGAAAAGACAGCTTCTACTGGTACCAGAAAGTAATTGAAAGCAATGGAAAAGAGTTAGAGGGGGAGAGTGCATGTACATTGTTCTTGTAAAAAATAAAGTAAATCAGTCAAAGAAAACTGAGTATATGAGAGATTCGCAATTATTCGCAGAGGAAATGAAAGAGGTAGCTGGATGCAAAGACACTTATGTCCTTACTTCAGCAGATTATGAAGATGTTATAGTGAATGTTGAAGTTTGGGAATCTAAGTATGTTTATGAACAGTATGATGGACATGTATTTCTGAAATACAAGGAGAAACTAAAGTCAAATTTTATTAGTAATACAATAGAAACATATACACTTTAACAAAAAAGATATGCTTAGCATATCTTTTTATACAAGATAAATAGGCGGTGACCATAAATGATTTTATATGAACATGGCATCATATCTATAGACTGTAAACATATAAAGGCGAAAATCCTTTACAAAATTATAAAAGGAGGAGAGTAGGTATATGAATATCGATAAATTGGAAGAAAATTCCGTATGGAAAATAATTCTCGCTTTAGCACTTCCAACAATGATTGGGCAACTGGGTACTATTTTGTATAATATGGCAGACACCTATTTTATTGGACAGGTAAATGACGTTAATCAAGTTGCAGCTATTTCTGTAACCATGCCAGTGTTTTTGGTATTAATGTCTCTAGGTGCTTTGTTTGGGATAGGGAGCGCTTCTTATATATCCAGAATGATGGGAAGTAAAAATGAGCATGAAATGAAAAAAGCTTCTGCATATACATTCTATATCTTACTTGCCTGCGGCTTTGTTTTCACAGTGTTAGGCATAGTATTCATAAATCCGATTCTTTCTATCATCGGTTGTGATACTAATTCATGGAGTTATTCACATGATTATCTATTTATTATCATATTGGGGACGCTTGCTATAATGATATCGAATGCTTTTGCGTTTACATTGCGTTCGGTTGGTGAAACAAAAAAAGCAATGTATGGTTTGGTGATTGGCTCTTTATTAAATATTGCTTTAGATCCTATCTTTATATTATATTTTCATATGGGAGTGAAGGGGGCAGCGATTGCAACTGTTTTTTCAAATGTTGTAACTTCATTATTATATATCTATTATGTTCAAAGAAACGTATATTTGTCATTGCATTTTAACGATGTATCATTTGCTATGTCACTCCAAAAAGAAATTATATCGATTGGGATTCCTGGTTCTTTAGTTACTATTCTGTTAAGCTTCTCAAATATTATATTGAATAACTACTGTGTACTGTATGGAAATGTTGCCGTCGCAGCTATGGGAATAGTCAGCAAAATTAATTTGTTCCCAATTCAACTAACTGTAGGTCTTGGGCAGGGAATACAGCCTTTGATAGGGTACTGTGTTGGAGCAAAAAAGAAAGATAAACTTAAAGAAACAATGAAAGCCGCCAATATAATATCTTTATGTCTAGGTATGTTTTTTGTATTAATCTTTATCCTCATGAAGGCAGTCTTGATGCAGATGTTTATAGATAATGAAGAGGTAATACATTCTGGAGAATTATTTCTCATGATTATAACCATCTCTACACCAATATTAGGCGGTATCTTCATATTCTCGACATTCTTTCAATCATCCGGATTGGTAAAGCCATCCCTATTTGTTTCTGTTGCTAGACAAGGATTATTCTACATTCCTATCATTATGCTTGGAAATTATTTTTTTGGTATCAAAGGTGTTATAATCGCACAGCCAATCTCCGATATTCTTTGTTTTATTGTTTGCATTAGATGGTATAGGAAAATCATGCATGAAGCATAATAGAAAAGACTATCGTCGTCAGATGTGTTGTCTATTAAAGTAAGTCCGTTCGTAAAACTGCTGAACTAATTTTATATGCTATAGCGAAGGTATTGACTGGCAGTATAGCAGAACGGAGGTTATTGCGATAATAGTTCAAATCAAAGGTGATAATGAGGATACCTGTTTAAATGATGAGGGTGACAAGAATAAATTTAAATTATTATGAGAATGTAAAACATGCCAAATAGAAATGGATTTAGAATAAATTCAGGTTAAAAAGTAAGTATATGATGAAGAGCAAGTTAGATTATTTTGTCTGCCTTGCTTTATTTGACCGAATCAAAACGCCTTTTTATAATAAATATTGTGAATACATTTAAATCGAATTTAATGATTGCCTAATTTCTAAGTGCAGGTTCTTTATCATCCATCTTGAAATATTTTTCATTTCACTTACTGGTTTGCAAGGAAAAATTCATACTTATAAAAATTACGGAACAATCGTTTAAAATGCATAATATGTTTTGTATTTTATTGTATACAGCGTGTATATTTCATGTGGGAACATGCAAGTGATAGCTGGACAAAATCTAATATATGTTATTTTAGCATTTCTATGATTGCATGTACGTACTTTTCTCTGTAAAGTGGATGTTTCTCATAAGGATGTCTTTGAAGAAACCTCATACATATAAGGAAGAATCCATGGTTTGTGTTGTTAGTTTTGTTTTACACAGTAGATTTATTGTGTTCACTTTCGATTCGTTGTATAATAAAAACGCTATAATTTTGAGGTGAGAACATGGAAAAAATACGTGTGGAGGATCTGACATTCTCTTATGATAAGGAAACAAATGCAGTGGAGCATGTTTCTTTTTCGATTGAAGAGGGAAGCTATACAACCATTATCGGACATAACGGAAGCGGTAAGTCAACGATTGCTAAGCTGTTGATCGGTCTGCTGGATAAGGATCAGGGACATATTTATGTGGATCAGGATGAGCTGAGCATAGACACCCTGTACGATATTCGCGATAAGGTCGGAATCGTCTTTCAGAATCCTGACAATCAGTTTATCGGCGCTACCGTTGCGGATGATATCGCGTTTGGTCTGGAAAATCATCAGGTGGAAACGGAAAAAATGCAGCCGATTATTGAACGTTTTGCACAAAAGGTAAAAATGACGGAATATATGCAGAGTGAACCGACCAAGCTGTCCGGCGGGCAGAAGCAGCGTGTGGCGATTGCCGGTGTTCTTGCCATGTCTCCGCAGATTCTTATTTTTGATGAATCCACCAGTATGCTGGATCCGCAGGGAAAAGCGGAAATTAACGAGCTGATTCAGGAAATTCATAAGGAAAGCAATATAACGATCATTTCCATAACACATGATATCGAAGAGGTCAGTAAGTCGGATTATGTCATCGTCATGGATGGTGGACATGTGGTTATGAAGGGACTTCCCGACGATATTTTAAGAAAAGAAAAAGAGCTGATTGCGCTTCAGCTGGATATACCGTTTGCCTTGAAATTCACAAAGGCCATGCGTGCACACGGTGTGGATATGAAGGATTGCACAACGATGGAAAAGGTGGTGGATGAAGTATGCCGATTACATTTCAAAAAGTAGCACATACCTATAATGCGGATTCTCCGTTTTCCTATGCGGCCTTAAAGGGGATTGATCTGGAGATTCCGGAAGGAAAGGTAACAGCCATTATCGGAGAAACCGGTAGTGGTAAGTCTACTCTGGTACAGCATCTGAATGCCCTTCTGCTGCCTAGCGAGGGCGAAGTTCAGATACTGGATAAAACAATTACGGCGGGAAGCAAGCCAAAAAATCTGAAGGAGCTGCGCCGTCTGGTCGGTCTGGTGTTCCAGTTTCCGGAATATCAGCTGTTTGAAGAAACCATTGAAAAGGATATCAGCTTCGGACCGAAGAATTTCGGCGTCAGTGCTGAGGAAGCCGCTCAGCGTGCGAAGGAGGTGCTGAAGGTCGTCGGTCTGGATGAAAGCTATCTGCAGCGCTCCCCATTTGATTTATCCGGCGGGCAGAAGCGAAGAATTGCCATCGCAGGAATACTTGCCATGAATCCGGATGTGCTGGTGCTGGATGAGCCGACAGCCGGACTGGATCCGCAGGGTGCCAGTGATATGATGCAGCTGTTTGTGGATATGAATAAGAAATACGGGAAAACCGTTTTGATCGTGACCCATGATATGGAGCATGTATTACAATATTGTGAAGAGGTTGTCGTTGTGCAGGATGGTAGGATCAAGAAGCACTGTGATGTGCAGTCCTTCTTTGAAACCGTAGCGCTCCTGCAGGAGCTGAACATCAATCCCCCGGCAGTCATACGCCTTCGTGAAGAATTGATCCGCCGCGGCTTTTCCATTGACCGTACCCTGCTGGATATGGACAAGCTGGCTGCTGCTGTCGCTTGTGAGGTGAAGAAGCATGAATAATATCGCACTTGGAAAATATCTGCCGCTGGATTCCATTATTCATCATATGGATCCCAGAGCTAAAATCGGTGCCATGCTGATCATGATGATCGCAATTTTTATTCCGGCCGGCTATGCGGGCTATGGTATCATTGCGGCTGCGGTCATCGGAACTGCTCTGCTGGCACGTTTAAAGCTGTCCTTTTTATGGAGAGCGATGAAGCCGATGCTGTTCATGCTGACGTTTCTGCTCATCATCAATCTGCTGGTCATCCGTGACGGGGATGTTCTGTTTACCATATTCGGATTTTCTGTTTACACCGGGGCAATTGCACAGACCCTGTATATCGTTATCCGTCTTGCCTTAATGATTATGATTACCACAATTCTGACTGCCACCACAAAGCCGCTGGAGCTGACGCTGGGAATCGAAGACCTGCTGAAGCCGTTTCAGGTCATTCATGTACCTGCTCATGAAATCGCCATGATGATTTCCATCGCACTACGCTTTATTCCAACGCTGATTGAAGAAACACAGCGCATCATGAAGGCGCAGGCGTCCCGTGGTGTGGATATGGAGGAGGGAAGCCTGATGGAAAAGGTGAAGGCGATTCTTTCTCTGATTGTACCGCTGTTTGTATCTGCATTCCAGCGTGCTGAGGATCTGGCCTATGCCATGGAGGCAAGAGGCTATATCCCCAACCGTATGCGGACGCGCTATAAGCAGCTGAAGATGGAAGGCAGAGATTATGTTCTGCTTATTGCATCTGTTCTGGTTTTCGCTGCAATGGTTGCTATGATGCTGTATGCCTAGATATAAGGTAACACTCAGTTATGACGGCACTGCCTACGGAGGCTGGCAGCGGCAGACGAATACGCATTCCATACAGCAGGAAATTGAAGCAGCCATGGAAAAAATCGAAGGCAACTTTATCCGTATTACGGCAAGTGGAAGAACAGATGCCCATGTGCATGCACTCGGACAGGTATTTCATTTTGATTCCGCTAAGGATCTGGCACCGGAGAACTGGAGGCGTGCTTTAAATTCCCTGCTTCCTCACGATATCCGGATACAGGATGTATGTCTTGTGGAGGATGACTTCCACGCACGCTTTCATGCGGTAAGCAAGCGCTATGATTATCTGATTACAACGGATGTGAACAATCCGTTTTATTATCATTATATGGGGAAGGATCGCAAGGTGCTGGATGTGAAACGTATGAGTGAATGTGCCAGAGTGTTTCTGGGAACCCATGATTTTACGAGCTTCACCAGCAGCAAGCTTGATCCGCGCAAATCAAAGGTCAAAACCATCACTCGTTTGGATATCGTACAGGAGGAGCATGCTGTCCGCCTTGTGTTCGAGGGGAACGGATTTTTGCGCTATATGGTGCGTATGATCGCACAGACCCTGATTGAAGCAGGCAAGCATCGTCTGGATGTTGCGGATGTCAAACAGATGCTGTATGGACAGGATAAGCATCTGTGCCGGTATAAGGCACAGGCGGAAGGACTTTATCTGGTCCACGTAACCTATGCGGATACGAAAAAAACAAAGGAATAAGTACAAAATGACTTGCTATCGGCAGGTCGTTTTTCTGTTTGCAGATGTTCTCAAAAATGCACATTTCCTTTTCATGCCTGCAAAATGTGGGTTAAGGAAAGCAAGCTGCTGTCTTCGCCTGTACCGAGGGCTTTTAAACAGCATATGATAAAAAAACAGGTATAAAAACTTGGATATGGTTCATAACATAAAAGAGCAGTAAGCATATGACTTGAAAAAATAAAGCTGCTTGTATATGATAGTCAGGTACAACGAGGAGGGGTTTTATGAAAAACGTATTTCTAAGCCAGTTTCTGATGATTAGTGAGTGGAAAACCATTGTGTTTCTCATCGCCTATCTGCTGCTGGCTTTTGCAGTATATAAGCTTCCAAAGAAAAAATTCAGCTTTTCCAGCAAGGTGCTGATTGCGACTGTGCTCGGTCTTGCACTGGGACTTGCCATGCAGGCGGTATCCGGTTTTGCGGCAGACCCGATGAAGATTCCGTTTGTGAATGAAACGACACTGTGGTATTCGCTTATCGGTAACGGCTTCATTGATTTTATCCGTATGCTGGTAATTCCGCTTGTCATGGTTTCCATCATTCATGTTATCCTTCATATGGATGAGCGTGAAAATGTACGCAAGCTTGTAAAACGCAGTATTCTTACTACCATGGGCATGGTGGCCGTTGCCGCTGTTGTCGGTCTGACACTGGGAATCGTCTTTCAGCTTGGAGGCAGCGGAAGTGCCGCATCCATCACAAACGGAGAGATGAAGGAGGTCGTACCGGTTGTGACGACTCTGCGCAATCTGATACCTGCCAATCCTGTGGAAGCCATGGTCAACAGCAATGTTGTCGGACTGGTAATCTTCTCCGCATTTTCCGGGCTTGCGGCACGCCGTATGCAGAAAAAGTATCCCGATACCATCCAGGTGTTTTATGAACTGACTGATGCTCTGCACAAGATTATCATCAGTATTGCCATGACGATTATTAAGGGAATGCCGTATGCAGTGCTGGCATTATTGGCAAATACGATTGCACAGCGCGGTCTGAACAGTATTCTGGAGGTTGGAAGGTTCATCGTGATTCTGTATATTGCATGTATCATACAGCTCATGATTCAACTGCTTGCTATTTCCTTTTTCAAGGTCAATCCGATCACATATTTGAAAAAAAGCTATTCTCTGTTACTGCTTGCCTTTACCTCCCGCAGCTCTCTGGGAGTTCTGCCGGCAACGATTGACACACTGACACAGAAGCTCGGGGTGTCACAGGGAACCGCAAGCTTTGTATCCAGCTTTGGAACAACGGCCGGTATGCAGGGCTGTGCAGGAGTTTTTCCGGCGCTCCTGATTGTCTATGTCGCAAATACCAGCGGTACACCGATTGATATCAGTTTGATCATCATGTCCATCATTGTCATTACCATCGGCTCCATTGGTATTGCCGGTATCCCAGGTACCAGTACCATGGCGGCCTCAGTCGGTTTGTCCGGTGTTGGCCTTGGAGCATCCTTTGCTTTCATAACACCAATTCTGGCAATCGATCCCATTATTGATATGATGCGTACCATGCTGAATGTATCCGGGTCACTGACCAATGCCATCATGGTTGACCGTCAGCTGGAGCTGATGGATATGGAGCTGTATCAGGATATGACGCGCAAGGAAGCAGAAAAGGTATAAAGTTGCGGGCATGGAATGAAATGAAATGTGCCTGCGTGCAACAGAAGAAACAGGGAACGGGCTTAGCCTGCACCTGTTTCTTTTTTGTAATACATATGGAAGAGGGCAGAGAATCTGAGCAGATTGTTTTTTGTCTATTGTCATGCAAGTGTTTCTCCGTTTCAGAGCATCTATTTCTTTGTGGAGGTCAGCTATTGGCAGCGGGTGCTTTGTATATTATAATGAGAATACGTACAGCTTGGGTAAATTTATGGAGAAAAGCAGGTGCAAAGCTGGTGGAAACGACAAGAACAGCGATATATCGATAGGAGAATACAGATGAAGAAAATAATACTGAATCAGGCATCACTGAAGCTTATCGCAATGGGTCTGATGCTTCTGGACCATATATATAAAATTTTCTGCTTTGATGTACGGGATTTTCTTCTTGTACATACCACGCTGACACAGGAAGCCATTCAATGGGGAATTCAGCTGATCGGTATGCTTGGCGCCGCCTCCTTCTGGATCTTTGCATTTTTCATAGCGGAGGGCTGCCATAGGACTCACAATCGCAGTGCCTATCTAATTCGATTGCTGATTATGGGGCTGATATCGGAAATTCCCTTTCAGTATATGATCTGCATTTTACTGGATGCTCCGCTCACTCTGCACTTCGCTTTAACGAACATTTTTTTCACCCTTTTTCTGGGAGCTGCAGCTATTATGGCCTATGATGCTTTCAGAAGCAGACAAACGCTTCAAAAGCTCTCCCTCCTACCATTGCCTCTTTGCATGCTTATCGCATATGTCCTGCAAACAGACTACGGTGCCCTTGGTGTTCTGGCGATTTTTGTCTGCTATTGCGGAAGTGATGAATATCGTCTGTATCGTCTGGGAGGGGTCATCCTGTTGGAAGCCTCTACTCTCCTTATACAGGGACAAAGCCTTCAGGCAGATGATCTGCTGTATGCTTTCCTGTATATCCTCTACGCTTCTTTGTCCCTGCCACTGTTATCCTGCTATAACGGTAAAAAAGGAGCCCTGCCAAAATGGTTATTCTATACCTTCTATCCCTTGCACATCACCATTCTGGTTGTATTGTATATCACTGCATGAAAAGACAAGAAAATCATACAGGAAGCTATCCTGCATGTACCGAGCTGTTTTCTATTATGTTAATAGCAGGGCTGTAATTTCCTCTTTATTTTATAGCTGCTCTTTTCATATCGGAAAGACTTTAATGAAAACTTCTATGAGTATCGTGAATGCTACAAAGGATATGAGTTTAAGAATTTGCTGCAAAGAACATATCAAATAGCATTCTTATAAAGCGTTGACGGCTAAACAATTCATCGAAAGCAGAAAGAAATGACGATATTGAAGCAGTATGATATAATGTACAGAATGATAAACCGGCATCAGTCGTTTATATGATAGGAGGCTGTTAACAATGAATATACAGCGCATTGCAAACCGGCATCTTGAAGATGTAACCAAATTGGTTACAAAGGTTTTTATGGAATTTGAAGCACCGGATTATACGGATGAGGGGATAAAAACGTTTTTTGATACTGCATTGCATAATCAGGAGTTTATGGACCAACTGGATATCTGGGGGGCATATATAAACAAAAAACTGACTGGTATAATTGCGACTAGAAACAACGGCAGTCATATAGCGCTGTTCTTTGTTGATGGTGAATATCATCGACAGGGAATCGGACGAAGGTTGTTTGAAGCAGCATTAAAAAATTCTTCTTCCAATGAGTTAACTGTAAATGCATCTCCTTATGCCATGGAAATTTATCACCATTTGGGCTTCAAAGACACAAAAACCGAACAAACTGTTATGGGGATACGCTTTATTCCAATGATATACAGAAGCAAAACAAGAGACTGCTAAACTCCGCCTTCAATTAACATAAGCTTTTATTATTTATGTTTTTTTTCATTGCAACTACGGGTTGACACATTTCCATGCTTGCATAGTGGCTATGCAACTGAATACTTGCTATAATCGCATCATGAAAGGAGTGCTGATCATGAAGTTAGCGGAAAGAATACAATATTTAAGAAAAATGAAAGGAATCTCACAAGAGGAGCTTGCTGAGAAAGCAGGTGTTTCCAGACAGGCTGTTTCCAAATGGGAGAGTGATCAGAGTACACCGGATGTAGAAAAAATAATTATAATGAGTGATTATTTTGGAGTTACAACAGATTATATCCTAAAGGGCATTCAGACGGTAGAGAGCAAAGAACAAAAAAGCAGGGAGCTTGCGAGTAAGGTACTTTATATCTCATCAGCAGCTTTTGTTGTAATAGGTCTGTTCTGTGCATTTGGAGGCTGGTATGCGCAACAGACAATGGAAGCTGTTTGGGGAGCAATGATCGTTCAAGTAGTAGGTGTTGTCGGATTTTTTATAGCAAGCATACTGTCCAGAGAAAAGGCTCCGATTTATATTGCGTGGATTCTTATCAATGGAATCGTTTTTATGCCTGTATCTATCATGACCGGATATATTGCAGACCTAGTTTTCAGGCAAGGGTGGATTTCTCCTTATCCAATAGGGATCGTTCATACCTTAGCATTTGCAGTTGTATACCTGTCCGTTTTGATTATGAGTTATTTCATTCTGAAGAAACGACAGGAAAATGCAGTTGATATTCAGAAATTTTATTGAATACCATCAATGACACGGGTCTGAGCGGATCAAGTGTCAGGCGATATTTTAAATCTTATAAAACAGAATATGCTTTTATTACTCAGGTGAGATTCTGGCACAGCTGGTGGCTACGAGTTGTTGTGGTATATGATTATCGTGATATACTCAAATAGAAAGCTATGGAGGGTTAAAAATGAAAACAATTGGCTTAATTGGTGGAATGAGTTGGGAAAGTACAATCCCGTATTATCAAATTATCAATGAAGGAGTTAAGGCGCAGCTTGGCGGACTGCATTCAGCAAAAATTATTCTTCACAGTGTGGAATTTGATGAAATTGAAAAATGCCAGTCAAGAGGTGACTGGAAGAAAAGCGGAGAAATATTAGGGAAAGCTGCTCAGGGATTAGAAGCTGCCGGTGCGGATTTTATTTTGATCTGTACAAATACTATGCATAAGGTTGCACCTCAAATCGCATCCATGATTCATATTCCCATCATCCATATTGCAGATGCGACAGCAGAGGAGCTTTTAAACCACAATATTCATAAAGTGGGATTGTTAGGCACAAAATATACGATGACTCAGGATTTCTATAAGCAAAAACTGGTAGAGAGAGGCATAGAGGTTATCGTTCCTGAAGCAACGGAGATTGAAGTGATCAATCATATCATTTTTCATGAACTCTGCGTTGGTCAAATAAAGGAGGACTCACGGAAAAAATTCCAGAGCATTATAGAGCGCATGAAGTCCAGAGGAGCTGAGGGTGTTATTCTTGGCTGTACGGAAATCGGACTTCTTATTCATCAATCAGATTCTTCCATCCCTGTATTCGATACAACGTGTATTCATGCAAAGCGTGCAGTAGAAATCGCATTAGGGGATGGAAGGATGGGAAATTGCTGAGACGATTGTTATGGATGTATGGAAAACACTATATAAGTAAGCAAGTGAGCAATATCCCCCCTGAAGAAGTAACCCTGTTATCTATGCTCACCATGTTGCCTGTGAACTTGAAGCAGGCAATGGGGATATTGATACCGGCTTTTGTATGGAAAGCTGCAGGGAGGCTTTTGTACTGAATATGTGCATAGACAGCGGAAGCTATAATCATACATTTGATTGCCTTTCGTGAAATGGCTCCATATGAAGGTGGAACCGGCAGGCTTGTTGAGGGCTTCTTTATCAGTTAAACGAAGAGAACGAACATATAAAAAAAATGGTTGATTTTAAGAAAAGGAAATTGATGTGTTCATAGGGCTGATGCCAAAATAGTGGGAAAGAATGATACATGAATGCAAACGCATAATGGCAGCTTTTCATTCATACAAAGGTAAGCTGCAGCGCAGTGACGTTGCATCGTTTCTTCATGCAGTAGTGCCATCTTTCTTGTATCGTATATGAGCAGGACACGGAAAATTATAAAAAAGAACACGGTCATTGCGTGCATACAGCATGATTTTCATTTTTCTGCCAAAGAAATCGTATTATGAACATACAGGAGCTGTTATTTACAAATTTATTAAATAGCAGCTCTTTTTGTTGTGTTTTTATGAACAAATTACATGAAAAACAGAAAATATAACAAAGAATTTACATAATTTATGAAATGTTAAGGGTTCGTAAAGAGGACGTTAACACTTGATGAAAGCTATTGTAATCTTTTTTCACTTTTCTATAATGGACACAAGCGAGTAAAACCATCGCGATGAGGAGAGTGAAGTATGCTGACACTGAATAATCTGAAGAAATCGTATGATCAGACATCGATTCTGAATGGAATCAGTCTGTCGATAGAAACCGGGGAAATCGTTTCCATACTGGGACCGAGCGGAAGCGGTAAAACAACCCTGCTGAATTGTATACTGGGTATCACAGACATTGACAGCGGGAGTGTGGTATTCAATGGACAGGATGTTACCGGAGTATCCATGGAGGAGCGCGGATTCAATATCGTATTTCAGGACTATGCCCTGTTTCCGAATCTGAACGCCTATGAAAATATCATCTATGGTCTGAAGAACAAGCCGGGAATTTCCACACAGCAGGAGGTGAATGAGCTGATTGAGCTGCTGGGGCTTTCTCAGCATCTGGATAAGCACATCGACCAGCTGTCCGGTGGCCAGAAGCAGCGTGTGGCACTGGCCAGAACCATGGTTATGAAACCGAAAATTTTATTGCTGGATGAGCCGCTGAGTGCGCTGGATGGTGTCATTAAGGAAAGCATCAAGGAGAAGATCAAAACGATTGCCAAGGAATTTCACCTGACAACAATCATTGTCACACATGATCCGGAGGAGGCGCTGACCTTGTCCGACCGCGTGCTGATCATGAAGGATGGCAGCATTTCGCAGTATGCGAAGCCGAAGGATATCATCGAGCATCCGCAAAACAGCTTCGTGAAGGAATTCATCCTGAACCAGCTGGAAATCAAACGCAATAATATCTTTACGTTGTTTGGAGAAACCTATGCATAAAAAGCAGCTGGAGCTAAAGGGAATCTATGTGGTTCTGGCGGCTTTGTTTCTCGTATTTCTCTTTATGCCGGTCGCCATTCTGCTGTATAAATCCTTTGAAAGCGGAACCTCACTGACACTGCAGCATTACCGTGATTTGATCTTCAGCGGCAAGTTTGTGAACGCCTTTGGCAACAGCTTTACGGTATCCGGTATCAGTGCCCTGGTGACAACGCTGCTTGCCTTTCTAATGGCCTACACCATCAATTATACAAATGTATCACAGCGGCTGAAAAAGGGAATCCGCAGTATTGCCACGCTGCCTATGCTGTTGCCGACCATCACCTATGGCTTTGCCATTATTTATACATTTGGAAAGCAGGGACTGCTGAGCAAGCTGCTGCATGTGCAGCTGTTTGATATATATGGTTTCAGCGGTCTTCTGATCGGCTATGTGATCTATACGCTGCCAATCGCCTTCCTTCTTGTGAACAATACGATGAAATTTATTGATAAAAAATTCATCATCGTTTCAAAAATCATGGGGGATTCCGGAGGAAAGCACTTTTGGATGACCGCCCTGTCACCGATGATTCCAACCCTTGCGGCAGCCTTTATTCAGGCATTCTTTCTGAGCTTTACCGACTTTGGTATCCCGGCGGCCGTTGGTGGTGAATATGCGGTAGTCGCAACCACGCTGTATAATGAAATGCTCGGCTCCATCCCGAACTTCAGCAACGGCGCAGTTGTCGCCATGATGATGCTGCTTCCTTCCATCATCAGTATCATTCTTCTGAACTATCTGGAGCGCTATAATGTCCGCTACAACAGGATCAGTGTTATCGAGCTGCCGGAAAACAGGAAACGGGATCTGTGGTGCGGCATTGGCTCCGGTCTTGTCCTGTGCGGTATTGCTCTGGTATTTGCTGTCATTATTCTGCTGCCGTTTGTAAAGGAATGGCCGTATGATATCAGCTTTTCCCTGCAGCATTTCACAGACACGCTGGCAAGCGCCAATTTACTGTCGGTTTACCGCAATTCTTTAATAGTAGCACTGGGGACGGCAGCTGCCGGAACGCTGGTCGCGTATGGCTCTGCCCTTGTGACCACACGCAGCACGCTTCCTGTGCTGTGCAGAAAAAGTATTGATGCCATCAGCAGTATTGCCAATACGATACCGGGAATGGTCATCGGTATTGCCTTCCTGTTCGCATTCAGCGGCACACCGCTGCAAAGCACCTTCTGGATCATCATTCTCTGTAATATGATTCATTTCTTCTCCACACCGTATGTGATGGCGAAGAACACACTGGGAAAGCTGAATACCTCCTATGAAACAACGGCTATGCTGATGGGGGACAGCTGGTTCAAAACGATTCGAAGAGTGGTCGTTCCCAATTCCAAAAGCACGATACTGGAGATGCTCAGCTATTATTTTATCAATTCCATGGTGACGATTTCTGCCCTGATTTTCATTGTCGGTGCAAAAACAGCAGTGCTGACAACCAAGATCAAGGAGCTGCAGCATTTTGCGAAATTTGATCAGATTTTCGTTCTGTCTCTATTGATTCTTCTGACAAATCTGCTGGTAAAGGGAATCATTCTCTTTGTTACACAGAAGAAGGATGAAAAAAAAGAAAAGGGTGTCCGTGTGAAGAAATATGCACTTGGCATTCTTGCCGGCGGTGTTGTGCTGTTCACCTTCGTTTTCGGACAGGGAAAGGAGCCTGTGGTAATTTACTCCAATGCGGATGAGGAAGCACTGATAGCGATACAGCATGCACTGGATGAAAACGGCTTTCAGGATCAATATGTTCTGCAATCGTTTGGAACAAGTGAGCTTGGTGGAAAAATCATGGCGGAGGGTAAGAATCTGGAAGCGGATATTATTACGATGAGCTCCTATTATATTGACAGTGCCCAACAAAAAAATGACATGTTTGATAAGCTGACCTTCCCGACGCCGACACTGAAAACCTATTCCGATTACGATACTCCGCTGACGGCATTGGAGGGAGCGATGATTGTGAATACGAGTGTACTGAAGGAAAAGCAGCTGCCGGTGCCGTCCTCTCTGAAGGAGCTTGCAAATCCAGAATATAAGGGAATGATCTCAATACCGGATATCAAGGCAAGCAGTACCGGCTGGCTTCTCGTACAGGCATTGCTGGATACCTATGGAGAAGAAGAGGGGAAAGAAATTCTAACTGCAATCCTCGACAATGTCGGTCCGCATCTGGAATCCAGCGGCTCAGGTCCTTTGAAAAAGGTGCGCTCCGGGGAGGTCGGCATTGCCTTCGGACTGCGGCATCAGGCACTTGCGGATAAGGAAAAGGGGCTTCCCATTGACTGTATTGACCCGATTGAAGGCAATTATTCCCTTACGGAAAGCATTGCCGTTGTAAAAAAGGAAAATGTGAATAAGACGGCAATGGCAATGGCACGCTGCATTATGGAAAATGGGAGAAGAGATATTCTGTATACCTATCCAACTGCACTTTATGAAGGTGAACAGGTGGAGAAAAAATATGCAAGCAAATATCCGCGAGTATTTAAGAGAGCATTGAGTGTAGAGCTTTTAGAAGAGCATCAGGCGTTCTTTGAAGGCTGTAGAAAATAAGGAGAGAAAACAAATGAAAACATACAAGCTGTTAACACCGGGACCACTTACGACAACAGACAGTGTAAAGCAGGAAATGCTGTTTGATCACTGTACATGAGATGAGGATTATAAGCAGATTACGCAGCGAATCCGAAGAGAGCTGCTGCAGCTGGCACATGTCGATGAGACTGCATATACAACCGTACTGATGCAGGGCTCCGGAACCTTCGGGGTGGAAAGTGTGATTTCCAGCGTGATTCCTGACGATGGCTGTCTGCTGCTGCTCAGCAATGGGGCCTATGGGGAACGAATCGCCGCAATGTGTCGCTATCATCACATTAACTGCGTTCATATTGCACAGGATTATGATAAAATGCCGGATCGAATGAAAGCAGAGGAAGCACTGAAGCAGCACCCGGAAATTACGCATATTGCAATGATTCACAGCGAAACGACAACCGGCATTCTCAATGATATTCAATCCATTGGTGAGCTGGCTAAGACGTATCATAAGGTCTTTATCGTGGATGCGATGTCAAGCTTTGCCGGCGTGGATATTCCGATGCATGACTGGCATATTGATTTTCTGGTAAGCTCGGCCAATAAGTGTATTCAGGGTGTTCCGGGCTTCTCCTTTATCATCGCAAGAAGAGAGCTTTTGATCGCTTCCAGAGGCTGTGCCCGCAGTCTGTCCTTGGACCTGTACGATCAGTGGGCAGGCATGGAGAAGGATGGAAAATGGCGCTATACCTCTCCTACGCATGTTGTTCTGGCATTTGCCAAGGCAATGGAGGAGCTGCAAAAGGAAGGCGGTATTCCTGCAAGAAGTAAACGCTATGCACATAACCGTGATGTTTTGATTGAGGAATTCGGTAAGCTTGGTTTCCTTCCTTATGTGGAAAAGGCGGTACAAGGGCCAATCATCACAACCTTCCTATATCCGGATACAGATTTTGATTTCGCACAGATGTATCGCTTTATCAAGGAGCGAGGCTATGCAATTTATCCGGGAAAGCTGACGGATAAGGATACCTTCCGCATTGGAACGATCGGTGAGATTTATGAGGAGGATATCCTGCGGCTGGCACAGATTATGAAAGAGTATATGGAAAGAGGAAACTGATATGAAAATAGAGGGAATTATATTTGACTGGGCAGGAACGACGGTAGATTACGGCTGTTTTGCGCCGGTACAGGCATTTGCGGAGGTATTTCATGCGTTTGGCATGGAGGTTACGATGGAGGAAACGAGAAAGCCGATGGGGATGCTGAAGCGTGATCACATCAAGACCATGCTGGAAATGCCGAGAATTGAGGGATTGTGGAAAAGTGCACACGGCCGTGCAGTAACGGAAGCGGATATCGATGCAATGCATGATACCTTTACGGAAAAGCTGATGGGTATACTGGATCAGTTTGCCGATCCGAAGCCGTATGTCGTGGAAACGATCGCAAGGCTGCGGGCTATGGGACTGGCGATCGGCTCTACTACCGGCTATACCGATCAGATGATGGCGGTCGTAACGCGTGTCGCAAAGGAAAAGGGATATGCTCCGGATTTCTGGATTTCACCGAACAGCGTGGATAACTATGGAAGACCATACCCGTATATGATTTTTGAAAACCTGAAGCAGCTGCATATCCGTGATGTACACGCAGCCGTTAAGGTAGGGGATACGATCTCTGATATTAAGGAAGGCGCTGCGGCAGGTGTGATTTCTGTCGGTATTCTGGAGGGAAGCTCTCTGATGGGGCTGACACAAACAGAATACGAAGCACTCAGCACACAGGAAAAGGAAGCACTGTGTGCACGCCTGCGCAAGGAGTATATGCAGGCAGGTGCCGATTATGTTCTGCAGGATATACGTGAATTGCCTGCATTGATTCAAGAGCTGAACGATAAATAGACCCGCTACGGCGGGTTTTTCTATATAGTGTGAGAATATAAGACATACTTTCTGATAGAAATAGCGGAATACTTATCAAGTAAAATTCAGTTTACTTATCTATCGCTGTTATTCATCTATCAATTGTCCATAAGCATATCAACTAGGATAAATTGACAAAATAAAAGAAAGAGCGAATTGTCATTATTGAAAAACAGTCTGCTTTCAAAAGACGTTATAAAATTGATGATATTTTCGATAACGAAAACGTAGAGCAGGAAAAGAAAAACAATGACAATCGATGAAAAGAAAGAGTAATCATGCCGGAAATATAGATATACAAATGCTGTCAAATGAAGTTTTCAATAATACTTCTCCGGTAACTGGATAGCTGCGGCGGAAGAAAATCCGTATTTGTTTGTCATGATGTCTCTGGCATGCTGAAATATGTGGTAATAGCAATCAGCAATTCGATTAGCAAATTCTATGTAGTCTCCGGTATGCAACTCATGGACTGCTAAGCGCAGCCGTTTATTAACTGTCTGCAATACCTGCTTTTTATGATCGTAATAAGCAATATAATGCCCCCATTCTGTGAGACGAAAGGCCTCTTTCAGTATGCTTTTCAGGGGTTGTGCATCCGTATGGTATAAAATAGCTTCAAATATATCTATGATACAGATAGAATCCGGAAGATAGAGCTTTTCCTCTAAACTCTTCAGCTCCATTTTCTTGAATTTTGCGGCTGCATTCACCGTTGCAGGGTGAATGATCAATGCCAGTAATTGCAAAGCATGCAAGTACCGCAATGCCTCCTCTGTTCGTCCCGGATTGGGAAGAATCTGCCTTACACGGCTATCATCCGGGGTTATAATCATGGTACCTTTTCCGTTTATCGTTCTGACAAAGCCTCGTTGTGAAAGCTCTGTCAGTGCTTTTCGTATTGTGGAAACAGAAACATTATAGAATGCAGCCAATTGCTTTTCACTGGGGAGAAAAGTGCCGCGCGGATAATCACCGCGGACTATTTTCCGGTTCAGATCACTGACGATGCGAGTATAGAAATAATCCTTGCCGCGCGTTGGTCTCCATGAAAAAGCAGCTGGGCTCTGCAGGGGATAAGCCTCCAATGTATCTGCCAGATGCTGCAGGGTTTCTTGAACAGCATATACAAATCTGAGAAGAAGATGAGTCAGCTGCGTATACATAACATGCGTATCCTTTTCTTTCAGGATACTAATAAGATTTGCTGTTATGGGGATGGAATCCTTTCGTAAGACTTTCAGAAAAAAGGTACTGTTCTCTGTGAAAAAGCTTAAATGAGAATGTAGTTCAAAGACAGAATAAAGGTTCCCCAGCAAGGGACTGCCACCAACTGTCAGAATTTCTTTTAACAGATTTGATACAGGACGCCACCCTCCGGCGGAAATCCCCATACGGGAGACCTTCATGGCTTTTTTGTAATGATACAGGATTTCCAGATCACAGTGCTTTGCTGCAAAGCTTAACAAGGAGGGAAGTATCAGGGCGAATGTCTCATATATCTGTAGAATGTTATCACGACTTCGCAAAATGTCAATACCTTCATTACCCTGCTTTATTTCGGTTTCTCGCGGTAATACGATGGGAGCGATGCGAGGTTTTATTTCAATATATCCCTCCTTTTGCAGTGCATCAAAGACGCGATTGATGGTATAACGGCTCACATTGAATTGATGACAGAGTATTCTTGAGGATGGTATATAATCACCGGGTGGTATTTGGTTTGTAAGGATGCGCTGCTTTACTTCATGATAGACAAATGAGAATTTCGTTTCTTGTGCTTCCATACCCATATCCTTTCCGGTCTTTTTTCCATTATAGTATGCGACCTTCTGTTTGTCAGTATGCATATGCGAAGCTATTTGTTCACCTTGCCAATTTTGTATAAAACGTATAGGTATACCTTACCAATCGGGATGTTGTCAGGGTGTTTACCTGAAATTATAATAAAATCGTGAAATATACCTTGTTATGAAAGCGATGGATGCATGTGAATAAACAAAAAGTTCTTATAGCAGATGATTCAGAAATAAACAGAGCTCTTCTGATTGAAATCCTTGAGAATCAATATGACATTGTAGAAGCGGAAAATGGAGTAGAGGCAATAACTCTTCTTTCTCGCTACGGAACGGAATTTTCACTCTTATTACTGGATATCATGATGCCGGAAATGGATGGCTTCGAAGTTTTGGCTTATATAAAAAAAAGAAGCTGGAATGCCAACCTTGCGGTTATTATGATTTCCTCGGACAATTCTCCTGCGAATATAAAACAGGCATATGACTTCGGGGCATTTGATTATATAAGCCGGCCATTTGATCCTGCGATTGTCCAGCATCGAATAGCGAATACAATGCTGTTATATGCACGGCAGAATTACCTCGAAGAAATAATTGCACAGCAATATCAAAGTCAGGAAGAAAATAATAAGCTGATGATTTCTATCCTATCCCACATTGTAGAATTTCGTAATGGAGAAAGCGGCTCGCATATCCAGCATGTTCATACGATAACAAGGCTTTTGTTGGAAAACCTTATTCAACAAAGCACTCCGTATATGCTGACAGATACCGATATAGACGTCATCAGCACGGCTTCAGCACTTCATGATATAGGGAAAATCGCGATACCCGATGCAATTTTAAATAAGCCGGAACAATTAACAGCTGAGGAGTTTCAGGTAATGAAGACGCATACGGAGATCGGCGCTGAAATGCTGATGGAATTACCAGCGGAACAGCGGGAATCCGAGCTTGTCAAGATAGCCATTGAAATTTGCCGCTGGCACCATGAGCGATATGATGGAAGCGGCTATCCGGATGGGCTGAAGGGAGAAGAGATACCAATTGCAGCGCAGGTGGTAGCACTGGCAGATGTATATGATGCACTAACCAGTGAGAGGTGCTATAAAAAGGCATATTCACATACAAAGGCATTGCACATGATTGTAAATGGAGAATGCGGTGTGTTTAATCCAATGCTTATACAAGGTCTGATAGACATAAGTACTACACTTGCATTAAATCTCACCTATGATCAAGCGGATTCCTATAATGTGCAGGGATTGTTGAAAAAGGGAATACCGCATAAAAGGCGTGATGCTGTGGACACTCTGACCTATGAAGAAACTCTTGAATTATTATATACAGATGCATTAACAGGAGTATATAACCGAAGATATTATGAAGATTATATTCTTCTTCATGAAATACAAAATCTTTCCGTAATTGATATCGATAATTTCAAGGCTATCAATGATTCCTATGGTCACTTTGTCGGAGATATCGTTTTGCAAAAAATCGCCAAGCTAATATGCTCCAGTGTTGGAAAAGGAGACACTGTTATACGTTATGGCGGAGATGAGTTCATCATTATCTTTTGGAATCTGCCGATAGCGTTGTTCACCAAACGCTTAGAAAAGATACGCAATTCTGTATCTGAAATGAAGCTGGCGGATTATCCAAATCTAACTGTTTCTGTGAGCATTGGCGGTGTATATGAGAAAGGGGTAGCTGCAGAGCTTTTCATAACTGCGGACGAACTCATGTATCAAGCGAAAGCGGACAAAAATCTGGGGATAGTGAGTCTTTTGAAGGAAGAAACAGCGGATTTGAATAAAAGAGAGGAAGACATACGATGAATTTAAAGGATTGCTATACTGCTTTTGGCGGTGATTATGAGGAAGTGATGTCAAGACTGCGCTTAGAAAAGACAGTCACGAAATTCCTTTTGAAATATTCCGAGGACAAGAGCTTTTTTATGTTCAAAGAGGCTTTTGCTCGCAAAGATTATGATGAGGCCCTTCGCTTTATCCATACGCTGAAGGGAATCTGTCAGAATCTTTCATTTACCAGGCTGTATGAATGCAGCAGTCAAATTACAAAAGCATGCAGAGAAGGAGATTATCAAAGCGTGGAAAAGCACCTTCCTCAGCTTTCTAAATTGTATGATCAGCAAATAGCTGCCATAAAAGCGTATCAGAGACAGGGAGATTTTTGTAAATGAAGACGCAGCGCTCACATCGGTATGTAACGCGATTTCTAGCGTTCAGCTTCACTGGTTTTCTGCTGATCAGCATCGCTGTTTTTGGCCTGCTCGTATTTTTTATGGATCAGAAGAGCAATAAAAGTATTTATAAGGTCGGCGAACTATATATGTCGGGAATGAATCGTGAGATTTCAAAAAATTTTGAGAATGTTATAGATTTACGTTTCCGTCAGGTTGAGGGCATTATCACCGCTGTTACGACAAAGAACAGCAATAAGGAGAATCTGTACAACGAGCTGGTCTACAGAGCACAGATCAGAGACTTTGAATATCTGGCACTCTGTTCCGATAAGGGAAGTTTTGAAAACCTTTATGGAGAACAAATGCAGCCCAAGAATCCAGAGCCGTTTGTAAAAGCGCTAAAGCAGGGGGAACATCGGGTGGCGATAGGAGTGGACGCAAAAGGACGCGAAATAGTTTTATTTGGTGTTAAGGCAGTATATCCGATGAAAAGTGAAGAGAAATCAATTGGCTTGATAGCAGCAGTACCGTTAGCATATATTACTGATTTTTTATCACTGGATGATGCAACTGACATACTGTATTATCATATCATACGTCCTGACTACAGCTTTGTAATACGCAATGAAAATCCGGAGCTTTGGGAATATTTTGATCAATTACATCAGGGAAACGGCACAAAACAAAACAATCCGCTATATGGTCTTGCAGCGGCATGGAAGAGACAGGGGAATTATGCAACAACGTTAAAAGTTCAGGGCGAATACCGGCAGGTTTTTGGAACCGCGTTGCCAAACTCTGAATGGATTCTGGTTGCAGTTATGCCGTACGGTATATTAAGTGAGACGATGAATGCTTTAGGGTCTCAAAGGATGATGGCAACCATGCTTGCCTGTAGCTTTGTCATAGGTTATTTATTGATTATATTCATTCGTTTTTATTATATCAGCCAGCAGCAGGTACAGGAGCTTGATCATGCTCGAAGACTTGCAATGGAGGCAAATCAAGCAAAAAGTGAGTTTTTAGCAAATATGAGCCACGATATCCGAACACCGATGAATGCAATTGTAGGGATGACGGCGATAGCTGAAAATCATATAAATGATCGGGAACATGTGAAGGACTGTTTGAAAAAAATCACACTGTCCGGTAAACATCTGCTGGGACTGATCAATGACGTTTTAGACATGTCGAAAATCGAAAGCGGTAAATTGTCCCTGTCTTTTGAGCAGGTATCTTTGAAAGAGGTTGTGGAAGGAATTGTCAACATAATGCAGCCGCAGGTGAAAGCAAAGCAGCAGAGCTTTGAAGTACAAATCAATACAATAGCGACAGAGCATGTATGGTGTGATGGTGTACGCTTAAATCAGGTACTGTTGAATCTGTTATCAAATGCGGTAAAGTACACGCCGGAGGGGGGATTCATTCAATTAACTTTATATGAAGAGAAATCTTTAAAGGGAGAAGACTATGTGCAGCTACATATCTGTGTAAAGGATAATGGAATCGGAATGTCTCCTGATTTTTTGAAAAAAATATATGATTCCTATAGCAGGGCAGATGGTGCAAGAGTACAGAAAACAGAGGCCGAAGCTGCACGTGCACGTGTTGCCGAACTGAAAGAAAGCAACAAAGCGCTGGACGCTACCATGACACAGGCTGCTACAGACATGCAGAATGTACTTTATACGATCCCCAACATTCCTTATGACAGCGTACCCGAAGGCGTAGGTGCCGAAGACAATGTCGTAGAAAAGATGGGAGGCATGGAAACAGAACTTCCCAAAGATGCACTGCCTCACTGGGAACTGGCTAAAAAATACGATTTAATCGATTTCGACCTAGGTGTAAAGATTACAGGTGCAGGCTTCCCCGTATACAAAGGAAAAGGTGCCCAACTGCAACGTGCCCTGATCAACTTCTTCCTGGACGAAGCACGCAAATCCGGATATACTGAAATCATGCCGCCGACAGTAGTCAATGCCGCTTCAGGTTATGGTACAGGCCAGCTTCCCGACAAAGAAGGACAGATGTATCATTGCGAAGTAGATGATCTCTATCTGATCCCGACAGCCGAAGTACCTGTCACTAACATCTACCGTGATGTTATCCTGGAAGAAAAACAGTTGCCGATTATGAACTGCGCATACACACAATGTTTCCGTCGCGAAGCCGGTTCTTACGGTAAAGACGTACGCGGGCTGAACCGTCTGCACGAATTCTCCAAAGTAGAATTAGTGCGTATCGACAAGCCGGAACATTCTAAAGAATCCCACCAGCAAATGCTTGACCACGTAGAAGGCCTGTTGCAGAAACTGGAACTTCCATACCGTATACTCCGCCTTTGTGGTGGTGATATGAGCTTTACTGCTGCGCTTTGTTTCGACTTCGAAGTATACTCCGAAGCACAGAAACGCTGGCTGGAAGTAAGTTCCGTATCTAACTTCGACACTTACCAGGCCAACCGGCTGAAATGCCGCTACCGTAGTGCAGAAAAGAAAACAGAACTCTGCCATACGTTAAATGGATCAGCACTGGCACTACCACGTATCGTCGCCGCTTTATTGGAAAACAATCAAACCCCCGAAGGAATTAGAATTCCTAAAGCATTGGTTCCATACTGCGGTTTCGACATGATAGACTAAGAAACTTTCTACTCCTGTAAGGATGAGATATCTCTGCCCCTTACAGGAGTTTCCTTTATTAACCTTTAACACATTTACCCCCATGACAAAAAACACAAAAAGTTTCGTATTGCCATTGGCATTCATTGGCGTTATGTTCTTTTCACTGGGCTTCGCCCTTGGTATCAACTCAGTATTAGTCCCCGTATTGAAGGGATCACTGGAAATCAGTTCGGCCGAATCATATCTGATCATTGCCGCCACTTTCATCCCGTTCCTTATTTTTGGTTATCCGGCAGGCCTTACAATCAAAAAAATCGGATACAAACGAACAATGGTCCTTTCATTCCTTATGTTTGCCATAGCCTTCGGACTTTTCATACCATCGGCAAGTTATGAAAGTTTTCCTCTGTTTTTATTGGCTTCCTTTATCAGCGGAAGTGCCAACGCTTATCTGCAAGCTGCTGTAAACCCGTATATCACGATTCTGGGACCGATAGACAGTGCTGCCAAACGTATCAGCATTATGGGTATATGCAACAAACTCGCATGGCCGATTCCTCCTTTATTCCTGGCTTTCCTAATCGGAAAAGAAGTGACCGATATTACAGTAGCTGACCTGTTTCTGCCATTCTACGTTATTATCGCCGCATTCATCGCACTAGGTATTATCGCATACATGGCTCCCCTACCGGAAGTCAAAGCCGTCGGTGAAGACGACAGCGAAGAGGCAGCCGAAGCCTGTCCGTACGCCGCAAAGAAAACCTCCATCTGGCAATTCCCGCATTTATTATTAGGATGTCTTGCTCTCTTCTTATATGTAGGTGTAGAAACCGTATCACTGGGTACATTAGTAGATTATGCCACCAGCCTTCATTTGGAAAATGCAGCAATGTATGCCTGGATTGCTCCGATAGGCATTGTGATCGGTTACATCTGCGGCATCATCTTCATCCCTAAATATATGAGCCAGGCTACAGCACTGAAGATTTGTTCAGTGCTGGCTATCATCGGTTCCGTACTAGTAGTACTTACACCTGCCGATATATCCATCTATTTCATCTCATTTATGGCATTGGGATGTTCTTTAATGTGGCCTGCCCTATGGCCTTTGGCTATGGCAGATTTAGGAAAGTTTACCAAATCCGGTTCATCTCTTCTGATCATGGCAATGGCAGGCGGTGCTGTTATTCCGACCTTATTTGGCTATCTAAAAGACATTTCCGATATTCAGAAAGCATATTGGATTTGCCTTCCCTGCTTCCTGTTTATTCTATATTATGGGGTAGCCGGATACAAAATCAGAACGAAATAAATAAAGATATTCACATGGATATGGAAAGTCACTCATCAAAAGAGTGACTTTTCTTTTTATATTTCGTAAATAAGCCGTATCTTTGCCGAAATTTATAACATTCTGATAGCAGTTACGTAATAATACCAACAAATTAATTAGATAATGAACAAAATCATTAGCAAAGAACGCTTTTCTGAGAAAGTGTTTAAACTTGAAATTGAAGCTCCTTTAATTGCTAAATCCCGCAAAGCCGGCCACTTCGTCATTGTACGTGTAGGCGACAAGGGAGAACGTATGCCTCTGACGATTGCCGGTTCTGATTTGAAGAAAGGCACCATCACTCTGGTGATACAGGAAGTCGGGCTCTCCTCTACCCGTCTTTGTGAATTGAACGAAGGTGATTATATCACTGATGTAGTAGGTCCGCTCGGACAAGCTACTCATATTGAGAATTTCGGAACAGTTGTTTGTGCTGGTGGTGGTGTAGGTGTTGCTCCGATGCTTCCTATCGTACAGGCTTTGAAAGCTGCCGGAAACAGAGTGATCACTGTATTGGCAGGACGTAACAAAGACCTTATCATTCTGGAAAAAGAAATGCGCGAAAGCTCCGATGAGGTGATTATTATGACGGACGATGGCTCTTACGGGCGTAAAGGTCTGGTAACCGAAGGCGTGGAAGAAGTCATCAAACGTGAAAAGGTAGATAAATGCTTCGCCATCGGCCCTGCTATCATGATGAAGTTCGTTTGTCTGCTGACAAAGAAATATGAGATTCCTACCGACGTTTCATTAAATACCATCATGGTAGACGGAACCGGCATGTGTGGTGCTTGCCGTATCACGGTAGGAGGAAAAACGAAGTTCGTTTGTGTTGACGGTCCCGAATTCGACGGTCATCAGGTGGACTTTGATGAAATGCTGAAACGTATGGGTGCGTTCAAAAAAATTGAGCGTGAAGAGATGAACAAACTCCAGCCCGAATGTGAAGCAACGAAAGAGATAGATGAGAAAAGCCGCAACGCAGCCTGGAGACAGGAACTGCGCAAATCGATGAAACCGAAAGAACGTACAGCTATTCCACGTGTCGAGATGAACGAACTCGATGCCGAATACCGTTCACATAGCCGCAAGGAAGAAGTAAACCAGGGTCTGACCGCTGAGCAAGCAGTTACAGAAGCCAAGCGTTGTCTGGACTGCGCTAACCCTGGATGTATGGAAGGGTGTCCGGTAGGCATCGACATTCCGCGCTTCATTAAGAACATTGAGCGTGGCGAATTCCTCGAAGCAGCCAAAACACTGAAAGAGACAAGTGCGCTTCCGGCTGTATGCGGTCGTGTCTGCCCACAGGAAAAGCAATGCGAATCCAAATGTATACACTTGAAGATGAATGAAAAACCGGTAGCTATCGGTTATCTGGAACGCTTCGCTGCTGACTTCGAACGTGAAAGCGGACAAATTTCAGTACCTGTCATTGCCGAAAAGAACGGCATCAAAGTGGCGGTGATCGGTTCGGGTCCTGCCGGATTATCATTCGCAGGTGATATGGCAAAATACGGTTATGATGTAACAGTATTCGAGGCACTCCACGAAATCGGCGGTGTATTAAAATATGGTATTCCGGAATTCCGTCTGCCAAACAAGATTGTAGATGTAGAAATAGACAACCTCGTTAAAATGGGCGTTACTTTCATCAAAGACTGCATTGTAGGAAAAACAATCAGTGTGGAAGATTTGAAGGAAGAAGGTTTTAAAGGAATATTTGTCGCTTCCGGTGCCGGTTTGCCTAACTTTATGAATATACCGGGCGAAAACTCGATCAATATCATGTCTTCCAACGAATACCTCACTCGTGTCAATCTAATGGATGCTGCGAGCGAAGACTCTGACACTCCGGTAGCTTTCGGCAAAAATGTGGCTGTCATCGGTGGTGGTAATACTGCTATGGACTCTGTCCGTACAGCCAAACGCCTGGGTGCTGAACGTGCTATGATCATCTACCGCCGTTCGGAAGAAGAAATGCCTGCACGTATCGAGGAAGTGAAGCATGCCAAAGAAGAAGGAGTCGAATTCCTGACATTGCACAATCCGATTGAATATATTGCCGACGAACAAGGTTGCGTGAAACAGGTCATTCTCCAGAAGATGGAATTAGGAGAGCCGGATGCTTCCGGACGTCGCAGTCCTGTAGCCATTCCGGGAGCTACGGAAACAATCGATATCGATCTGGCCATCGTCAGCGTCGGTGTATCTCCGAACCCGATTGTTCCAAGTTCCATTAAAGGACTGGAATTAGGACGCAAAGGAACCATTGCCGTAGATGACAACATGGAATCATCTATTCCGATGATCTATGCCGGCGGAGACATTGTGCGCGGAGGAGCTACCGTAATCCTTGCCATGGGAGATGGCCGTAAAGCCGCTGCTGCCATGAATGAACAACTGCAAAGCAAGTAAAAGGACCACCTTATTATAACAGAAAGCCCCGTCTGCTGAATGCAAACGGGGCTTTCTTATCACAAGATACTTCTTACTTCACTACGCTATTCGTCGCAGGGTCCGGGAAAATCACGGTCGGTTTAAACGACTTCGCTTCCTCAAAATCCATCAATGCGTACGACATGATAATCACAATATCATCCGGTTGCACCTTGCGGGCGGCAGCACCGTTCAGACAAATCTTACCGGAACCGCGTTCACCTTTGATAATGTAGGTTTCAAAGCGTTCGCCATTGTTGTTATCAGCGATGTACACTTTTTCTCCCGGAATCATGTTGGCAGCATCCAGCAGGTCTTCGTCAATCGTGATACTACCCATGTAGTTCAAATTTGCCTCTGTGACACGTGCACAATGAATTTTCGACTTCAACACTTCAATCATCATAAGGTTTCGTCTTTTTTTAATTTAGATTTCTTTATACTTGATATTATCAATCAGTCTGACCTCTCCGCAGAACACTGTGATACAGCCTACTACATACAGAGAATCCTCCCAACTGCTTACCTTTTGCAGCGTGTTTCCGTCAACGATTTCAAAATACTCCAAACGCAATCCCGGAGCATCCTCTATCGCTTCTTCTACCATCTTCTGCGTCTCACTCACTGTATGAGATGCTGCAAAGGTACGACTTTTAAATAATGTCTGAGAAATATTTAAAGCATTTTCACGTTCTCGTGCTGATAAACGTTTATTCCGACTGCTCAGAGCCAATCCGTCCTCTTCACGAACGATAGGACAACCTACAATTTCCAGTTTATAATCCATCTGACGAACCATCTCCCGAATAATCGCCAGTTGCTGGAAATCTTTCTCTCCGAAATAAGCACGATCCGGTTGCACCGCGTCAAACAACTTGCTGACAATCTGGCAAACTCCGTTGAAATGTCCCGGACGGAAAGCCCCTTCCATCACCGTATCCAACGGAGCATAGCTGAATTCACGCGTATCCGGCTGCGGATACATCTCTTCTACCGAAGGAGCAAAGGCAAATGCTGCCCCGCAATCTTCCAACAAGCGGCAGTCAGCATCCAATGTACGCGGATACTTTGCTAAATCGTTTTTATCGTTAAACTGAGTGGGATTTACAAAAACACTCACTACTGTTACACCATTCTCACTTACGCTGCGCTTTACCAGTGATGCGTGTCCTGCATGTAAAGCACCCATTGTGGGTACCAGTCCTACCTTCTTACCCTGGGCTCTCAGTGCCGTCAATTCGGCCTGTAAGTCCTTGATAGTGTGTATTACTTTCATTTTTGTTAATTGGTTTATGTTTTGGTCGTTTGCAAAAACTCTGCAAAATAAACTAATATTTGCCACATAAAGAAAGAATA
>ERZ791934.671-NODE-671-length-43203-cov-5.625776_pt1 | contig 43203 bp, 51 predicted proteins | sample MGYA00510125_ERZ791934 | MGnify/ENA primary metagenome ERZ791934 (study PRJEB30046, sample SAMN00993240) | human gut metagenome | study: EMG produced TPA metagenomics assembly of the A metagenome-wide association study of gut microbiota in type 2...
CGCTATATTTTTTTGAATAAAATTAATATATAAATTGTTATTGACTTTAATATTATTTATGCTATACTAAATATAATTAAAAATAAAGAGAAAGGAAACTTAAAATGGACATAGATAAAATACCACGCTGGATTCTTGAGCTGGAGACAGAGGACGCAAACTTTATGAAAAATTTCGTTTTAAAGTCGGGCTCACTGAAGGAAATAGCAAAGATGTATGACGTATCATATCCCACCGTCAGGCTCAGACTTGATAAACTCATACAGAAAATAGAGATTAGCAGCCAGAAGGAGGAAGAACCTTTTCTGACATTTATAAAGGGCCTGGCAGTGGATTCAAAAATTGATCTTGAAACGGCAAAGCTTATAATTGATAAATATAAAGAAGAGAGGAAGTAATATTGATGCTGTCTGAATTTGCAAAAATAATTATAACAATCGTTATAACGCTGATTATATCCGGAAGCCAGAAATATATGAGCGTCAGAAAGAACTGGTATCTAGGGGCTGTTGTTCCGCTGCTTACAATAATAGCTATATCCGTGTTATATTTTATAAAGGATATTTCTATTTCTGTAAAGTCTGTACTGCCCTGCGTGATAATTATAACTTTGGAGATATTTCTTTGGATAGACGGACGCCGCCAGATTAGAGAGATGGAACTTAGGCGTATGAAAGCCAAAGATATTTGATGGAGGAAAAAAATATGGATATTGCTTTTAGCTTGATTATTGCTATAATAGTCGTAGTATTTCACTACTGGGCTTGCCGAAGAAGTCCTAAATACTGGTATTTAGGAGGTATAGTACCGCTTATATGGATTATATTGAATATAATTTCATTCATAAGCGGAAAAGTAAATTTTGCAGAAGACTGGAAGGTAATTGTTTTTCCAACTTTAATGATATTAATGATGTGGGCTGAAGGTCAGCAGTCGGCAAGGAAAAAAGAAACTGCTAAAATGAAAGTAAAGGATATTTAAGGATATTTAAGGAGGAGCTTTATAATGCTTACAATAGTTATCGGATTTATAATAGCCATAATATTAATGGCTGTAGAATATATTTTATGTACTAGGTTTAAAAACCCTCTCTGGGGCGGTATAATTCCTATGTTTATATTAATAGGTACTGTATGCATCTTTACGGCAGAGATAGTGCCCTTTGAGCTGCATTATGTTTTCCCTTTTATTATTCTTAATACCATATTTTTTGGAGACTGGAGTACAGGAAGAGAAAAATACAATAAAATCAGACAAGCTGAATTTGAGAAAATGAAGGCTGAAGATATATTATAACCGGTTTTTTAAAACCGGTTTTTCTTTTTAAAAGCCCGTATTTTAAGGAAATTAAGCCTTAAAATAAAAATTTTTAAATGTAAAGTAAAAATACTTGACAAAGGTGATTATCTGTATTAGAATATCACAGGTAAAGTAAAAAAGCTTTACACGGGAGTGAGTATTGTGGATATTTTAAAAACGACTCTGCTATATGATTTTTACGGAGAACTACTTACTGATAAGCAGAAGGAAATATATGAACTTTTTTATCAGAACGATATGTCGCTTTCGGAAATAGCGGGAGAGCTTGAGATAAGCCGCCAGGCTGTGAGGGACCAGCTCAAAAGGACGGAAAAGATACTTTCGGACTATGAGGAAAAACTCAGGCTTGTGGAAAGATTTATGGCGAATAAAAGCTCGGCAGTAAGAATAAGAAAACTGATAGATGAACTCGAGAAGAAAAGCGAACTTTCTGAGAACGCATTGGAAATAGCCGAGCAGATACGACAGGCAGTTGGCGAGATAACGGAATAATGATTTGCTACAACCGCTTTTAATGGAGGATAATATATGGCTTTTGAAAATTTGTCCGATAAGCTGCAATCCGTATTTAAGCAGCTCAGGAGCAAAGGCAAGCTGACTGAAAAAGACGTCAAGGACGCCATGAGAGAAGTAAAGATAGCTCTTCTTGAGGCGGACGTCAACTATAAGATAGTAAAACAGTTCGTAAACAGGGTAAATGAGAGAGCTGTCGGAAGTGAGGTTTTAGAAAGCCTTACACCGGGACAGCAGGTAATAAAGATAGTTAATGAAGAGCTTATAGAGCTTATGGGCTCTGCCCAGAGCAAGCTTACATTTGCCAATAGACCGCCTACAATATATATGATGGTAGGTCTTCAGGGTGCCGGTAAAACTACAACTTCCGGTAAACTTGCGGGACTTCTTCGCAAGCAGGGAAAAAATCCCCTTCTTGTAGCCTGCGACGTTTACAGACCCGCCGCTATAAAACAGCTGCAGGTTGTAGGAAAAAATTACGATATACCGGTTTTTGAGATGGGCGATAAGCTCAGCCCCGTTGAAATAGCTAAAGAATCACTTGTCTTTGCTGAAAAAAACAGATACGATGTGATTTTGATAGATACAGCCGGACGACTCCACATTAATGAGGAGCTTATGGACGAGCTGAAAAATATCAAAGAGGCTGTCAAGCCGCAGGAAATACTCCTTGTTGTCGATGCGATGACAGGACAGGACGCCGTTACGGTTGCCGAAAGTTTTAACGAGCAGCTTGGAGCGGACGGTATAATCCTGACAAAGCTTGACGGTGATGCCAGAGGCGGTGCGGCGCTTTCGGTAAGAAGCGTTACAGGAAAACCCATAAAGTATATCGGTATGGGTGAAAAGATGGAGGACCTGGAGCCCTTCTATCCCGACAGAATGGCATCAAGAATACTCGGAATGGGCGATGTGCTTTCACTTATTGAGAAGGCGCAGGAAGCTTATGATGAGAAGCAGGCAATGGAAATGGCTCAGAAGATGAGAAACAATGAGTTCGACCTTGAGGATTTCCTTGATCAGATGCAGCAGATAAAGAAAATGGGGCCTTTGAAGGACCTTTTGGGAATGATACCGGGACTCAGCCAGTATAATCTTGGCGATGTGGAGGTAGACCCGAAGGCTATGGCTCACATTGAGGCTATCATACAGTCTATGACAAAAGAGGAGAGACAGAATCCCTCAATACTTAACGGACCCAGAAAAAAGCGTATAGCCAACGGTTCGGGAAGAACGATAGCCGAAGTAAACAGACTGCTTAAGCAGTTTGAAGAAATGAAAAAAATGATGAAACAAATGAACTCAATGGCAAAAGGAAAAAAAGGCAGAATGAAGATGCCGTTTTTCAGGTAAGGTATTTACGCAAAAGCGTTTAGATACAAAAATATTTTTGGAGGTGAATTTTCAAATGGTAAGAATCAGATTAAAAAGATTAGGAGCTAAGAAAGCGCCCTTCTACAGAATAGTAGTTGCTGACCAGAGAACATCAAGAAACGGAAAGTCTATCGCAGAGATCGGATACTACGATCCTACAAAAGAACCCGCAGTATTAAAGGTTGACGCTGACCAGGCTAAAGAATGGATCGCAAAAGGCGCTCAGCTTTCAGATACAGCTAAGTCTTTATTAGTTAAAGCCGGAGTTATCGAATAATTCGGCAGGAGGTACAGCTATGAAGGAATTATTGGAGGTTATAGCCAAAAACCTTGTTGATAATCCTGATCAGGTTACTGTATCGGAGGTAAAAGGCGAACGCTCAATAATCCTTGAGCTTAAGGTCGCTCCCGATGACATGGGTAAAGTTATCGGCAAGCAGGGCAGAATTGCCAAGGCTATAAGAACTGTTGTAAAAGCCGCAGCAATCCATGATGATAAGAGAATTGTTGTGGAAATAGTACAGTAAAATGAGACGGGGAGTATGCTAAACATGCTCCCCGTGATAATATCAACAGCATAATAATTTGGGAGTTAGGGGGTCACTCCTAACTTTTTTAGGATATGGGAGCATAAAAATGGAAAATTTTTTTGAAATCGGAAAAATCGCGGGGACGCATGGAATAAAGGGAACACTTAAAATTTTCCCCACGACCGACGAGCCCTCACGTTTTGAATTACTTAAAGAGGTAATACTGGAAGTTAAAGGCGAAAGAAAGGTGTGCAGAATAGCAAAGGTGGCATATCATAAAAACTTTGTGCTTCTCACGCTTAAAGAATATAATGACATAAATCAGGTGGAAGGCTTTAAAAACGGCAGAATATTGATACCTGAGGAAAAGGCGCTTCCCCTTGGGGATAACGAATACTATACAAGAGACTTGTATGAGATGGATGTTTATACCGATGAAGATGAATATTTGGGAAAAATAAGTGAAGTATATACAACAGGAGCAAATGACGTATACGGAATAACAGGAGAAGACGGAAAAGAGCTTCTTATTCCCGCCATTAAGCAGTGTATACTTTCAGTAAATGTACCCGATAGAAAAATGGTCGTAAAACTTCTGGAAGGACTGAGATGATGAAGAGCTTTTATGTACTCACACTTTTTCCTGAAATGATAGATGCGGCTCTGTCACACAGTATAATCGGGCGTGCCGTAAACGAGGGAATAATAAATGTAGAAGCGGTAAATATAAGGGATTTTTCAAAGGACAAGCACAGACACGTTGATGATTATCCCTACGGCGGAGGAGCAGGTATGGTAATGCAGCCTCAGCCCATATATGACGCCTATAAAAGCATAGAAGAAAAGGCAGGAAAAGCCAGGGTCATTTATATGAGCCCCCAGGGAAAAAGATTTAATCAGAAGATAGCGGAGGAGCTTTCAAAGGAAGAAAGCATAATACTTCTCTGCGGCCACTATGAAGGTGTAGACGAAAGAATAATTGAAGAAATAGTAACTGATGAAATATCCATCGGAGACTTTGTGCTTACAGGAGGAGAACTTGCGGCCGCCGCCATAATTGATGCGGTGTCAAGACTTGTGCCGGGAGTTCTTAATAAGGAGGAAAGCCATGAAATAGAGAGCTTTTCGGACGGACTTCTGGAGTATCCCCAGTATACAAGACCGCCGGTGTTTATGGGCAGAGAGGTGCCGGAAGTTCTTCTTTCAGGCCATCATGCCAATATAGATAAATGGAGAAGGGAACAGTCCATAATAAGGACATATCAGAAAAGACCTGATATGCTTGATGAGGCTGTTTTAACGGCCAAGGAAAGGAAATTCCTTGACAGCATAAAAGAGGAGAAATAAAATGGACATACGTGTTTTCGGTATTGAAGGAGATTCCATAGTTGACGGCCCCGGAATAAGGCTGGCTGTGTTCACTCAGGGATGTATCCATAACTGCGAAGGGTGCCATAATCCCGAAAGCCATGACCCCAACGGCGGAAAAATTATTGATACCGATAGAATAATAAAATTTGCATCTGAAAATCCGCTTTACGACGGAGTAACTCTGACAGGCGGCGACCCCTTTTATCAGCCCGTACCCTGTGCTGTAATTGCTGAGGGAGTTAAAAAGCTTGGACTTAACGTATGGACTTTTACAGGCTATACATGGGAACAGATAATGAACAGCGGAAACGAAGACTTTATGAGACTTCTTAAGGCAAGCGACGTACTTGTGGACGGAAGATTTGAAAAGGATAAGCGTTCCCTTGAGCTGAAATTTAAAGGCAGTACAAATCAGAGGACAATAGATGTAAAAGCCAGCCTTGAAAAGGGCGAGGTAGTTCTTTGGGAAGAAAAAACATATTTCTAAAAGATAAAACAGGTTTTTATAATTCATATATAATGAGAGGACGGAAAAAATGGCAGCAACAAGTGTTGAAGCATTAGAAAAGCGCCGTATATTCGGCATCATATCCCATCCTGACGCAGGTAAAACAACTTTAACCGAAAAACTTCTTTATCATGGAGGAGCCATAAGAGAAGCAGGTTCAGTAAAGGCAAGAAAGACAGGAAAAGCGGCAAAAAGTGACTGGATGGAAATCGAGAAACAGAGAGGTATTTCCGTAACATCATCGGTAATGCAGTTTGAATATGACGGAAAAGTTGTTTCAATCATGGATACTCCCGGACATAACGACTTCGGCGAGGACACATACCGTATACTTACATCAGTTGACAGTGCCGTAATGGTTATTGACGCGGCAAAGGGTGTCGAGGCACAGACAAAGAAACTGTTCAAAGTATGCAGTATGAGAGGAATCCCCATTTTTACATTTATAAACAAGCTGGATAGACAGGCAAAGGACCCTCTTGAACTTCTTGAGGACCTGGAGGAAGCCCTTGGACTGCCTTCCGTAGCGGTTACATGGCCCATAGGAAGCGGACAGCTTTTTGAAGGCGTATATAACAGAATGGAAAACTGCGTACTTCTTTACAGAAGCAACGAGGTAATAGAGCTTGGAGAAGACGGAGTATTTGGAAAAGAGCTTGAAGGCAGAATAAGCGACGCAAACCTTGATATACTCAGGGGAGAGATAGAGCTTGTTGACGGTGCCGGCAACGAATTTGACAAGGAAGCCGTAGACGCGGGAAAACTTTCACCCGTATTCTTTGGTTCAGCCCTTGCTGACTTCGGAGTTACAATGTTCCTTAAGCATTTCCTTGAGATGTCACCTTCTCCCGGAAACAGAAAGACAACCACAGGAGAAGTTAAACCCACAGATAACTTCTTCAGCGGATTTATTTTCAAGATACAGGCTAATATGAATCCTGCCCATAGAGACAGACTTGCCTTTTTGAGAATATGCTCAGGCGTATTTGAGAGGGGAATGAATGTTACCCTTACAAGAAACGGCAAGCAGATGAAGCTTTCACAGTCAACACAGCTTATGGCAAACGACAGGGAGACTGTTGACGTTGCCTATGCGGGAGACATAATAGGTATATATGACACAGGAAACTATCAGATAGGTGATACTCTTACCGACTCAAAGGAAAAGATATTCTTTGAGCCCCTTCCTACGTTCCCTCCCGAGCTTTTTGCAAGGGTAAGACCTGTTGATACCATGAAAGCAAAACAGTTCCAGAAGGGCGTTGAGCAGCTTGCACAGGAAGGTGCCATTCAGGTATATACAAATGAATATAATGAGGTAATTCTCGGTGCTGTAGGACAGCTCCAGTTTGAAGTTTTTGAATACAGACTTTTGAACGAGTACAATTCTGAAATAAGAATGGAGCATCAGGACTATTCGGTTGCCAGATGGGTGCTTGATATGGAACCCGCTGACATAAAGGAACTCCTTAATGCCAGAAGCACCCTTGTGTTTGACCACTTTATGAGACCTCTTATCCTCTTTGCTAACCAGTATACATTAAACACATTTATGGAAAAGTATCCTGATGTTAAGCTTATTGAGGCTCACGAAGTAAAATCTTTAGTTGAATAATATAAAAAAGGACTTTCCGAAACAGGAAGGTCCTTTTTATTATTGGTATTTAATGAAGCTTATAAAAAAGACTTTCCGTAATCGGAAAGTCTTTTCGTGCATATATTTTATTAGTCATCAAATGTCAGGCCATGTTTTACTCTGTCGCGTTCTTCCGCGGTTTTTCCGTCATTCCACTTTGACATATCTCCTACGAGATAGCCTGTTATACGGCGGATTCTCTGGAAGTGAGGGCCTTCTTCTTCGCTTCTTCCGCATTTAGGGCATGTATCTCCGATTATGCCGTTAAATCCGCAGCAGGGGTCTCTGTCAACGGGGTGGTTGATTGAACCGTATCCGATACCCTGTTCTTTCATATAACGAACAACCTTCTCGAAGGCATCGAGGTTCTGTGTAGGGTCACCGTCGAGCTCGATATATGAAATATGTCCGGCATTTGTAAGAGCATGATAAGGAGCCTCAAGCTGTATCTTCTTGAATGCGCTTATGGGGTAATATACAGGAATATGGAAGCTGTTTGTATAGTAATCCCTGTCTGTTACACCTTCGATGATACCATATTTTTCTTTATCTATTCTTACAAATCTTCCTGAAAGACCTTCAGCGGGTGTAGCAAGAAGAGTAAAGTTCATATGGTATTTCTGTGAATACTCGTCCATACGGCGGCGCATATGTGAAACGATGTCAAGACCAAGGTTCTGAGCTATTTCGTTTTCACCGTGGTGGTATCCGATAAGAGCCTTAAGTGTTTCGGCAAGACCGATAAATCCTACTGAAAGAGTACCATGCTTAAGTATTTCACGGATTTCATCGTTGGGTGATAACTTGTCGCTGTCAATCCATACGCCTTCTCCCATAAGGAAGGGGAAGTTATGAACTTTTTTCTTTGCCTGTATTTCAAAACGTTCAAGAAGCTGTTCTACTACAAGGTCAATCTTGCTGTCAAGTTCCTTGAAGAACCAGTCAATGTTTTTATTTGCTTCAATGGCGATACGAGGAAGGTTTATACTTGTGAAGCTTAAGTTTCCTCTGCCGTTTGAAATTTCTTTTGTGGGGTCATATACGTTAGCCATAACTCTTGTACGGCAGCCCATATATGAAATTTCTGTTTCAGGTTTTCCGTTATAGTATTTAAGGTTGAAAGGAGCATCCTGGAAAGAGAAGTTAGGGAACAGTCTCTTTGCACTTACTCTGCAGGCAAGTTTGAAAAGGTCATAGTTAGGCTCGCCGGGATTGTAGTTGATTCCTTCCTTTACTCTGAATATCTGAATAGGGAAGATGGGAGTTTCTCCATGTCCAAGACCTGCTTCAGTAACAAGAAGCATATTTTTCATTACCATACGGCCTTCTGTTGATGTATCCATACCATAGTTGATGGATGAGAAAGGTGTCTGAGCACCGGCTCTTGAATGCATTGTATTAAGGTTATGGATAAATGCTTCCATTGCCTGATATGTAGCTTTATCTGTCTCGGCAGCTGCCTTGCGTTTTGTAAATTCCTGAACCTTTTCAACTTCTTTTTCGTCAAATCCTTTTTCGATAAGAAGTTCTCTTTCTCTTGCGTCATACTCAGGATTTTCATCAAGGGCAGGCTCAAAGCCTTCTTTCTTAAGAGTATTCTGTAAGTCTTCTATATCGTCATCAACAAGTTTATTGTCAAGAAGCTCAAGGGAGTTCTTTAAAAGTCTGAAGTAGCGTTTTTTGTAAGTCTTCTTAACGCCGGGAGCAAGGCCGTAGTCAAAGTTAACGATTGACTGTCCGCCGTGCTGGTCATTCTGGTTAGACTGAATTGCTATGCAGGCAAGGGCTGAATAGCTTGAGATATCATTGGGCTCACGAAGAACGCCATGGCCTGTTGAGAAGCCGTCTTTAAAGAGCTTAAGTATATCTATCTGGCAGCATGTTGTTGTTAAAGTATAGAAGTCAAGGTCATGAATGTGGATATCGCCGTTTCTGTGAGCTTCTGAGTGCTTGGGGTTAAGAACATACATTTCGTTGAAATGTTTTGCTCCCTCAGAACCGTACTTGAGCATAGCTCCCATGGGTGTATTGCCGTCGATGTTGGCGTTTTCACGTTTTATATCACTTTCTTTGGCATCTGAATATGTGATGTCCTCAAAAGTTCTCATAAGACGTGTATTCATATCCCTTACTCTTGTTCTTTCAGCTCTGTAAAGGATGTAGCTTTTTGCTGTGCGGACATATCCATGGGAAATAAGTACGCTTTCAACTTTATCCTGAATCTGTTCTACTGTAGGTATGTCAACGCCTTCAGCCTCAAGAAGATGAAGAACCTCACCGGCAAGGGCAAGGCATGTTGCATTATCCTTAGGGCCTGTTGTAGCGCCGAAAGCTTTATTCATGGCGCTGGCGATTTTATTGATGTCAAAATAAGCGGTACGTCCGTCACGCTTTTTGATAGATGTTATCATTTCTTTTCCTCCCCAAAATATTGTGGTCAAGTAACTATATATTGGTCTATATCGATTGTACGTGTCAACATCTAGTATTTTACATCAGCGAAAAATAATAGTCAATGTGCACTATAGCCAAAATGGCAAAGCTAATATAATAAATTTTTCGGGAGTAATATTCTTATGGAAACTTTCTGCTGTTTTAAACAAAAAGAAGTCATAAATGTATGTGACGGTTTTAGATTCGGATATGTAAATGACCTGGTAATAGACATCAGGTGCGGACAGATAACCGATATAATAATACCCGTGCAGACTAAAAACGGCCTGTTTTATTCAAAGGATAAGCAGTACAGAATTCCCTGGAGCGCAATAAAAAGAATAGGCAGTGATATAATACTTGTGGAAGTGGATACAAGGGCAGTGTGCATAAGGAAAAATTAGTTGACCTGAGGAAAAATTTGACTTATGATTATACCTGTATTAAGGCTGTTTTTTGAGCCTAAGAACAGGGGGATAAAATATATGCGATGTCCTTTTTGTGGAAATGATGACACAAAGGTAGTCGACTCAAGGGCACAGGACGACAACACAGTTATAAAAAGAAGAAGATTATGTGAAAAATGCGATAAGAGATTTACAACCTATGAGAGGATAGACACGGTTCCGCTTATAGTTGTAAAACGTGATGGCACCCGTGAAGTATTTGAAAAAAGCAAGATACTTAACGGCATTGTCAAAGCATGCAATAAAAGAAATATATCCATGAAGCAGATGGAAGCTCTTGTGGAAGATATAGAAAATTCCATTATGAATTCGCCTTCAAAGGAAATATCATCGGGAGAGCTTGGAAATATGGTAATGGACAGATTAAAAAATCTTGATGAAGTTGCCTATGTAAGATTTGCTTCTGTTTACAGACAGTTTAAGGACATAAATACATTTATGGACGAACTTAACAAACTTCTCGACGAAAAAAAGAACTAAAACCATATAAAAAAGCCTCCCATATATTTGGGAGGTTTTTATATTAATAATAGGGGTGTAAAATCTTTTTATGCTCCGAAACTTTCTCTGAGCCTGTTTATTATCTTTTTTTCCATCCTTGATACCTGTACCTGAGATATTCCTATCTCCTTTGCGGTCTCGCTCTGGGTCTTGTCTTTAAAGTACCGCAGGAAAATAAGCTTTCTCTCCTTGGGGTCCAAATCTACAAGTATCTGCCTGAGAGTTATGATGTCCGCTATATCATCCGTATTTCCTTCACATAAGCGGTCAATAAGATATACAGGTGAGCCGTCGCTTCTGTAAACGGTTTTAAATATGCTTTCAACTTCCCTTGATGAGTCGAGGGCCTCAACAAGAGTTTCTGTATCTATGCCCATTTTGTCGGCCAGTTCACTTATGGTAGGCTCTTCACCGTATTTTGATGTCAGCTGTTCCCTTAAAAACTTGGCTTTTGCAGCCGTTTCCTTAAGGGGACGGCTTACCTTTATCATTCCGTCGTCCCTCAGAAAACGCCTTATCTCACCCATTATCATCGGTACCGCATAGGTTGAAAATTTTACGTCAAAGGAAGAATCAAATTTGTCTATGCATTTTATAAGGCCTATGGCGCCTATCTGAAAAAGGTCATCCGTTTCACATCCTCTGCCGCGGAATTTTCTGACGACGCTCCATATAAGACCGCTGTTTTCCTCAATAAGACGTTCCTTTGCCGCAGTGTCGCCCTGCTGGGCCAGCTCTATGAGTCTTTTTGTATCATCCAATACAAACCCTCCATAGTCATTCGGCGTCTGATAACCGTTTTGACATAATTATTTTTGTACCCTTTCCCGGCTGGGACTCTACATCAAGCCTGTCCATAAATGACTCCATGACAGTGAATCCAAGACCTGAACGCTCAAGCTCTGGTTTAGATGTATAAAGGGGAGTCATGGCCTTTTGTATATCCGCTATGCCCCTGCCGTAATCGGATACTTCTATGTATACTTCTCTTCCGATGTAGGAACATAAAAGGGTGATATCGCCGCTTGTTCCCTCATAGCCGTGAATTATTGAGTTGGTCACGGCTTCGGATACGGCGGTCTTGATGTCTGTTATTTCCGAAACTGTGGGGTCAAGGGGCATAATAAATGCCGAAACAGCCATTCTGGCAAAGGCTTCGTTTACCGGAAGGGAAGAAAATGTCAGTGCCATATTATTTTTATCTTTCATTTTTATGTACCTCCTGATTGATGCCAAGGACGGCGTCTTCAACTGTTTTATAGGAATGTATTATCCTGTATATGCCTGATATGGAAAGTATGCGGTCAGCCTCCTTTGATGGGCTGGCTATGGAAAGTCTGCCGCCAAGGGCTGATACGGTTTTATATCTTCCGATTATCATTCCTATGCCCGAACTGTCCATAAACTTGACTCCGCTCATATCAAGTATCAGACTGTCCGCACCCGATATATACAGCTCCCTTTCGGTAAGACGGCGTATTTCTTCGGAAAATCTGTGGTCAATGTCTCCTTCTATTTCGGCAATTACTGATTTGCCTCTTTTTCTGAAATGGATATCCATATAATTTCTCCTTTCGTTACTGCCCGCTTTGCTGCGGTAAGTTTACTATAATATAAATTATTGGCTGTAAATACAAAAATAATTCGCAAATCAGGACAAAAAAATACCTCATTCAGCTTGAATGAGGTTGGGCAGTATTAAATCAGGGGAATATATTCCTCCGGCAGGCATAAAAAAACCACGCGGCGGACGCGTGGTTTTCTTTATCAGCATTTTTCAACTTCAGGATATTCAACACCAAAAGTTTCAACGGTTACTTTTTTCATTTTCTGCTCTTCAAGGGGTTTGTCAGAATAGTTTGTTCTTACACCTGCGATGGCGTCAACAACGTCCATTCCTTCGATTACCTTTCCGAATGCAGCATATTCTCCGTCAAGATGAGGAGCATCCTGGTGCATAATGAAGAACTGTGAACCTGCTGAATCCTTCATCATTGATCTTGCCATTGAAATAACTCCTCTTTTGTGCTTAAGAGTATTTTTTTCAAAGCCGTTGTGTGAGAATTCTCCTCTTATACGGTATCCGGGACCGCCTGTACCCTGTCCGAGAGGGTCGCCGCCCTGAATCATAAATCCTTCGATAACTCTGTGGAAAATGATTCCGTCATAGAAGTTTTTGTTTATAAGTGAAATAAAGTTGTTTACTGTATTGGGCGCATATTCGGGGTAAAGTTCAACTTTGATTATGCCGCCGTTTTCCATTTCGATAGTTACAACAGGATTTTTGTTTTCCATTATGTTCTTCCTTTCTTTTTGCAATGTTTATCAGTTTAATACGATATGCTCTGCATATCGGGATTAACGGTTATTTATTTTCCCAGGTAAAGTTGGCTTTTTCTTCTTCCGAGCGGAAATCGGATTTATTGTTATCTTCATCTTCTTGGGAGGTCTGAGGATTATTCTGGTTCTCTATGTAATCTGCTTTAAGCTCCCTGTAGAATTCGGTATCAGCCGCTTTGAAGTAGGGGATTACATACAGACCCGCAATGCCAAATGTGACACCGGTTAAAAGAAACCAGCCTATAAAGGAAAGGTCCAGAAGAAAAAGTCTCAATCTTCTGCCTTTCATCATATTTTTGCTTATCCTTAAGGCATCAAGAGGCGATATCTCAGGACATTCGGCTAAAATATATATGGCCGCCCTATAGCTGTATGACGCAACAATTCCTGGCACTATCAAAAGCAGTGACCATAAGAATGTAAACAGTCCGCTTAAAACTGTAAGGCCTATGGCTCGGAATATATTATCGAATCCGTCGAAAAATGTCATAAAGTCAGCATCTTTTCTCTTGGAGACTTCAAGAAAAAATATGGAGCTTCCAAGACAAAGCGCAGAGAAAAATACTATCAGAGCGATATATTCGGCTAAAAGGACAAAGGACGAATATCTTCTGAAAAGTATAGACAGATTATGCACCGAAAATTCCAATACGGGGAAAATGAGCATATATATGAGAGCAAATGATACACAGGCTCCCTTTTTTTTCTTTACAGAATTTTTGGCCCTTTGTTTTATTGTATTAAACATTTTTTACACCTCACAATGCATTGTAATTTTAGCATAAATAGAAAAGTAAATCAACAAGCTGAAAGACTGGCTTTTCAAACGGTCTTTATATGGTGACAAATCTGTATTTTAAAAAGTTTTGGTTATTGATATATATGCACTTTTTCATAAAATACTGTTTTATTGACACTGACAATTAAAAATGTTACCATATTCCTATAATACTAAGGAGGTGCTTTATGGAAACAAAAGAAATATTGAAATGTATTGACCATACACTTTTAAAGGCTGTTTCTGACAGGCAGGGAATTATGACATTATGCGAAGAAGCCGTAAAATACGAAACGGCATCGGTGTGTATTCCGCCTTCCTATGTAAAAGAAGTCAAGAAAAAATTCCCTTCTCTTGACGTATGTACCGTAATAGGATTTCCTCTTGGGTACAATACTACGGCAGTAAAGGTTTTTGAGGCCCAGGACGCCGTAAAAAACGGAGCGGACGAAATAGATATGGTAATAAACCTTGGAGCCGTAAAAAACGGGGAATTCGACTTTGTAACAGATGAAATATCCGCTGTAAAAAAAGCAGTGGGAGACAAAATACTTAAAGTTATAATTGAGACCTGCTATCTTACCGATGATGAAAAAATAAAGCTCTGCGAATGTGTGACAAAGGGCGGGGCAGACTATATAAAAACATCAACAGGTTTCGGAGATGCGGGAGCAGATATCAAAGATATCGCACTTTTCAAAGAGCATATTGGCTCAGGCGTAAAAATCAAGGCTGCCGGAGGCATTCGTACAAAAGAAGCGATGGAGGAATTCATCAATGCCGGATGCAGCCGCATAGGAACAAGCGGAGCTAAGAATATTGTTTAAATTGATATAACAAGGAGGAATTATTTATGTCAGCTGCTAACACACCTACCCCCCATAACGCCGCAAAATACGGTGAAATAGCTAAAACAGTTTTAATGCCCGGTGACCCTCTCAGAGCGAAATTTGTTGCCGAGACATTTCTTACAGAAGTAAAACAGTTTACAGGAATAAGAAATATGTACGGTTTTACCGGAAAATATAATGGCAAAGAAGTATCAGTTATGGGAAGCGGTATGGGTATGCCTTCAATGGGACTTTATTCATATGAACTTTTCAACTTCTATGATGTAGAAAATATTATAAGAATCGGAACAACAGGAGCTATCCATGACGACCTTAAACTTGGCGACCTTGTAATCGCTCAGGGTTCATGTACTGATTCAAACTTTGCAAGCCACTTTGAGCTTCCCGGAACATTTGCTCCTATCGCAAGCTTTAAGCTTCTCAGAGGCGCCGTTGAAGCTGCTGAGAAACTCGGAATCGGATATATGGTAGGAAATGTTCTTTCAAGTGATGTATTCTATAACGAAACATTTGACAGAATACTTCAGTGGAAGAAGATGGGCGTACTTTGTGTTGAGATGGAATCTGCTGCACTTTATATGAATGCTGCTCAGGCTAAGAAAAATGCACTTTGCGTACTTACAGTTTCCGACTGCCCGTTACAGGGACTCGAAACATCAGTTGAAGAAAGAGAAAGATCATTTACAAATATGATGAAAGTTGCTCTTTCACTGGCATAATTTATTAAAGACAGCGGCCGGAGAAAATATCTTCGGCCGCTTTTTTGACCTTAAAAGGAGGAAAATGCTATGACAGACAGAGAACTTGTTATGGAAGCTATTGAAGCAAGAAAAAAGGCATACGCGCCATATTCCGGATATATGGTAGGCGCTGCGCTCCTTACGGAAGACGGAAAGGTCTACAGAGGATGTAATATAGAAAATGCGGCCTATTCTCCCACAAACTGCGCGGAAAGAACTGCTTTTTTCAAGGCTGTGTCGGAGGGAGAAAGAAAATTCAGCGCCATAGCCGTTATAGGTGCCCATAAAGACGCAAAGCCCGAGGACTATGGATATTTTTATCCCTGCGGCGTATGCAGGCAGGTTATGATGGAGTTTTGCAGACCTGATTCATTCAGGGTAATAACGGCAAAAAATGAAGATGATTTTAATGTCTATACCCTCAGGGAGATACTGCCCAACGGGTTTGGACCCAGTGATTTAAGTTATCAGGATTGAGATGAATTATGAGAAATACGACTCTTTGTTATATAATTAAAGACGGAAACTGTCTTATGCTGCATAGGACAAAAAAAGAAAATGACCAGTCCCATGACAAATGGCTTGGGATAGGAGGAAAATTTGAGGACAAGGAAAGTCCCGAGGACTGCGCCTTAAGGGAAATAAAAGAAGAAACAGGCCTTACCGTTACGGACTACAGATACAGGGGCATAGTCACATTTATTTCAGATGTGTGGGAAACCGAATATATGCATCTTTTTACCGCCACAGCTTTTTACGGTGATTTGATAGAGTGTGACGAAGGAGACCTTGAGTGGATAAAATTTGATGAGCTTTTGAAACTGCCAATGTGGGAAGGAGACAAGATATTTTTGAATCTTCTCGCTTCCGATGAACCGTTTTTTTCTTTGAAACTCAAATATGAGGGAGAAAAGCTTGTGCTGGCGGTCCTTAACGGCAAAGACCTGGATATAGGAGAATAAAATGGAAAACATATTAGTCAGCGCCTGTCTTTTGGGAGTATCCTGCCGTTATGACGGAAAAAGCAAACCAAATGAAAATGTGATAGCCCTTAAGGACAGGTATAATATCATACCCGTATGTCCCGAAATAATGGGAGGACTGCCAACACCGAGGAATGCATCTGAGATACAGGGGTGTCAGGTAGTGATGGGCAACGGAACAAACGTAACCAAGGAGTACCGGAAGGGCGCAGAGGAAGTTTTGAGACTGTGCAGGCTTTTTGAGTGTAAAAGGGCTGTGCTTAAAGAAAAAAGTCCTTCTTGTGGCTGCGGAAAGGTATATGACGGCACATTTTCAGGAAAACTCATAGATGGAAACGGAATAACAGCAAAACTTTTAATGGAAAACGGGATAGAAGTTTTTGGAGAGACAGGTATAATGAATCTTGACTGATTTATAAAAATATACGGCTTTAAAAACAGAAAAAGTTCAGAAATGGATTTTTATATAAGTCATTAGAGATTTTATATATAACTGCATAAATCAGTAACATAAACAGCTTAAAATTAACGGTTTTGGCTATAACACGGGCATATATGCGCAGTTTTGCTTATTATTAAACAAATTTATGCTTGACAGAAACTGGTATTTGGTATGGGCCGAACCTTGCAATTAAAAGCCTAATGTTATATAATATTTCCCAGATGTTGTTTTTTTATCTGCTAAAGGGGGTTTTTCTTGTGGTATTTGGCGTAATGGCACGTGCTGTTGAGTATGATGGTGACGATGCTGCGCGTATACATCATTTAGTTAGAGTTCATTCATTTGCAAGAATAATAGGTAAAGCTGACGGCTTTGATGAAAACAATCAAAAGATAACAGAGCTTGCGGCTATACTTCATGACATAGGAATCCATAATGCCGAGAAAAAGTATGGTTCAATAGACGGAAAATATCAGGAGATAGAGGGAGAGCCTGTGGCAAGAGCCATAATGGAAGATGCCCATATACCTTCCTGGATAATTGACAGAGTGTGCTATATAGTAGGACATCATCATACACTCAGCGCCATAGACGGTATGGATTTTCAGGCTGTTATAGAGGCCGATACACTTGTAAATATATTTGATAAGAAAATTACTGACAAGGAAAAGATAACTCTTATAAGAGACAGAGTTTTTAAGACCAGAAAGGGTAAAAATCTCTTAACACAGATGTATCTGTGTGACAGTTACGGAAAATAAATTCAAGATGATAAACAATAAAACGGGCTTGATTCAAGCCCGTTAATTTTAAAATGAGAGGAGTAAAAACGGTGGCCTATGATGGAATTGCCGTATCCAATATTGTATATGAGCTGAAAGAAAAATTTACCGGCGGAAGGATAGATAAAATTTATCAGCCAAGAAATGATGAAATAATATTTTCTGTACGCTCGGTGAAAGAGGGCAACTTTAAGGTGCTTCTTTCAGCAAATTCAATGAATCCCAGGATACACATAACAGATATTAAAAAAGAAAATCCCGTTTCTGCCCCTATGTTTTGTATGGTTTTAAGAAAACATATTGCCGGAGGAAGGATACTTGACATACGTCAGCCTGATTTTGAAAGAATGATAGTTATTGACGTAGAAAGTATGAATGAGATGGGGGACCTTGGAGTAAAGCATATAATAACGGAATTTATGGGCAAATACTCCAATATAATCCTTACAGATGAAGACGGACGAATTTTGGATTCCATAAAGCATGTTACCCACGACAAGAGCTCGGTAAGGGAAATTCTTCCGGGAGGCACCTATGAGATGCCTCCTTCACAGAATAAAATGAACCCTATGGAGCTTAATTTTGAGGAATTCAGAAAAAACGCCGATGAAAAAAGCGGTTATACGCTTCAGGCGCTTATATATAAGAGCTATACGGGCATAAGTCCTGCCTATGCGTCGGAAATATGTTTTAACGCAGGATACGATGCATCTGACAGAGCGGAGCAGATAGGCAGTGACAGTATAAAAAGACTTTATGACAGCTTTGAGGCTGACGTAAAGAAGATAAAAAACGGAGAGTTTACTCCACATATAGTATATGACCAGGACGGAAGCGTTACGGATTTCTTTTCGCTTACTTCTAACCAGTATGGCGGGAGGGAAAGAAAATATTTTGATTCGTTTTCAAAGCTTCTTGAGGAATTTTACTATAAAAAAGACGAAAAGTATCATGTGCGCCAGAGGGCCCATGATATAAGAAGGACAGTGCTTTCAAATATAGAAAGATGTTCAAGAAAGCTGGAAATACAGATAAAATCCATAAAAGATACGGAAAATATGGATTATTATAAGCTGTGCGGAGAGCTGATAACGGCAAATATATATTCCATAGAAGAAAAGGCAGACAGATTTACTGCGCTTAATTACTATGAAGAAGATATGCCCGAAATAGTCATCAAACTTGACCCTATGCTTACGGCTTCTGAAAATGCCAATAAATATTATGCCAAATATAATAAGGCGAAGAGGACAAGGGCAGCTGCTGCCGAGCAGAAGAAGCAGACAGAGGAGGAGCTTAATTATCTTGAAAGTGTGCTTACATCCATAGAATCATCGGAGGACGACAGCGACATAAGGGAGATAAAGGCAGAGCTTGCGGCTCAAGGGTATATAAAGGCTAAAAAAATCCCCAAGGGAAAGACCCAGGGGCTTAAAAAGTCAAAACCGATGCACTTCATATCATCGGACGGCATAGACATATATGTGGGAAAGAGCAATGTCCAGAATGATGAGCTTACCATAAAGTTTGCTGACAGTGACGATATATGGCTTCATACAAAAAATATACCGGGCTCCCATGTAATAATAAAATGCGGAAGTGAAACACCGCCTGACAGGACTATCGTTGAGGCGGCAGTAATAGCGGCTACTTATTCAAAAGCTAAGGAGTCATCAAAGGTCCCCGTAGATTATACAGCCAGAAAAAATGTTAAAAAGCCCGGAGGAGCAAAACCCGGAATGGTAATCTATGAAAGAAACAAAACTCTCTATGTTGACCCGGACCCGAATCTGGTATCAAAGCTTGAGAAAAATCAATAATAATCAATAATAAATAATTAAGGCCGCTTTTGCGGCCTTTTATTCGTAAATGTTATCTTTGTGCATTCTTATGTATTCGGCGGCAAGAGATATAAACTGTGAATTAGTAGGCTTTTTGGTTATATGGAAACCTGCTATTTCTTCAAATCTTGCGCATCCGTCATTCTGCCAGGAATAGTCTATGGCATTTCTCATACATCTTTCAACTCTGCTTGGAGTGGAGTTAAACTTTTTAGCTACATAAGGATAAATATATTTTGTGATATATACAGGCTGACCCGGGTTAGAAAGCTGATAGGCGATGGCTGTAATCAGGTAGTGAAAACCGCTGTGATTGGGAAGCAGATTAAGTCTTCTTAAAAACAGAGACAGCTCCTCGGACTTAATATCGCTGATTATATTTGGAATTATGTCAGAATCAAGAGCACTGTCCTTTTTCAGTATCTTATAGTCATCATATATAACCGCAGAAACATAATCATTATTAATGAACTTTTCAACAGATTCCTTTGATTCTTTATCGTCGTTTAATGTGACGATGAGAATATAAGTCTGATTAGCACTTTTCATAACAACAACCCCCTGTATCAATCTACAATCATATTTTAATACAAATTGTAGAAAATAAAAGAAAAATACAGAATTTTGTTGGAAAAACAATTCGACAATATTCCTATAAAATCGATTAATGCTGAAAATATAAGGCTTTTGACGAATTATGACTAATTATGGTCTTAAGTCAACCTATAGTTTTTTGTGTGTTTAGTAGCTGTATATTTGATAGATATAAGTGCATAATATAGTTAGAATTACCTTTTTACTATGATAATTTAGCTTTGGGAGGCTTATTATGGTCTGTATAGGTGTTTGCGGAGAAGGGGCAGAAAGAGTCATACGACAGCTTTGTAAAAAATACATTGACGCAGATATAAGGACTGGAAGGTATACAGGGGCGGATTCATATTTGGAGTATATGAATTTTTTGAAAGAAGCGGAAAAAGATAACTGCGGTGCGGTAATTAGTGAAGCCCCATTAAAAAATGAACTTATCAAATATGATATTCTTATTATCGTTTCATCGGATTTTGAGGGGCTAAATAAAATCAGAAACATAAGGGAAAATGGATATTTGATAATCAATGCAGACGACTGCGGAAATTTTCCGTATCTGCTTACAGATAATATAAATATCATAACCTGTGGAGTGAAAAGTACATCATCTGTAACATTTTCGGGAATCATCGAAAACAGAAACGGCAGAGAGTGCATACAGTGCTGTATCCAAAGGGAAATAAAAACCCTGTCAGGCAGAAAAATTGAGCCTCAGGAATTTTCGGTAAATGTAATAGGCCTTAAATATCCCATTTCGGAAGTTCTTGCCATAACAGCTGCGGCCATTGCGGCAGACATAGAAGAAACAATAACCTCCGATTGTCTTATTTAAATTTAGGCTGAAGGGGATATAAAAAAGCAGTATGGATTTTTCCATACTGCTTTTGTGTGTCACAACTTATTACCAAGCTCCGAAATATGAGATTGTTATGCTGCTGTTTTTAGCGCCGTCTGCCATTGCATCGGGAATATTTTTACCCTGGCATACTGCATAGAGGAAGCCTGCTATATAACTGTCTCCGGCGCCCATTGTATCAACTACGTCACACTCTACGATTCCGTAGGAATAGAAATCTTTTCCGTCATAGGCCATACTTCCTTTTTCACCGCGTGTAACTACAACGACTTTGGGACCCTTTTTATGCATCTCAATCATAAATGATTTTATTTCATCATCGTCTTTGTCATCAATTGCAAAGAAAGCATAATCAACATAGGGGATAGCTATGCCCACAACGGGGTCATCTAATTTTGTAGCAAAATCAAATGCTATTACCGCACCTTTTTCCTTTAATGCAGGAAGCTCGTTTTCACACATTCCCCAAAGTCCTGAAACAACCATATCATATCCGCAGAGAAAATCGATATCGTCGTTATTAAGCTTAAAATCAGCCAGGACACCTTCTTCATATTCGCCGAGAATACGGTCGCCGTCTACAATTTCAACGTGTGTAACCGCTGTATTGCCGTCAAGAACCTTAAGATGTGATACATCTACTCCCTTGCCCTTAATGGCGTCTATCATCATCTTTCCGTAGCTGTCTGTTCCTACAGCTCCCACATAGGTGGATTCTCCGCCGAGACGTGCCACATATACGGCTACATTAAGGGGATTTCCTCCGGGAAAGGCTTTTCCTTCTTTATCATATACATCAACACAGTTATCGCCTGCTGCTGCTATTCTGATTTTTTTCTCCATTTATTTTTCCTCCATTGCTTCTCGTATTCTTTTTAAAGCCATAAACGCATAAGCGGAAGGCTCTTTCAGATATCCGGTAACAAGCTCTATGGTTGCCTGTCCGTCATATCCCGCAAATCGTATTTCATTAAGTACCGCTCCAAGGGGGATACATCCGTCACCGGGCAGTATATGGCTGTCGCTTACGCCGTCATTATCGATTATATGCAGATATCTGAATTTACTGCCAAGCCTTGTAACATATTCCGATGCGGGCTCACCGGTAGTGAAGGGGACTGCCAGATCACACATACCGGCTAAATTTTTATGGTCAACTTCTGTCAGTGCACGCTCAAGGTCACGGAGACTGCAGATAGTATTGCTTTCGTATATAGTAAGAGGTTCTAAAATAAGTGTAACATTTTTTTGTTCAGCATAGGAAGAGAGACGTTTTAAACTTTTTATAAGACGGGAGGATGTGTCCCTTTCAGACATTTGATATCCTGCATGTCCTGCGGAGAACAGCATTTTTTCCGCTCCGATATCCGAAGTTATGTCAATGGCATCTTCCAAATACTTCATACTGCGCTCCCACTGGTCTTCATCACCTGTCATATAGTTAAAGGGATAGGCATTATGCTCAGGTGTAAAACATTCAACGGGAATATTATATTTATCTATTAATGCACGAATATGTGCAGTTCCATTCTTTTTCAAATCTTCCACATAGGCGTGGGGAAAGCCGCCCCAAAGCTCTATATAATCATAGCCAAAACGGCGGGCATCAGAAAAGGCTCTTTCCAGGGGATATCTCTGATATCCGCAGGTAAACAATCCAAAACGCATAATTTATACTCCTTTTTTCAGAAAGTTTAAAAAAGGGCCGCTGCAAATTTCTTTACAGCAGCCCTTTAACAGCCTGTTTTTAATAATTATTAATAATCAAACTGTCTGTAGTATCTTCTGATAGGCATAGGATGACAGTTAATTTTTTCAATATGTGCATCTATGCGCTGTGTTATGGCATGCATCACAAGATGACTGATGTTGCCACGGAATTTCTCACTGATTCCTTCAATTGGATAGTCTTTTGTATCAATTATTTCATAGTTTGCACAAACTTTGGGAAGGAATGCTGCTACTCTTTCACTGAGTCTTCTCTGTGAGTCTTCACCGATAAACACTGTGACGGGTGTATTCTTTTCGATTATCTCAAGCATACCATGGAAGAATTCTGCACTGTGGATAGATTTTGTTCTAATCCAGTGCTGCTCTTCCCAGTAGCACATTGCGTATGAATAAGTAGCACCATACTGGTTTCCTGCTCCTACAAAGTAGTGAAGCTTGTCCTCGCAGTGCTTTTCTGCAAAAGCTTTGCCAAATTCATCAGCAGACTTTTCTACTTCTACAAGACCCTTTGCAAGGTACTTGTCCATTTCTGCATAGAATTCGTCATATTCGGCAAATTCTCCTGCGTTTTTCATAAAGCAGTCCGCAACCATAAAGAATTTAAGCTGCTCGTTTGCAGGGTATGAGATAAGATAGTTTACCATTCCCGCAAGAGGAGCTGTTTCCTTGTCGATAAAGCCAAATACCTCAGCGCCGTCAGCCTGAGCTTTTTTAACTGCATCGACCATTTCAACAGTACTTCCTGTTACAGAAGAAATTATAATAATTGTGCCTTTACCTACGCGTTTGTTGCCTGTAGTGATATATTCAGCCGCATTTTCTACGAAGAAATCAAGACCTGATTTCTCTTTCATATGAACTTCTGCCTGAAGACAAGAAGCCCATGTGCCGCCAATACCCATCCAGCAGATATTTTTATATCCTTTTTCGCAGATACCGCCAACAATTTCTTCAATCCTGCCTCTGAGGGCAAGTGCACCGTTTACACTGTCAATTTGTTTCTGTTCGTCAAACTTAATAATCATTTTCATTCTCCAACCTTCAGTTTCTGATAGTAGTCGTTATAAATTGTGATTGCTTCTCCGACGTCTTCCTGGAAGAATACATTTTCTTTATAATCAAACTGTCTTGCAGGGTCGTTCTTGTATGTTTCTGAAGCTACCTCAACAGCTGCATCGTTAGGGCATGAGTAAGGGAACTCATCAAGGTTCTTAGCCATAACTTCAGGTGTGCAGATGTAGTTAAGGAATTTTTCAGCAAGGTCAACATGTTTTGCTCCCTTAGGAATCACAAAGAGGTCCATACCAAGCTGGATAGCATCGTCTGTGAAGTCAGCAATTTTGATTGTGTCTTTTTCTGCCATAGCCCATGAAGCGTTTCCGTCGTATGTAACAGCTACTGATACTGTACCGTTTGTAAGGTTCTGCTCAGCGTTTCCGTAAGCTGCTACGTTTTCGTTGAATTTTACAAGCCATTCATAAGCTTCAGCGATTTCCTGCTCGTTTGTTGAGTTGGGGTCATATCCAAGTGCAACAAGAGCCATAGGGAATAAGTTTCTAGCACCATCGATTGTTGAAATCTGTCCCTTAAGTGCAGGGTCGATAAGGTCGTTGTAACCTGTGATTTCGATAGGGCATGTAGCTGAATCATATACAACATAGATGTAGTTCATAAGGTAAGGTACGCAGTATCCCTTTGATACCCAGTAAGCATCATTGATGTTTGATGAGTTGGGAACATTGTCAAGGTTGATTTCTTCAATGTATCCGCCTGCGATAAGTGATTCCATATAAGCATCACATGTCATGATAAGGTCATACTCTTCGCCGCCGCCTGCTGTAAGTTTGTTGATAGCATCAGCGTTGTCGCTCATGTATGAAAGGTTTACTTTGCAGTTGTTTTCTTCCTCAAATGCTTTTACAAGGTCATCAGAGATGTACTGCTGCCACATATATATGTTCAGCTCTGTACTTGCTTCTGCATTTGTGTCTTCTGCGGGTGTTTCGCTGCTGCTTGTGCTGCTTCCGCATGCTGCCAGAGAAAGAGTCATAGCTCCTGCCAGCAGTAATGCTAAAAATTTCTTCATAAAAAAACCTCCTTAAAGTTTAGCTCTTTTTTTCTTTAAAGAGCTTTGAATAATATTATTCAAAATCATCGCCACAACGATGACCAGAATCATAATTGTTGTCAATGCGTTTACATCGGGTGTGATACCGCTCTTATTCATTGACAGGATAAGTACAGGCAGTGTTGACTGTCTTGCGCCGGCAAGCATATTACTCATTACAACGTCATCAAATGACAGTGTAAATGAAAGGAATGCCGCACTGAGAACGCCGGGGAAGATGTTGGGCAGAGTAACTCTCATAAATGTCTGAATACGGTTAGCGCCCAAATCCATTGAAGCCTCTTCCAGTGAGTTATTGTCGCCGCTTATACGTCCCTTTATGGTAACTACCGCATAGGGAATACAGAATGTACAGTGTCCGATAAGGATACTTCCCATTCCAAGGGAAACGCCCACTTTCATAAATACTACAAGCAGAGCAACGGCCATAACTATCTCAGGAACTATGATAGGAATATAGAGCATATTGTTTATGGCTTTCTTTCCTCTGAATTCATATTTTTTAAGGCCTAAAGCACCGATTGTTCCGATAGTAACGGAAATGAGGGTGCTGAGAATAGCGATAAGAAGGCTGTACCAAAGGCTTGATATCAAAGCTGTATTAGTTAATAGCTTTCCGTACCATTCAGTTGTAAAACCATTCCAGTAATAGTTGTATCTCTGGTCATTGAAAGAGAATGCAATCATAACTGCGATGGGAATATAAAGGACGGTATAGACAAGCACAGCGTATATGTCGCCCAGTATACGGTTTCTTTTTTCTTTCTTTGCACGTCTTGATAATGCGTCCATTTACACCACCTCCATATCTTCGATTTTGGCGAATCGAGTGTAAATGAATATCAAAAGCATTGTCACTAAAATAAGAAGAACTGACAAAGCAGCACCAAGAGGCCAGTTTCTTATTGAGCCGAACTGATTCTTGATTATGTTACCGATGAAGAGAACCTTTCCTCCGCCGAGCATATCAGTTACCGTATAAATACCAAGGCTTGGTATAAACGTTAAGATGATAGCTGAGAATATTCCGGGGAAGGTGATAGGAAGAGTTATTCTCATAAATGTAACTCTGGAGTTAGCTCCCAGGTCAGCTGATGCCTCAAGAAGAGATTTTTCAAGCTTTTCTATTGTACTGTACATAGGAAGTACAGCAAAGGGCAGCATATTGGTTACAAGTCCTATCAATACCAGTTCATCCGTATAGATGAATGAAATCGGACTATCTACTAAACCGGTATTTACAAGAAAATTGTTTACAGGTCCGCTTGTCTGAAAAAGCAGAAGCCAGCTGTTAAGTCTCATAAGTGAGTTGGTCCAGAATGGTATCATAAGAAGAGTTATCATTTTGGACGCTGTTTCCTTCGGCTTTCTTGCTATTATGTAAGCGAAGGGGTAGCCGATAAGCAGACACAGTACAGTAGTAAGGCCCGCAGCCTTTAATGACTTCAAAATGACCTGAAAATATGTAGGGTCAAGTATAGTTTCATAGCTTTCTGTAGAAAATTCATATACTACGTCACCGAAAACTCCTCGTGACATAAAGCTTATGAATATGATATACAGCATAGGTATGGTTACGAACAGAATCATCCATAAAGAAACGGGTCCGGCCATAGCTATTTTAGGCAGAAGGTTTTTCTTTTTGGGTGAGGTATGAGATTTCATTTACCCACCTCCAGCACGCTTTTTTTAATTGCGACTGCTTTTTCAGCTCTCCAGTGAACATATACTTTTTCACCGGGAGCCACAGAGAGATCCTGTTCAAATCTGGAATATTTAACTTCCTGACCGTTGGGAAGGTCAATGGCTGTTTTAACAACAGAGCCCTGATAAATGAAATCCTTTATGCTTCCCTGAAGTGTAAATCCTTCAACGGGTGTCTGAGATACTTCAAGATATTCCGAACGAATGGAAACATGCATTTCTTCGCCAACTGAGAAATCATCTCCACATACAAGAATATTTCCTGCATCTGTTTCAACTGTAAGGACACCGTTTTCAGCCTTGATAACTTTTCCGTCAAAAATATTTGATTCACCAATGAAACCTGCAACGAATCTTGTTATAGGATGTTCGTAGATTTCCTTGGGAGATGCGAGCTGTTCGATTCTTCCGTCTTTCATAACGGCGATTCTGTCGCTCATGGTTAAAGCTTCTTCCTGGTCGTGGGTTACATATATAAATGTAATTCCAAGTTTTTTCTGAAGGCGTTTAAGCTCTATCTGCATCTGTTTTCTTAACTTAAGGTCAAGGGCGCCAAGGGGCTCGTCCAAAAGAAGAACTTTAGGTCTGTTTACCAATGCTCTTGCAATGGCAACACGCTGTTTCTGGCCGCCTGAAAGAGCGTCGGGTTTTCTTTTTTCATAACCCTCAAGCTGTACCATTCTCAGCATTTCCATAACACGTTCTTCGATTTCTTTTTTGGGAACTTTTTTAATGGTAAGGCCGTAGGCAACATTCTGGAAAACGGTCATATGCGGGAACAGAGCATAGTTCTGGAATACCGTATTGACGTTTCTCTGGAATGGCTCCTTGTTTTCGATTCTTTCGCCTTCCACTTTGATGATGCCGGCTGAAGCCTCTTCAAAGCCTGCTATCATACGTAAAGTTGTTGTCTTGCCGCATCCGGAAGGACCTAATAATGTAAGGAATTCTCCCTCTGCGATTTCAAGATTCATGTTTTTTACAACATGATTGCTTCCAAATTTTTTCTCCACACCTTCAAGGGTGATAATTGGATTATTCATATACCGATCTACACCTTCTCTTACTTCTCGTTACAATTACACCAAATTGCGTGTAAACATCTTATATACTATATCATTTATTCTAACTAATTACAAGAACCTGACCTTTTCTTACAAGATTCTGCATAAATTGCATAATTATTTCTTACACTTTTGAAGCAAAAATAGGCATTATTTTAGACAGTTAATTACATATTTTTGATTGTTGAAATAGGATTAAGGTTTTTTTAGAAAAGATTGTGTGATGTATACAATTTTGTATGAAATCAAGTGTTATTTTAAGCTTTTTTAAAGGGTCATATAATAGTTTAAATCTGGGTATCTTAAGATTGGACTTTGATATCATTTAGCGGCTTTAGTGGTAATAAGTAAAATTAACGTATTCAAAATTTGTGGTTTTATGAAAATATAAAAATACAGATATGGCCGGAAATAATTTATATTTGTGGTCTTAATTTTCTCTTGGCGAATAAAATGAACTAGTTAGTTTATTAAGGCAAATGAAAGAGGGGAAAACATAATGGAAAACAGCAAAACGGCTGAAAATAATCATGTAAATCTTTCCGGAATTATATCTGAGGAGTGCAGTTTCAGCCATGAGGTGTACGGAGAAGGATTTTATATATTTAATATGGACGTAAGAAGGCTCAGCGACAACGACGATATTCTTCCGGTAACGGTTTCGGAAAGGCTTATTGACGTAACCAGCCTGAAAAAAGGAATGAAAGTAAACGTAAGCGGACAGTTAAGAAGCTATAATCATTATTCGGGAAACAAAAACAGGCTCATATTGACTGCTTTTGCAAGGGAAATAAGCATTGAGGAAGAGCCTTTCCAAAATCCCAACGAAATATTTTTAAACGGATTTGTCTGTAAACAGCCTGTATACAGAACAACTCCCTTTGGAAGAGAAATAACGGACCTTTTGGTGGCGGTAAACAGGAGCTATGGAAAAAGCGACTATATTCCCTGCATCGCATGGGGAAGAAATGCAAAGTTTTCCGGAGGGCTTGAAGTGGGAAGCAACATAGAGCTGTGGGGCAGAATACAGTCCAGAACATATCAGAAAAGACTTGATAATGATACCGTAGAAGAAAGAACAGCCTATGAGGTATCCATATCAAAAATAGGGCTTATAGCAGATAACAGTGCAAAACCTTCAGAAAGCTAAAAATAAAGCGCAGAGCATATTGCCTCTGCGCTTTTATGTTTTATTCAAGTACGTTTTTCATAGTATAGAATCCGGCAGGCTTGCCTGCGAGATACTTGGCTGCCTTAACAGCACCCACAGCAAATATTTCTTTTGACATTGCTCTGTGGTTTATCTCGATAATTTCGTCTTTGCCGGCAAATATAACTTCGTGTTCACCAACTATGTTTCCGCCTCTGACAGCATGTATGCCGATTTCCTTAGCCGAGCGTTTTTCTCTCTTCTGAGAACGGTCATAAACATAGTCGAATTTTTCTTCAAAAACTTCGTTTATGGCATCGGCTATGGCAAGGGCAGTACCGCTGGGAGCGTCGATTTTCTGGTTATGATGTTTTTCAACAATTTCCATATCAAAACCGGAGTCAGCCAGTGCGAGAGCTGCCTTCTGAACAAGGGAGAACAGAAGATTTACGCCTACAGACATATTTGCGCTTTTAAGAACAGCTGTTTTTTCCGAAGCCTTTTTAACCTGCTCATTGAGTTCGTCGGAAAAACCTGTTGTGCATAAAACAACGGGTATTTTCTTTGAAACTGAAAAGTCTAAAAGAGAGGGAACAGCAGAAGCTGTTGAAAAGTCTATTATTACGTCTGCATCTACATTACATTCTGATGGTGACCTGAAAACAGGAAAGTCATCGCTTTCGCCAAAGGGGTCGATTCCTGCCGCGATAACGCAGTCAGGGTCATCTTTGACTATGGAGCAGACTACTTTGCCCATTTTTCCTGAACAGCCATGCATAATAATTTTTGTCATATAATTACCTCATTTTAAAAGCCCGTATTTTTTGAGCTCTTTCTCTACAAATTCTTTATGAGCATCGCTCATTTCAACTAAAGGAAGATGACATTCGCCTACACCGAATCCAAGCATATTCATAGCGCCTTTAACGGGTATGGGATTAACCTCGCAGAAAAGAGCATCGAATACACCTAAAATATCAAGCTGTATACGGCAGGCTTCTTTATAATCGCCTTTCCAGTAAGCTTCGCAGATATCGTGCATTTCATCAGGGATGATATTTGCTGTAACGGAGATGACTCCCTTTCCGCCAAGAGAAAGTATGGGAAGGGTCTGGTCGTCATTTCCTGAATAAATATCAAAATCAGGTCCGCATAATGCGGCTGTCTTAGCCACTTCGGAAATATTTCCGCTTGCTTCCTTTATTGCTACGATGTTAGGTACTTTAGCCAGCTCAGCGCAGGTCTCGGGTGATATGCCCATTCCTGTTCTTCCGGGAACATTGTAAAGAATAATGGGAATATTAACTGCCTCGGCTATTTTTGTATAGTGGGCAATAAGGCCTTTCTGAGTTGTTTTATTATAGTATGGTGTAACAAGAAGAAGTCCGTCGGCGCCTGCCTTTTCGCATGCTGCGCCAAGGGCTGCCGCATGGGCTGTATCGTTGCTTCCGGCACCTGCTATTACGGGGACTCTTTTGTTAACATGTTCTGCTACCAGTCTTACACATTCAATCTGATCTTTGTCGGAAATGGTGGAGGCCTCTCCGGTCGTTCCGCAGATAAGAAGTGCATCTGTTTTATGTGCAAGATGGTAATCGGTAAGCTCTATGAGCTTTTCAAAATTTACTGAGCCGTCTTCCTTAAAAGGTGTTACCATAGCTACACATGATCCTGTAAATATCGACATATTATTACCTCCAACCTTTGTATACTGTATATATTAAGTATACTATAATATGCTTTTTAAAATCAATAGAATCATGAATTTTATTTCATTGACTCAACTAAAATCTGAGCTATCTGTACTGCGTTTGTGGCAGCGCCTTTTCTTATGTTATCGGCTACTACCCAGAAGTTGATACCGTTGTCAACACTTTCGTCTCTTCTGATACGTCCGACATATACTTCATCAGTACCTGCCGCATCAAGAGCAAGGGGATATTTGTTGTTTGCGGGGTCGTCAACTACAACGATTCCGGGAGCCTCGGAAAGAATCTTTTTGATTTCATCGATGTCTACGGGGTTTTCAAATTCAACGTTAACTGATTCCGAATGGCTGTTGAATACGGGAACACGTACTGTTGTAGCAGTAACCTTAAGTTCGGGATGGTGAAGTATCTTTCTTGTTTCCCAAATCATCTTCATTTCTTCTTTTGTATATCCGTTATCCATAAATACATCGATATGGGGCAGACAGTTTCCTGCTATCTGGTGAGGGAATTTTTTAGGAGCCTCACCCTTAAGGCCGTTTTCAAGGTCATTCCAGCCTGCAACACCTGCTCCGGAAACAGCCTGGTATGTAGAGTAAACTACACGTTTGATTTTGTATTTGTCATCAAGGGGCTTAAGGACAGCTACAGCCTGGATTGTAGAACAGTTGGGGTTTGCTATAATTCCGCTGTTCCAAGAAATATCCTCGGGGTTGCATTCGGGAACAACGAGGGGAACCTTGGGGTCCTGTCTCCACTGGGCTGAGTTGTCAACAACTATAACGCCATGGGCAGCGGCAATGGGAGCAAACTTTTCGCTTGTTGAGCCGCCTGCTGAGAAGAGGGCGATATCTATAGGTTTATCAAAGGAATGCTCTGTAAGTTCCTCAACAACATATTCTTTTCCATCGTATTCAACTTTGGTACCGGCTGAACGTTTGGATGCCATAAGATAGAGATTGTCTATGGGGAAGTTTCTTTCTTTAAGAACTTTTAAAAATGTTCTTCCTACCATGCCTGTCGCTCCAACGACTGCGAGATTAACTTTTTTCATTGAATACACTCCTTTTTATACACTGAATATAATTTTTTATTAAAATTAATAAAACAAATCCTACAAAAAATATATAATGTAAGACTTGGAAATTTGTTTACTATAGTAACACCAAAACAAAATACTGTCAACAAATTTAGCTTCTTTTAAATTCATAAATATGCATTGTTATGTAAATAATAAATATGAAAAAATTCAGTACAGATTAATAAGAATATTAACGGTTAAGGAGGCAGAAAAATGAAAAAAGAGGACAAACCAAAATTTGACCTTACTACGGAAGTCGGAAGACTTAAAATGGAAATAGCCGAGGAACTTGGTCTTAAAGAAAAAATAGAGAAAAACGGCTGGAAAAGTCTTACATCAAGGGAAAGCGGTGCAATGGGCGGAAAAATATCCGGCAGAAGACGCAAAGAAAAGGAAAAAAGCTGACAAATATATTGAAAATACCGTACAGATTATTTATAATTAATTGGTTATGTATAAATGTATATCTTAAGACGGTGATATTATGGGAGCATATGAAAGTTTTGCGTCGGTATATGACCTGTTTATGGACGACGTGGATTACGACGGCTGGGTCAAGTATATCGAAGAAATATGGAAAAAATTTAATGTAAACCCTGAACTTATATGTGAGCTTGGATGCGGCACCGGCAATATAACGCTGCGTCTGGCTGAAAAGGGATATGACATAATCGGTGTAGATTTGTCTGCCGATATGCTTTCAGAGGCGAGAAAAAAGGCGGCTGAGAAAGGTTTGGACGTGCTCTTCCTACTGCAGGATATGAGGGAGTTTGAACTTTACGGAACGGTCAACTCGATTTTATGCCTTTGTGACAGCCTGAATTATATTACCGAAGACGAGGATATACAGGAGGTTTTTGATCTCGTTAATAATTATCTTCACCCCGGCGGAGTATTTATATTTGATTTGAATACGGAATATAAATTCAGGGAGATATATGGACAGAATACTTTTTCGGAAGTTGATGACGACGCTGTTTATATATGGGAAAACTATTATGACGAAGAAGAAAAGATAAACGAATATTATCTTAACTTTTTTGTCAAAAACAGCGGCGGTACATATGACAGAACACAGGAAGAACATTATGAAAGGGCATACAGCCTTGACGAGATAAAGAGATTCATAGAAAAAAGCGGAATGAAATTTGAGGCGGCATATGACGCGTTTACCTTTGAGCCGGCAAGGGAAGACAGCGAGAGGATATACGTTGTCGCCAGAGAGATACAGAAAAAGGAGAAATGAAAATGGGTGACTATATACTCAGAGCTACAGCGGCCAACGACTGCATAAGAGCGTTTGCTGCTACAACAAAAGAGACAGTTCAGAAAGCCAGAGAGCTTCATAACACAACTCCCGTTGCATCTGCAGCCCTCGGAAGACTTCTTACAGCGGGTGCGATGATGGGAATAATGCTTAAGGGAGAAAAAGACCTTGTAACTCTCCAGATAAAGGGAGACGGTCCCCTTGAAGGAGAACTTGTTACAGCTGACAGCAAGGGAAGAGTAAAGGGTTATGTTTTTAACCCCAATGTGGATATCCCTCCTAAATCACCTGTAAAACTTGATGTAGGCGGAGCGGTTGGAAAGGGATTCCTTACAGTTATAAAGGACCTTGGACTTAAAGAGCCCTATGTCGGAAAAACAGAACTTGTATCAGGAGAAATAGCGGAAGATTTAACATACTACTTTGCAAAAAGCGAGCAGATACCTTCTGCCATAGCCCTTGGAGTACTTGTTGATACTGATACATCAATAAAGGAAGCTGGCGGATTTATCATTCAGGTAATGCCCGGCATTACAGAAGAAATACTTGAGAGACTTGAAAGCAGAATTAATGTTATACCTTATATAACAGAGCTTCTTTCAATGGGAGACACTCCCGAATCAATACTTAATCTTATCCTTGGCGATATGGACCTGCAGATAATAGATAAGATACCTACGGAATACTACTGCGGATGTTCAAGGGAGAGAGTAGAAAAGGCTCTTCTTGCCATAGGAAAAGACGACCTTAAGAAGATACTTGAAGAAGATAAAAAGGCAGAACTTTCATGCCATTTCTGCAACAAGAAATACAATTTTGATGAAGCCGACTTAAAGAGACTTCTTGGTGAAGCAGGCGGAAACTGAGATTCATCGGAGGTATCGTAATGAGAGGCGGTTTTGCTCTTGCGGCTAAGGCCGTTATAATCAGAGACGACAAAGCTCTTATTTTAAGAAGAAGCGAAAAAGAAATAAAAAGCAGCTATATAAATAAAAACGAACCCTGGGACCTGCCGGGAGGAAGTGTAAGATATTCTGAAAATTCCATGGAAGGCCTGCTTAGGGAAATCAAGGAAGAAACTTCTTTAAAGGTAAGAATAGTAAAACCCATGAGAGTGTTTGATGCCATAAAACCAAAGGTGCATATGACCATAGTCACATATCTGTGCGAATATCGTTCAGGAGAGGTGGTTTTAAGCGACGAGCACGAAAGTTTTTACTGGCTTACTTCAAAGGAAGCTGAAAATATGAAGCTCCCAAGCTGGATGTTAAAGGATATAAATTTAGCTTTTGCTGAGCTTGAATTAAGAAAAAAGGCAAAGAATAAGCCGCGGATATAATCCGCGGCTTTAGTTTTTATTCAGCTTTTACGTTTTTGACAGCGTTTTCGGCAAAACTGTTATCTATAAGTTCGTCAAAGGCAACTCTTTTTGAAAGCTCGCCGCCTTCTTCCATTATATCTTCAAACAGTTCAAAATCTTCTTCGCTGTATACCGGAGTAGTCCTCCATGTGTCCTGGCTCTTATATCTTTCTATTATTCCGCTCAGGGTTTCCACATCGTTTTCAGGAAAATAGGGCTGTATTACCTGGGCTATTTCTTCCGAAGTATGGCTTTCGGTCCAGAGCTGTCCTTTATATACGGCATTTGTGAATTTCTGAATAATGTCGGGATTAGCCTCCATATATTCGGAAGATGCCATATATACCGTATAGGGAATATATCCGCATTCGCTTCCAAGAGATGCTACAACATATCCTACGCCTTCCTGCTCAAGGGATGTGGCGGTGGGTTCAAACTCAACTGTATAATCGCCCACATCGGCTGCAAAGGCTCCTGATGTGGATTCAAATGAAATATTGTTTATTATTTCCACATCTTTTCCGAGGTCAAAGCCCTTCTGCTTAAGGACATATTCCAAAATAAGTTCAGGCATACCGCCTTTTCTACCACCTATTACGGATTTTCCCTTAAGGGATTCCCAGTCAAAGTTTTCTTCATCGCTTCTTGAAATAAGGAAATTTCCTGCACGCTGGGTAAGCTGGGCAAAGGCTTTTACACTGTTTTCACGGCCTTCGTTTATTATATATATGCCTGCTTCCGTTCCAAGAAGGGCTATATCGGCCGAATCTGAAAGAAGAGCAGTCATACTTTTGTCAGCACCGTTTCCGACGGATAATTCTATCTTGAGGCCTTCTTCCTCAAAATATCCGTTGGCCAGAGCCACATACTGGGGAGCATAAAAAACAGAATGTACTACTTCGTTAAGTCTTACTTCTGTCAGTCCGTCGTCTCCGCTTGAAGGGGCGCATCCGACGGCCAGGCATATAGCGGCAGCCGCCGCTGTGATTGCTGAAAGAAATTTTTTCATCGGGTTCCTCCGAAATGCTATATGTATCCAGTATATGAATGAAACCTAATTTGTTGAGTTGTCCTGTAAATTTTTATGCAGAAACGCGCATTATAAGGTAAATACTGTTTAAGTATGGCTGTAAATTAATAAAAAAGTAATGTTATTCCACTTAAAATAGTGTATAATACATTTTAGCCTTATATGGGGACTTAAAGCTGTTATATTTACCGGGTTTTAGGTTTAAACATAAGTATAAGGCGGGCAAGTAACCGCAGACGGTTTTGGAGGATACAAAATGGCGGAAAAATTAATGATAATAGATGGAAACAGTATAGTTAACAGAGCCTTTTACGGCGTGCCCCTGCTTACGGATTCAGAGGGAAGATATACAAACGGCGTATACGGCTTTTTAAACATATTTTTTAAACTTTTTGATGAGGAAAATCCGGATTATGTAGGAGTGGCCTTCGATATGCACGCTCCCACATTCAGGCATAAAATGTTTTCGGACTATAAGGGCACAAGAAAAGGAATGCCTGAGGAATTAAGAGGGCAGATGCCTATTCTTAAAGAAGTGCTTAAATCAATGAATATAGTCTGTTTTGAGATGGAAGGCTATGAAGCTGACGACATTCTGGGAACCCTTGCAAAACGAGGAGAAGAAAAGGGACTTTTAACAACGGTTATTTCCGGTGACAGAGACCTTTTACAGATATGTTCCGAAAATATAAAGGTAAGAATACCAAAAACATTAAAGGGAAGAACCGAAGTTGAGGACTATGGTCCCGCTGAAGTTATGGAAAAATACGGAGTTACACCCGCTGAATTTATTGAGGTTAAGGCTCTTATGGGAGACGCCGGAGATAATGTTCCCGGTGTACCCGGAATAGGTGAAAAGACTGCCGTAAAAATAATACAGCAGTATAAAACCGTTGAAAATGCCATAGCTAACTATGAGAGTGTAAAGCCTAAAAAAGCATCTGAAAACCTTAACAGCTATGCCGAGCAGGCCAGACTTTCAAGGGTGCTGGTAGAAATAGATACAAACGCGCCCGTTGAGGCTGATTTTGAACAGATGAAGGCTGGACGTCCCTATTCGGAAGATACATACAGCCTGTTTAAAAAGCTTGGATTTAAAAGTATGCTTGAAAGAGTAAAGACAGAAAGTGCTGACAATAAGACGGACATACTTATTCTTAAAGACAGGAATGACACTGAAAACTTTATAAAAAAACTGAAAGACGAAACCGCTTATGTAATAATTTCCGAAGAAGATAAAATACAGGGTATAGCATTTGCGTCGGAAAATGTTACGGCCTGGGCAGAATGCGGAGAAGGCTTTTCCGATAAAGAGCTTGTGGAAAGCGCAAAGACGTTTTTTACGGGAGAAATAAGAAAAATTGCCCACGACGGAAAGAAAGACATCAGGATACTCAGAAAATACGGTATTGAAATAACACCGTTTATATTTGATACGGCCATAGCTGCGTACATATTGAACCCCATGCGTGACAGCTATAATTATGATGATATTTCATCGGAATTTTTAGGTGAAATATGCCCTTCCGAGGAAGAGATACTTGGAAAAGGCAAGTCAAAAATAAGCATTTTTGAGCTGGACAGCGAAAAAAGAGCTGAATTTGCGGCAAGACAGGCCCTAGTAAATTACAGGGCAAAGTCTGTAATGGACAGTAAACTTAAGGAAAACGGACAGACATCTTTATATTATGATATTGAGCTGCCCCTTATTTTTGTCCTTGCGGATATGGAAAACTACGGAATAAAGGTAGATAAAAAGACCCTTGAGAAGTATAAGGCTTCTCTTGAGGAAAGCATAGAAGAAACAACAAAGGAAATATATGAGCTGGCAGGAGAAGAATTCAATATCAATTCACCTAAACAGCTTGGAGTTATACTTTTTGAAAAGCTGGGACTTCACGGAGGAAAGAAGACAAAAACAGGATATTCCACAGCGGCTGAAGTCCTCGAAAGTCTTAAATATGAAAGTCCCATTGTTGAAAAGATACTCTACTACAGACAGATTGCGAAACTTAAGAGTACCTATGCGGACGGACTTTTAGCCGTTATAAATGAAGATGACAGCAGGATATATTCCACATTCAACCAGACCATAACAGCCACCGGAAGAATAAGCTCTACAGAGCCCAATCTTCAGAATATACCGGTAAGGCTTGAGCTTGGAAGGGAATTCAGAAAGGTATTTATCCCCGATGACGGATATACCTTTGTTGATGCGGACTATTCACAGATAGAGCTCAGGGTATTGGCGCATATGGCTGATGACGAAACCCTTATAAATGCATTTAAAGAAGGACAGGATATACACCGTCTTACGGCGTCTCAGGTATTTAACGTGGACTTTGATAAAGTAACATCCAAGCAGAGAAGTGACGCCAAGGCAGTCAATTTTGGTATAATATACGGTATGGGAGCTTTTTCTCTTGCAAAGGACCTGGGCATTACTAAAAAAATGGCTGAGGACTATATAAAAGGATATTTTGCAAAGTATCCCAATATCAAAAAATATATGGATAAAACCGTAGAAGATGCGGCCGTAAACGGATATGTAAGCACCATATACGGCAGAAGGCGTCCTGTGCCTGAGATAAACTCCGGAAACTTTAACAGACGTGCCTTTGGCGAGCGTGTAGCCATGAATATGCCCATACAGGGAAGCGCTGCCGATATAATAAAGATAGCTATGATAAATGTTCATAGAAAAATAAAAGAAATGAATCTTAAGTCAAGGCTCATACTTCAGGTGCACGATGAGCTTCTTATTGAAGCGCCTGAAAATGAGGTAGAGACTGTAAAAGAAATGCTTAAAAATGAAATGGAAAATGCGGCCGGCTTGAATGTACCCATGGACGTTGATGTCCACAGCGGAAAAAGCTGGTTTGAGGCAAAATAAATAAGGTGATGAAATGAAAATTATTGGATTAACGGGCGGCACAGGAAGCGGAAAGGGCTTTGTTTCGGAAAGGCTTAAGGCCAGAAAAGCATACGTCATTGACGCCGATGCCGTTGCCCATGAAATAATAGAAAAAGGAAGGCCTGCATATAAGGAAATAGTAGACTATTTCGGCAGTGAGATACTTGACGAAAACGGAAATATATTCAGAAGAAAGCTTGGAAACATAGTGTTTTCGGACAAGGATAAACTTGCTTTTTTAAATTCATGCACTCACAAATACATAAATATGGAAATAATGCGGATAATAGAAGAAGTCAAACCTCAGACCAATGTATATTCAGCCATAATAATAGATGCTCCGCTTCTTGCTGAAGCCGGTCTTGTGGATATTTGTGACGATATTTGGGTCGTATATGCGGACAGCGAAGTAAGAGTAAAAAGAATAATGGAGAGGGATTCCATAAGTGAGGAGCAGGCAAGAAACAGGATTGCGTCTCAAAGGTCCTGGGAAGAGTATAAGGAACTGGGCGCAGTTATTATTGATAACAGTTCCGATGACGAAAATGTCGAAAGGCAGCTGGATGCATTGCTTTAACAAAATAAAACAGGGAGATTATAATGGGAAAAACTAAAAAATTTGCTTTGGCAGCGGTCATTACTATTATCGCTGCACTGCTCTTATATAGATTTTATGTTATTCCGAATATACTTTATCCTACAAAATACAGTGAATATGTTGATAAATATTCGGAAGAATACGGACTTGAAAAAACTGTTGTATATGCAGTGATAAAGGCGGAAAGCGGATTTGACGCCGGAGACCGTTCTCATACAGGCGCAAGGGGACTTATGCAGATAATGCCTGAAACGGGCGAGTGGGCGGCTGAACTTATCGGAATAGAAGAATATGACGCGGAAAAGCTGTATGACCCGGAGACAAATATACATATAGGGTGCTGGTATCTGAGATACCTCCTTGATATGTTTGAAAATAATCTGCCTACGGCTTTGGCGGCGTATAATGCCGGACTGGGAAATGTTTCGAGGTGGCTGGAGGATGCTTCATACAGTGCCGACGGAAGTTCCCTTGATTTGATACCCTATAAGGAAACAGACGGGTATATTGAAAAAACGATGAAATATATTGACGATTACAACAGATATTATGAGGAGCTTTAAAATGAAAAAACTCACAGCGTTTTTATGTATCATTATGTTTGCTGTGACAGGCTGCAGCAAAAATGCGCAGACAAGGACGGTTGAAGGAGAAGTCACGGGGCAGGGTGCCTCCATAGACACTGACACCTCAAATGAGGACTATATTACTATTTCGTCCAATATGGCTAAGACCCTCAATCCTCTGGTAAACTCTGATGAATCGGTGGATGCGGCCTTATCTTTGATGTATGAGAAATTGATAGTCATTGATGAAAGCGGAAAAGCTCAGCCTAATATTGCTGAGAGCTGGACCTTTGATGAAGACGGAAGCACAGCATACATAAATTTGAAGAATAATGTATGTTTTTCAGACGGAACAAGACTTACGGCCTATGATGTGGCATATTCGCTCAAAACTATCGATAATGCGGAAAACTCATATTATAAAAACTGTGTTGATAATATAAAGACATGGTCTGTAACAAGTGATTACAGTATAAGTGTAACTTTTTATGAATCAACGGGAAGAAATATTTACTATCTTGCCATACCTATAATAAGCAGTACTTTCTATGGCGGGGACTATGCGGCAGAAGACGTTAATACGGATACGGCCCTTGGTACAGGATATTATAGATTTGAAAGCTATAAAAAACCTGACAAACTTACTTTGATAGCATCTCTTAACTGCTTCAAAGGAATGGCCGAGGTCAACCGCATTGATGTAATTATGACAAAGGATACCCAGACTAATATAAATCTTTTTTCGCAGGGTATAACCGATATTCTTGCTGCTGACAGTACGGAAGCGGTTGATGCATCAAGCCAGATAGGTGTAAAGACTACTTCCTATAAAACAAACGAATATGATTTTATTGGATTTAATTTCAATAATGAGATACTTAAGGACAGAAATGTGCGCCAGGCAATAGCCTATGCCATAGATAAAGACAGCATAATAGAGGGCATATATCTTGGTAATGCCGAGAAGGCATATTCTCCCGTAAGCTCATCATCATGGCTTTATGACAGCTCGGTTTACGGATATGACTATGACCTGTCCGTATCCAAGATGCTTTTAGAGCAGTCGGGCTGGATGTACAGAAGCGGAAGCGATGTAAGGCAGAGCAGTGGAGACAACCCCAAGAAACTCTCTTTAAGTATACTTGTAAACGGTGAAAACAACGAGAGAAAACAGGTAGGAATAAAACTTGCGGAGTCATTAAAAGCCATTGGATTTGAAATCGTACTGGAGACAGTGAATTTCGACACATATAAACAGAGGCTTGAAAACGGAAACTATGATATATTTATAGGCACATGGAATCTTTCACCGGTGGAGGACTATACATTTATGTTTGGTTCACAGGAGCTTAACGGTGAGACAGGAAATCTTATAAATTACAGCAGTGCCAAGATGGACGAATATCTTACGGCCTGCAAAGCGGCTGTAACCGATGAAGATATGATTAGTGCTTATTCGTCTCTGCAAAAATATATATCTCAGGAGCTGCCCTATATCAGCCTTGTATTCAGAAAGTCAAACCTTTATACAAGCTCAAGGATAGAGGGAGATATGACTCCGATGATGTACAGCGTTTATAACGGCATAGAAAAGGTAAAAATCAAGGAATAAAACTGACAGGGGGTAATGGTTTTGTCTGAGATGAGACAGGATATTTTAACCGGAGAATGGGTCATATTTGCCGGAAACAGAATGAAACGTCCCTATGACTTTATAAAAAAGAGTGTCCCTAAAACATCAGATAAAAAGGAATGCCAGTTTTGCCCGGGAAATGAGTATCTTACAACGGCTCCGGTTTATCAGGACGGTATAGATGGCCAGTGGACAATAAGAGCTTTTCCAAACAAATATCCCGCTGTTGACAGTGCCGGGGATGACGGATGTTCAGACGGAGAGGGACTTTATACAAGTTTCTGCGGAAAAGGCATTCACGAGGTAATAGTAGATACACCCAATCACCTGGAGATAATAGAAGATTTTGACACTAAGCATATTTGTGAAATACTTAAGGTGCTTAAGATAAGATACAGCGAAATAATTTCAAATGACTATATTAAATATGTGCAGATTTTTAAAAACTGCGGACCAGATGCGGGAGCTTCCATAATGCATTCACACTGGCAGATAATAGGTGTTCCCATAATTCCCAGCGAGCAGATGAATATCGCCGAAAGCCTCAGCAGGCACAAAAAGGAAAGCGGAAAATGCATATTATGTTCCATACTGGAGCATGAAATGGAAAATAAGACAAGGGTAGTCATGGAAAATGACAGCTTTATAGCCGCTGCGCCCTATGCGTCTAAAATGTCATATGAGTGCGACATAATACCTAAAGAGCATATATCAAGATTTTCCGAATTTGACGATGAAAAGCTTATGCAGCTGGCAGAAATGATAAAAAATATTTTATCAGCCGTTAAGACCTTGAGAAAGGGAGTGTGCTATAATTTGTGTTTTGAAGATACTCCAAAGGGTAAGGACGGACACTGGTTTATGAGGATACTTCCGAGAATGGGCAATCTTGCGGGATTTGAATACGGAACAGCCAGTTATATAAATCCTGTTTTGCCGGAAGACGCTGCACTTTATATGAGAAAAATAATTTCTGAAAATAACAGAGGATAGAAAAATGGCAAAAGAAACTAAATTATATGAAGTTGAAAAACCGGCCGAAAGAGTAATACTTGTTGCCGTAGATGAAGACGGCAGTATGAAAGATGACTTTCTTAACGAACTAGAGGAGCTGGCTCAGACGGCAGGTGCCGTTACTGTCGGCAGACTTATTCAGAGAAGAGAAAAAAGACATCCCGGCCACTATATAGGAAAGGGAAAGGCTGAAGAATTAAGACTTATGATAGCCGCCCTTGACGCAGACGGAATAATAACGGACGATGAGCTGACGCCTGCGCAGATGAGAAATCTGGAGGATATGCTTGATACAAAGGTAATGGACAGGACAATGGTCATACTGGACATATTTGCCGCCAGAGCCCTTTCAAATGAAGGTAAGATACAGGTTGAGCTTGCTCAGCTGAAATACAGGCTCACGAGGCTTTCGGGCCAGGGTACATCGCTTTCACGTCTTGGCGGTGGTATAGGAACAAGGGGCCCCGGTGAGAAAAAGCTTGAAACCGACAGAAGATATATAAAAGAAAGAATAGCTGAACTTGAAAGCAGTCTTAGAGATATTGAAACCCATAGAGAGCTTCTCAGAAGCGGAAGAGGCAAGAAGGGCGTTATAAACGTTTCTCTGGTGGGTTACACCAATGCCGGAAAATCTACACTGCTTAATAAACTTACTGATGCGGGAGTTTTAGCAGAGGATAAACTTTTCGCAACCCTTGATACTACCGCAAGGAATCTTAAACTACCGGGAGGTACTTCCATAATACTTACGGACACCGTAGGTTTTATAAGAAAACTTCCCCATCATCTTATAAGAGCTTTCAGAGCTACTCTTGAGGAAATGAAGTATGCGGATATACTTATCCATGTTGTAGATGCTTCAAATCCTGACAGAGCCCAGCAGATGAGTACGGTTTATTCGACTTTAAAGGACCTGGGCTGTGAAAAAACTCCTGTTATTACAGCCTTCAATAAAATGGACAGAGATGTGGAACTTCCTCTTCCTCCGGATACATCAGCCAGACAGACTGTAAAAATTTCCGCTTTGGACGGCAAGGGAACAGAGGAGCTTGCATTAGCTGTTGAAACCCTTATAAAGAGCTTTAAGAAGCATATCAAGGTTGTTGTACCATACTCGGAAGGAAAACTTATGGCTATGGTATATTCAAGATGCGAAATAATAAACGAGGAGCATCGCGAAGACGGAATATGCGCGGATTTATACGCCGACAGTGAGATGGAGAACCGTCTTGAGCAGTATACAGTGCTTAAAGAACTGTAAAATTATAAGTAATAAGTGATAAAGAGTTTTAATAATGATGTCTGACTATTCGAATTTTATCGACATACTTTTTAGATAATTTATAATAAATTATATATGTCTTTTTGACTATCTTTTTATATCTTCTTAAATGTCC
>ERZ791934.683-NODE-683-length-42747-cov-10.530474_pt1 | contig 42747 bp, 39 predicted proteins | sample MGYA00510125_ERZ791934 | MGnify/ENA primary metagenome ERZ791934 (study PRJEB30046, sample SAMN00993240) | human gut metagenome | study: EMG produced TPA metagenomics assembly of the A metagenome-wide association study of gut microbiota in type 2...
CCGGAGCTGGCGGCCCCCCATAAAAAATTGTCGTTGAATTGATATTCCATGATTTCCTCCATTCATTTCCCAAATTTGATTGATAAATATAATAACCTCACTTCTTTTATTGCTTCATTTCCTGTAAATGGTGAAACAGCGCCCCATATAAGTTTGCTTTATTGCCAAAGCGGCAGGGAACGATCTTTGGCGTCAGAAAGCCAAACCGGTCCTCTTTCGCCATTTTTTCCATTCTCTTATAGATTTCCGGTATGACAAAAGCCGCTTCGCTGATCCCGCCCCCCAGCACGATCAATTCCGTGTCCAGGGTAAACTGAATGGAAAACAGTCCAACCGCCATGGCCTCATAAAACTCCTCCGTAAGCTGTAAAGCCAGCGGATCTCCGCCCTCTGCCAGTACAAACAGACCTTTTCCATCCGTTCTTTTTCCTGTCGCCGCAGTATATTTTGCCGCCTGTTTTACCATGGTATAGGAACTCCACGTCTTATAGTGACCATCCGCACGGTTCACCAGACAGTTTCCGAATTCTCCGCAGTTATTGGTCCGCCCTCTGCAGACAGTGCCATTTATGACGATCGAACCGCCAATTCCGGAGCCGCACACCACGGACACGATGTTGCGTTTTCCGGCCGCGGCTCCCTTCCACAATTCGCCCAGAGCCGAGCAGTTACCATCGTTCTCAATTGTGACAGGAAGTCCGTCTAACCGCCGGCTGATCTGTTCAGTAAGGGGAATCTCATGGATATACGGAATCGCGCTGATTCCACCGACAATCCCTTTCACAGGATCGACGGCTCCCGGAGAGCTTAAGGCAATACCAGTGATCTTCTCCTTTACCGAGTCAAAGACCCGCCTCATCTCATCGAGCATCGCCTCCAGGCCATCCGACGGCGTAGGAAATGACCCGGTGTCTTTTAAACAGCCCTCCTCATCTCCGCAGGCGTACTTCACGGAAGTTCCGCCCATATCAAAAATCAGATAAACGTCCATACAGCTTCCTTTCTCCTATGCTTTTACCGCCCCGTCCACAAAGCCTTTGTAAATGTGCTTCTGAGCGATCAGGAAAATGATAAAAATCGGCAGGATAACCACCAGAATTCCAGCGGCGATCACGTTCCACTGGGAAGAATACGGTCCCATAAACCGGTACAGCATCGTACTCATAACCGCCTTCTTTTCTCCCGGCAGATATAAAAATGCAATGTAGAAATCATTGTAAATGGATGTAATCTTTAAGATTGCTACCGTCATCATCGCAGGTTTTAAAAGAGGCAGAATGATTCTCTTGTAGATGCCAAAATACGAACTGCCCTCCAAAAGCGCCGCCTCGTCGAGATCATACGGAATCTGGCTGATAAACTGCATAAACAAATAGAGACTCACTACGTCCACACCGGCATAGATGATTATGGGGGCTGCCAGCGTATCTACCAGCCCGATCTTCGAAAATACGGTAAACACAATAAGATGAACGATTACAGACGGTATAAAAGATGCGATCAAATAAGCCGCCTCGATGATTTTCCGTCCAGGAAACTGGAACCGTCTTAAGACATAAGCCGTCATGGTTCCGAACAACAGTCCCAATACCAGCGATCCTAAAATAATGATAACGGTGTTGACCATTCCCAGAAGAATCTTGCCGTCTGTAAAGACTCTTATGTAGTTATCGAAGTTTAAGAAGCTTTCCGGAGGTGTAAACCTCGGCGTTTTCAAATACTCCAGTTTTGTTTTAAAGGAGGAAAATACGACACTGATGATCGGCACAAACACCACAAGCGCCATAAGAATCAGAGAAATATATTTGCCTGCCTGTATGAGATTCTTTTTTACTTTTGCACTCATCACTCATCCTCCTTGAATACAATATTTTTCACTGCCATGACGATTGCCACGAAAATCATCAGGAGTACGGCCATCGCGCACGCCACGCCATATAAGTTGTACTGGAAAGCCGTCTCAATTAACGTGGTCGTAAATGTATTCGTTCCGTTGGTTCCCCTTGTCAGAATATACGGGATATCGAAAACCGCCACAGACCCTACTATGGCAAAGGTCGTCAAAAGGCCGATAATGGATTTCATGCCAGGAAAGGTGATCGCCCAGAAGGACTGCCAGGAATTGGCCCCGTCGATGGAAGCCGCCTCGTAGTAATCGCTGGGAATCGACTGCATGGAACCTAAATAGATTACAAAGCTGTAACCAATGTTCTTCCAGAGATAGATAAACGCCAGTGTGAACTTGACAAGCTTCGGATCCGCAATCCATTTAAGCCCTGTCTCCGCCATGCCGATGGATGCCAGAATCGAGTCGAAACCGCCGTTGATTTCAAAAAACATCTGAAAAATAAAGGTAACCGCTACTGTATTCATGATAAACGGGAAGAAGATAACCCCTTTAAAGAATCCGCCTCCCCGCAGTTGTCTGCTTAATAGTGTAGCAAAATAGAGTGCCAGGACCTGCTGAATCATGCCAGCTGCCAGATAGTAGATCACATTGTTAAATACCATACGGTATTTTTCTGTCGTAAAGATTCTCAAATAGTTGTCAAAGCCCACGAACTGCTCAGGCGACGAAAGCCCGTTCCATTCCGTAAAGCTGTTAATCAGCATCACCGCGATCGGATAAAAGGTAAACAACAGAAGCAAAAACAGCGGTATCGCAAGAAAGCTGACAATCAATATTGTCTTTTCCCTCTTATAACGTTTTATCGATTTCATCAGAGCCCCTCTTTCCTTTATCAGGCCGCCGGGAAGACACCGGCGGCCCTGTCTCTCTACTAATTAAAGTTCTTAGCCCATTCCGCATTTAATCCGTCAAAATTCGGTTCCCCACCGGCCAGACACGGTTCAAGGACATATTTTGTTATGTAGGAGCCCTGAGAAAACACGTCGATCTGAGCGTTGGAAGCCATCTCTGATATCCGGATATCCTTTGTGGGGACGCTGTATAGGTTGATATAATCCATGGTTTCAAAGTTCTTTAAATCGTCTACCACTTTTCCGCCGTCTCTCATGATTTCATTCATACCACGGTTTAAAGAAATTCTCTCACAGAAAAACTTTGCAAATTCAGTTGCCAGTTCCACATTGGGACTGTTTTTATTCACAACCACGAAGATGTCCTCAGAGACTCTTACATTCAGCTTATTATCCGGTCCCACGTCATTCTTATATGGAAATGGCGCAAATCCAATGTCATCCCGGCTTCCGCCCAGTTCCTCCGCCGTATCCTTCATCTGAGGGATGGCCCAGGAACCGGTAAGCATAAAGCACGCTTCCTCGGAGGCGATGGCAACCTTGGACTTATCCCACTGCTCCGTAACCGTATCCGGTTCGATCTCCCCGTTTTTCGCCAGTTCTCCGACAAAGGAGAGGACTTCGTTAAGCGGTGTTCCGTCTGCCCACGGCGCTTTTGTCTCCACAATGCTGTTGGCATAATTGGTATCCTCTGACCAGGTAACTGCCAGATTATCCCAGAAACGCATCGTCCACTTTGCCCCCGCGTTGGTATAGAATGGAATCACGCCGTTATCTCTTAAAATACCGCAGCATTCTTTTAATTCGTACAGAGTCTTCGGAACCTTTCCGCCGTAATACTTGTCCAGAACCTTCTGATTATATAAGATCCCTTCATAGACAACACCGATTGGCATTGCATACGTCTGACCTTCATAGGACATGTAGTCTCCGTAAAAATACTTCTCATTCAGTTCTTCCGCATTTCCCAGGGAGGCGAAGTAATTCGGATACTCCTTGATGGAAACAGCCATTGGTGCGGTCATAACATCCTCAAACTTACCGCTTTTCATCATCGTAACTACCTGTTCCTCCGTTCTCTTGGAACAGTTGACATACTCAAAGCCCTTCACTTCCGGATGCAGCGCTTTAAATTCTTCCAGAATTGGTTCTACCATTACCCCATACTTTTCCGGTGTGTCTTCCACATTAAATGCAAATGAAAGGGTAACTCCGTCCTTATTTGCTTCTGCCTTTTCCGTTCCGCTTCCTTCTCCGCTGCTCTTTCCCCCGCAGCCAGCTAAAGCTGCCGCCAGAGCCGAAACAAGTATCATTGCCGCTAAACGTTTTCCTGTTTTTTTCATCTTACTTTCCCTTCTCCTTTTGTAATAATAATTTGTGTATCTCTATGGGACTATCATATACTTTTATCATTCTTATATCACCTTTCTCGTTTGATAAATTTAAATGTCCCTTACATTTCTTCACCTATAGAAACATTTTATCACTCCCTTTTCAAAAGGTAAACCTAAAAATGTCTATACTTCCTTTTTAATTCTTGGTATAATAACTTTATATGAACTGAAATTGATACGAAAGGATTTTAATATTATGTGGATAGCAGACGGCTGGAAAGATTATGAAGTCATCGACTCCTCAAAGGGAGAAAAATTAGAACGCTGGGGTAATTATACTCTCGTCAGACCTGATCCTCAGGTTATATGGGATACCCCGAAGACGCACAAAAGCTGGAAAAAAATGAACGGGCATTATCACCGCAGCAAAAAAGGCGGCGGAGAGTGGGAATTTTTTGATTTGCCTGAGCAGTGGCAGATTCATTACAAAGACCTTACATTTAATCTGAAACCATTCAGTTTCAAACATACGGGACTTTTCCCTGAACAGGCGACTAACTGGGACTGGTTCTCAGAGAAAATCCGCAATGCCGGACGCCCGATTAAAGTGTTAAATTTATTCGCCTACACAGGCGGCGCTACACTTGCGGCTGCCAGCGCGGGAGCAAGTGTTACCCATGTGGACGCCTCCAAAGGTATGGTTACATGGGCAAAAGAAAACGCAGTTTCCTCAGGACTTAAAGATGCGCCTATCCGCTGGCTTGTGGACGATTGTGTCAAATTTGTAGAAAGAGAGATACGCAGAGGCAACCATTATGACGCCATCATTATGGATCCCCCTTCTTACGGACGGGGACCTAAAGGGGAGATATGGAAAATCGAGGACGCCATTCACCCGCTGATAAAACTCTGCACACAGATTTTATCTGATGATCCTCTGTTTTTCCTTATTAATTCATACACAACAGGTCTTGCGCCTTCCGTCCTCACTTATATGCTTGCGACAGAATTAAAAAAATTCAACGGAGTTGTAGACTCACAGGAAATCGGACTTCCTGTTTCCGGCAACGGACTTGTTCTTCCTTGCGGTGCATCAGGCCGTTGGGAAAGAAAATAAAACATATGCAAAAGAGGAGAAACCCGTCAAGTTTCTCCTCTTTTTATTGTTCTCTCGCTTCTCTTCTCAATATATCAATCGCCTCATCGAGTGTACGGATTACCCTCCACGCCCGACGGCGCGTTTCCATATCCGGCTGTACCAAATCCGGAACCATAATCACATCTACGCCCGCCTTCGTCGCGGATTCCACGCCGGCAGGTGCATCTTCAAAAGCAACACAGTATTCCGGTCTGACTTCCAAAAGTTTGCACGCTTTCTCATAAATCTCCGGAGCAGGCTTCGACTTTGTCACCATATCTCCGCAGACAAACAAATCAAAATATTCATACAGACCTGCTCTTTGAAACATCTCCCTGACATATTCTTTTCTCGATGAAGTAACCACTGCCATGCGATACCCTAACTGTTTTGCATACCGGATCAGTTCTCTTGCTCCCGGTTTCACCGACAGCCCTTCCTTTTCCACAATACCGTAAAAATTCTCTCTCGCCAAATCACGAAATCTGTCATTTGGGAAATCTTCACCGAACACCTTTTGAAAATATTCTCCCCTTCCCTTTGCATTCATTCCAAGCGTGTTATAAATATGCTCCCCAATATTTCCGTATCCGAGAGTATTTCCCGCCATATTCCATGAACGCTGTACAACTTTTTCTGAATCAAAAATCAATCCGTCCATATCAAACAGTAGTGCTTTCAGCATACGCCCACCTCGCTTCTTTATGATTTTATTGCCTGATAAATACGGGAAACCGGCAGACCGACCACATTATAATAATCCCCTTCTATCTTCTCTATAAAAGGAGCAAACAATCCCTGAATTGCATACGCGCCTGCCTTATCCATATATTCGCCTGTATCCAGATAGTTATTTATCTCTTTCTCGCTCATCGGATAAACAAATACTTTTGTTTCCACCGCATCGTTTATCATTTTCTTCTCTCCACTTTCATCATAACACAAAATAGCAATGCCCGTGTAAACTTTATGTACTTTTCCCTGAATGCCCTGAATCATTTGAAAGGCCTCCGCTCTGCTTTTAGGTTTTCCCAACACCTTTCCTTCGTGGGACACAATTGTATCCGCTCCTATAATGATTATATCATTTTTCCCCACCATTTCCGATACATGGTTTGCTTTTAAAAGAGATAATTCTTTTACAATCTCCTCGGGCGCACTGCTCTCATAAATTTCTTCCTTGTCACTGACCAAAATTTCAAACTGCATTCCTATCTGCTCCAAAATCTCTTTCCTTCTCGGAGAAGCCGATGCCAAAATAATCTTTTTCATTTTCTTTCCTCCCTGTTCAAAAAACACCTGCATCGCAGGTGTTTTCAATGTTTTATCTCTCTTCTAATTTTTGAATCATTTCTTCACAAATCTGAAGAACTGTCTTTCCATCTGTATTCACTGTAACATCTGCCACTTCTGCATATTTGTCAGCGCGCTCTTCCATCATTTTACAAATCCATTCTATATTTTTATTGCCTTTCAGTAACGGACGTTCTCCGTTCTCCTTCACTCTTTCTAAAATCACTTCCGCAGATGCGGTCAGAAGAACAACTTTCCCCTGTTTCTTTAGTTTGTCAATGTTTTCCTCCCGAAGTACGATTCCTCCTCCACAGGAAATAACGATATGTTCTCTTGATTGTAATTCTTCCAGCAATTCCGTTTCCAGTTGGCGAAAATGTTCTTCTCCATATTGAGAAAATATTTCTTCCACTGACATACCCGCCCTGTTTTCAATCTCTTTATCCATCTCCACCACGTCCATGGCAAATCTCTCGCCCATATACTCTGCCAGTGTGGTTTTTCCTGTTCCCATAAATCCTGTCAAAACAATATTATGAGGGAAAAGTTTCTTCCCTTGAATACGTTTCCAATTCCATGCAATACATGAAAATACATTCATAATCTCTTCTTTATATGGATTGCCTTTCAACTTTTCTTCCAGTCTTTTTACTCTCTTCTCTCTCTGCATCGGCTGTAAAATCAGCATTCCGTGTTCTTCTTTATATTCCAACATTTTTTCAAAAATGTCACTTCTCTCTGTTAAATCCTCAATCAGCTTTTCGTCACACAAAGCAAGTTGTTCTCTGTAAAGTTCCAAATCATTCATACTTTTCTTTCCTTTCCTCTTTTATGGAAATTGCTACTACTTAATCATATACAGAGTATACAAAACTCTTGCATATTCTGCAACAAAAAAATAGAGAGTATATACTCTCTATCTTTCATCTCTCTGTCTCTTAAATGGACCTGAGGGGAATCGAACCCCTGTCCGAAAGCCCGTCCATTCAGGCATCTCCCATCACAGTCATCATTTTAACATTCCCTCCGCTGACCGTCTGATGACGAACTGTCAGTTTCAGTAGCCTGATGGATTCTTCCATTCCCTCAAGGCATTGGAAATGAAGTGCCTCACCTCGTCGAAGCCGGTTACTTAAGCAGTGAGTGACTCAAGGCCGACTGCTGCCACTAGGCAGCGTACGCTAAATTTTCGTCTGCGTTTATATTTAAATACGGATTGATACGCGGTCCCGCCCCGCGAATGGCTTCCTCAACTTCAGAACCCCCGTCGAAACCAGTACAAGCCCTAATCATGACTTCTCTGTCTGGTATGACTGCAAACGATTCGTGTCATTATTATATTCCATATATAACACAAATGTCAAGGATATTTTATTCTGAGTGCTCTGAGTGCTCTACTGTGCTCTCCCTTACGACAAGTCTTGGCTGAAATGTAATACACTTCTGAGAATTCACTCCACTGCCTATCTCACTGATCAGCTGCTGTACTGCCTCCACTCCCATGTCATAGACCGGCTGACTGACTGTTGTCAACGGGACATCCAAAATCTCTGAAAAGAAAATATCATCATAACCAACTAGCGAAATTTCTTCCGGCACAGCTATTTTATGCTTTTTCAGACAATTATATACCCCATATGCACCCTTTCTGCGCCACTCCCAGTTTGCATCCGGTAGGTTCCCCAATCAGCAAAAGAGAGCCTGACGACAAATCTATTTCCTCTAATATTTTGTCCACTCCATTCACACTCGGAATTGCGAGAATCTCTTTTAGCAGTGTGATACTTTTCTTGCTTCTGTTTTTAGATATATTTACAGTATATCCGATATTATTAAAACGTTTTTCTTATCATTCTAAATCGAACTTCTTCTTGCTCACTCCACTCTATCATGCTATAATTTTTTCATAGAATTCCTCTGTTTCAAGGAGGAACTTACCATGAAAAAAACTTTACAAGATCTTACGATCAAAGACAATTTTATGTTTGGCGCTGTAATGACTGATCCGGAAAACTGCAAAGGCTTACTGGAATTACTTCTTCACAAAAAGCTGGACAGAATCATCGTAAGTACCGAAAAAAGTATGATCTATCATCCAGAGTACAAAGGCGTCCGTCTTGATGTCTATGCAAAGGATGATACAAATACCCGGTACAATATTGAAATGCAGGTACTTCGAAAATCCACTCTCGGCAAGCGCAGCCGTTATTATCACAGCCAGATTGATATGGATCTGCTGCTGAGCGGTTCCGATTACCGTGAACTTCCTGATACTTATGTAATCTTTATCTGTGATTTTGACCCATTCGGCTTCGGAAAATACTCATATTCCTTTTACACTGCCTGCAGAGAAGAAGGTTCTCTCGCATTCAACGACGGTCTTTACACTATCTTTTTAAGCACAGCAGGCAAAAATGAATCGGAAGTTCCGGAAGCACTCGTTTCTTTTCTCAAATTTGTCAAAGCCGATTTATCAGAAAGCAGCAAGGATTTCCATAACGAATATGTCAGGAAGCTCCAACGATCCATCAGCCAAATTAAAGAAAACAGAGAAATGGAGGAACGATTTATGTTACTGGAAGAATTACTGCAGGAAGAGCATGAAGAAGGACTTCGCCAAGGTCGTATAGCGGAACGCACTGAAAACATCCAACGTCTCACAGATCTTCTCTTCTCTCTTTTAAAAAAATTTGACAAACTTCCTGACAGTCTTTTTGAGAAAATTGAAGCAGAAAAAGATCCTGATCGTTTCATGCAATGGATCCAGTTCGCAGCTGAGTCTGCATCCCTTCCGGATTTTTTATCAAAGATTGAATAATCTTTTTCATTTATATCAAAAGAACAAAACTAAAGAAAAAGGCATATCAGTACCACTGTTACATTCTGGTTGTTTCAAAAACAGCTCAGAATTTGCAGCGTGATCCCGATATGCCTATCTAAATTTCACTTCTTATTTTCAAATAAAATTTATTCTATTATTTCATCTGATTTCACACCGATTTTACAATTTTATTACAGAGGAATTCTATCTCATTTCTTATTCCAGTCCCAGAATCTCGGCAAGAACATCGACGATGATCTCATTTGTACAAGATTTTACATACCCGAGTAAATGCAGGGAAATTTCATCCTGCTTCTGCGCCTCAGTCAGTTTTTCATCGTGCTTTGTCTGATCGATCATCTGGATCAGCTGCGGTGTCAGATCTTCATAAATCTCTATCGTCGTATCTGTCACCAGTTTTCTCAATGCCTCTTTTGTTGTAGGTACCATGTTTTTCTCCTGTTCTTTATCAGATTTTTTATTTTCATACTGCCTTTTTTACTGCTGCTTCACAAACCTACTTTCTTCACTTTGCAGCTGCAGTCTTGTAACCGTAGCTGTCTACCCAAGATTTCTAATCTTGAAATCTCTCTGTGCCTCTCTTTGCTGATCTTTCTTTGCGATGTCATTTCGCTTGTCATAGAGTTTCTTTCCTCGCGCAAGACCAATCTCTACTTTCACTAAACTTCCTTTGAAATATACTTTAAGTGGTACGATCGCCATTCCTTTTTCCTTTGTCTTTCCGATCATTTTATTGATCTCTGCCTTATGTAACAGCAGCTTTCTCGGGCGGAGCGGGTCTTTGTTGAAAATATTTCCTTTCTCATATGGACTGATATGCATTCCATAGATAAAAACTTCTCCATTTTCCACCCGGATAAACGATTCTTTGACGCTGCATTTTCCCATACGGAGGGATTTCACCTCCGTACCATGCAGCGCAATTCCTGCCTCGTAAGTGTCTAAGATAAAATAATCGTGGTATGCCTTTTTATTGTTGGCAATCAGTTTCGTCGATGTTTTCGCCATCTTCCTCATCCCCCTTATTTACCAGTTCAAAATCTATTGTACGCTGCAGACAGTCTGTGTCAAGTACCCTGACATAGACTTTCTGTCCAAGTTTATATGATCTCCGTGTATGCTCCCCAATCATCTCAAAGCGGTCTTCATAGTAATCGTAGTGGTCGTCATGCATATTGGTAACATGGATCAATCCTTCCACTGTATTTTCCAGTTCTACATACATGCCCCATTTTGTAATACTTGAAATGACTCCTGCAAACACTTCACCAATGTGTTGCTCCATATATTCTGCCTTCTTTAAGCGGATTGTCTCACGCTCTGCCTCTTCTGCCCTGCGCTCCATCTGGCTTGCATGCTTTGTTACTTCCGGTAAAATGCATTCATAATGTTCCATACGTTTTTCATTCATCCTTCCACGCAGTGTCTCTTTGATGATCCGATGGATCTGAAGATCCGGGTATCTTCGGATCGGTGATGTGAAATGGCAGTAATACTGCGCTGCAAGTCCAAAATGCCCTGTATTTTCCGGTGTGTATTTTGCCTGTTTCATCGAACGCAATGCCAGTCTGCTGATAAAATCCCCTTCCGGCGTACCATCTACTTTGGCGAGCAGCTTTTGAATTTCCTTCGGTCTTACTTCTTTGTTTGCCACATGCATGGAATGTCCAAAATTATTGATAAATGTGCATAATTTTTGAATTTTTTCCTCATCTGGCACATCATGTGTCCGGTAGACAAATGGGATCTCCTGCCAGAAATAATCCTCTGCCACCGTTTCGTTTGCAAGCAGCATAAAATCTTCAATGATTTTTGTCGCAGTATTCCGATCATATGGTTTGATCTCTGTCGGAATACCATCCTCATTCAGCATGATCTTACTTTCTGGAAAATCAAAATCGATCGAACCTCTGCGGTGTCTTTTCTCTCTTAAAATCTTCGCAAGCTCTGCCATCAGTTCAAACATTGGCACAAATTCTTTATACGCTTCCATTTCTTCCGAATCTCTGTCCTCCAGTATTTTTTTGACACTTGTGTAGCTCATGCGCTGATCAATATGGACGACGGTCTCTGCGATTTTGTGGTCGATCACCTCTCCTTTTGGATTGACAGTCATAATACAGCTAAGCGCCAGTCTGTCTTCCCCTGCATTCAGAGAGCAGATTCCATTGGAAAGTGCATGTGGCAGCATCGGGATCACCCGGTCAACAAGATACACACTCGTTCCGCGCTCATATGCCTCCCTATCAAGCGCACTTCGCTCCTGCACATAGTTTGTCACATCCGCAATATGCACACCGAGCTGATAATTTTCTCCTTCTTTTGTAATGGAGATCGCATCGTCCAGATCTTTCGCATCTTCTCCATCGATCGTTACCATTCTCCAGGAACGGATATCCATACGCCCTGCCATATCTGCACTTGTGACGTCTTTTGCCACCCGCTCTGCCTGATTTAACACCTTCTCCGGAAATTCTACCGGAAGATCATACCCTTTCACGATCGACATAATGTCCGTGCCCGGATCATTCACATGCCCGATGATCTCAACAACCTTTCCTTCCGGCTTCTTGCCGTCTTTTCCATAAGAAGTCAGTTCAACAACAACTTTATGCCCGGTCACTGCTCCTTTTGAGCGCTCCAGCGGCACAAAAATATCTTTGACAAACCGGTCATTGTCCGGGATCACAAAACCAAAGTTTTTATTTTTCTGAAAGTATCCGACCAGCTTCACCGTTCCATGGGAAAGAATCCGCACAATTTTCCCTTCTCTTCGCTTTCCTTCGGGTGCTTTTGTTATGACAACTTCCACCTGGTCCATGTGAAATGCCCCATTCGCATCGTCCTCTGAGATAAAAATATCATCGGCTTGTCCTTCGACCGTAACAAAGCCAAATCCTCGTGCATGTGCCTGATAAGTTCCGACAAGCTGCTTTGCAGTTCCTTTCACATACTTTCCTTTCTGTGTAACAGAAACCTTTCCGTCTGCCACAAGCGCATCCATCACTTTCTTTAATTCATTTCTCTGATCCTTCGGCACCTGAAGAAGAATTGCCAGTTCTTTCAACTTCATCGGTACATAAAAATCATCACAAATAAAATCGTATATAATCTTTTTTCTTTTTTCAAATGTCTGTTCCAATCGTTTCACTCCTTTTTTTCGTATCTCATTTCCCTACAATTATTTCTGAACTTGCCCAGAAACGAGCAAAGAATCTCGCAAGTCAGACTCTCCGCACGCGAACGGTGTCGTTAGCAGCGTGTTTTTCGTTACATAGAAATTTCCTATGTAACGAAAAAGAACATACCTATCTGACAACAGGTATGTTCTACATTTACACATTTTTCCAAACTGTCTTTTTCTGATTTCTTTGACAATTTCTGCAGCAAATCTTTGTATTGCTTCTCAGTAACACTTCACCGATAGCATATCCGCTCTCCCTCACATCCTGCCAAATCGCACAGACGAAAGCAATAGCAAGTACGATCTAGTTAAATACACCGAGATTCAAAGCTGCTGCCAGTATCATAAATAAACATGCTAAGAACTTCGTAGATTTGACAAGTGCACCTTCCATAGAACGTCCCTTGTTCTGTCCCCAGTATGTTTCCGCTCCACCTGCGATCGAACCAAGCCCTGCGGACTTCCCTTCCTGAAGAAGTACAATGATTGTCAATGCGATACCGTCTATTACAAATAAAATAGTTAATACAATTTTCAAAATTTCCATTTTTACACCTCCCGTGGATAAACAATATTCATTATACCACAAGAGAGAATCGGTTGCAAGTTCAACTCAGATAACTTTCAAAGAAGTTTTTCCGAGAAACTAGCAAACGATTTCTTTCTATTCTTCCGGCTCTGCGAGAAATGGAAAAGGATTTTGGTACTCCGCCACATCCCCCAGCGATTCTTCGATCCGGAGCAGCTGATTGTATTTTGCCACACGCTCGGATCTGCACGGTGCTCCTGTCTTAATCTGCCCGACATTCAATGCGACTGCAAGATCTGCGATCGTACAGTCTTCCGTCTCTCCCGAACGATGGGAAACGATGGCATGATACCCGGCATTTTGCGCAAGTTTTACCGCATCCATCGCTTCTGTGAGCGTACCAATTTGATTGACTTTCACGAGAATCGCATTGGCCACGTTCTTATCAATCCCCTTCTTTAACCTTTTTACATTTGTGACAAACAGATCATCTCCCACAAGCTGCATATCTTGTCCAAGTCTTGTTGTGAGCAATTCCCAGCCTTCCCAGTCTTCTTCATCTAACGGATCTTCGATGGACACAATCGGATAATCCGTCGCCAGTTCTTCGTAATAATCAATCATCTCTTCCGACGATCTGGCGATTTTCTGACAGTTCATTTTCCCCTCGCCTGGGAAATAATATTTTTTCATCTTTTTATCATACAGCTCACTCGCCGCCGCATCAAGGGCAATGACAATATCTTTTTTCAGACGATATCCGGCTCGCTCCACTGCCTTTGCAATCAGCTTCAATGCCTCTTTTGCATTTGGAAGATCCGGGGCAAATCCTCCTTCATCTCCGACTCCGGTCGCCAGTTGTTCTTCCTTCAACAATTTTTTTAACTCATGATAAATCTCCACACACATGCGGAGCCCTTCCCGAAAGCAACAGGCCCCTACCGGCATGATCATAAATTCCTGAATATCTAACGTATTATCCGCATGTGCTCCTCCGTTTAAAATATTCATCATCGGAACCGGCATCTTTTTTGCATTTGTTCCTCCCAGATAGGAATACAGCGGAATCTGAAGTGCTTCTGCCGCCGCCTTTGCCGCTGCCAGTGACACACCTAGCATTGCATTTGCCCCGAGCCCACTTTTATTTTCTGTCCGATCCAGCTCCATGAGAAGCTGATCGATCTTCGCCTGCTCAAACACATTTATCCCGATCAAATTTTCAGCGATCTTCTCATTGACATTTGCCACTGCCTGCTGTACGCCCAGACCATTGTAACGCTTTTCCCCATCACGCAATTCAACTGCCTCATATTTCCCTGTCGATGCACCGGAAGGAACTGCGGCTCTGCCTATATATGCTTCTCCGGCAAGTACCTCCACTTCCACCGTCGGATTTCCTCTGGAATCTATAATTTCTCTGGCGTAAATGTCCGTAATCGGCAAACATTTATACATCATAATTACTATCTCCTCTCCGATTTTATTATTGCCGGAACAATTCCGTTCTATCCGTTGACTTTTCATTTCCTCCGCGGTACAATCTACATAGATTATTAAATTTTTATAAAATGCTGAGGTCTGCACAAATGAATACAAAATCAAAATGGAAATCTTTTTCACTATTAACCGGAAGTATCCTGATCATGGCGGTTGGTATTTATTTTTTCAAATTTGCCAATAATTTTACCTTCGGAGGAATCACCGGTCTTGCCGTTTTAGTTGCCAAGACAGGGGTCATGTCAGCCAGTGACTTTACTTTTCTGACGAACATGCTTCTTCTCCTGCTCGGGTTCATTGTGCTCGGAAAAAAATTTGGACTGAAGACTGCTTACTGCAGCACACTTCTCTCCGTCACTCTTTCCCTTTTAGAGCGGATCTACCCAATGAGCCATCCACTGACAGATCAGCCGATGCTCGAGTTGACCTTTGCGATCGCACTGCCGGCATTTGGCTCTGCCATTTTGTTCAATATCGGAGCTTCCAGCGGAGGTACGGATATTATTGCAGCGATTTTAAAGAAATACTCAGATTTCAATATCGGAAGGGCGCTTCTGCTCACCGATCTTGTAATCACAATCGCAGGATGTTTTGTCTTCGACATCGAGACCGGACTCTATTCTTTCCTTGGTCTTGCTGTCCGCTCACTGATGATCGACAATGTCATTGAAAGTTTCAACCTATGTAAATATTTCAATGTCGTCTGCGATAATCCAGAACCAATCTGTGATTTTATCATGCATGAGCTTCATCGAAGTGCGACAACCTGTGAGGCAAAAGGAGCTTTCTCCGGTGAACCAAAGAGTCTTGTTTTCACCGTATTGAACCGTCATCAGGCGATCCGCCTCCGAAACTATATCAAAGAGGTGGAACCAACCGCATTTATCCTGATTTCCAACACAAGTGAGATCATCGGAAAAGGATTTCATAATACAATTTAATAGGATTACTCCCATAAAATCTGTAACCAAAGAGCTTCTCAATATTTTCTGATTTTTGAAGTATATTATATTATCACAGATTTTCATTCTCCCGGCACTATGCGTTGCATAATCGCCGGGATTTTTTTCTAAAATAGTTTCGAAATCGCCTCATTGTTTTCAAGCAATTTATTTATTTTTTATATTTTTTTGATTTTTATAAAGAAAATCCTTGTTTTTTCTTACATCTCGTGGCATAATGATTCCTAAATATTCTGTTTTTAGCATTAATGTTATATCACTCTAAAGCAGAAAACAATAAACTTATGATGGGAGGAAATTATTATGGACAAAAAACGAGGATCATTTTCAGGCAAAATGGGCTTTGTACTTGCTGCTGCCGGCTCTGCAGTAGGTCTTGGGAATCTTTGGAGGTTTCCTTATCTGGCAGCAAAATATGGTGGAGGGATCTTTCTGCTAGTCTATTTAATACTGGCTGTCACATTTGGTTTCACTCTTATGATCACAGAAATTGCAATCGGCCGCAAAACCGGTGTCAGTGCTATTGGTGCTTTCCAAAAACTAGATAAACGTTTTGGATTCGTAGGCGTACTTGCCTGTATCGTTCCGTTTATTATCACCCCTTACTACTGCGTCATCGGCGGATGGGTAATCAAATACTTATTCACCTTCCTGACCGGGAAAGTAAGTGCAGCTGCAGGGGATGAATTTTTCACCGGTTTTATCAGTGAATCCGTATCTCCAGTTGTCTGGTTTGCTATTTTTATCCTTCTGACTTCCGCAATTGTAATCTTCGGAGTAGAAAAAGGTGTAGAGAAAGCAAGTCGCTTTATGATGCCGCTGCTGATTGTTTTAATTGTAGGTGTCTGCATCTTCTGTATTACAAGACCAGGCGCTGCTGAAGGAGTAAAGTACTACCTGCTTCCTGATTTTTCTAAATTTTCTGCCACAACGGTGCTGGCTGCTATGGGACAATTATTTTATTCCATGTCTCTTGCCATGGGTATCATGATTACATACGGTTCCTACATGAAAAAAGACAGCCACCTGGAAGCTTCCGTGCGGCAGATTGAACTTTTTGATACAGCAATCGCTTTCCTTGCAGGTCTTCTCATCGTACCGTCAGTGTTTGTTTTTTCCGGCGGAGATGAAGCTGCACTTGGCAAAGGACCCTCTTTGATGTTTATCACCCTCCCAAAAGTATTCAATGACATGACATTGGGCGGAGTAATCGGTGCTGTATTTTTCTTATTGGTATTGTTCGCAGCCCTCACATCCTCTATCTCCCTTATGGAGACAAATGTTTCCATTCTCCGGGATAAATTAGGGTGGAGCCGCAAAAAATCAACACTGATCATTACTGTATATGTTTTAATCCTCGGATCGATCGTCTCTCTTGGCTTTGGTCCTCTGAGTTTCATCAAGATCCTTGGTCTGGGACTTTTAGACTTTTTTGATTTTATCAGCAACAGTGTACTGATGCCGATCGTGGCAATCCTGACCTGTATCTGTGTCGGACACTTCGTCGGAGCCAAAGTCATTTCCGATGAAGTAGAATTAAATGCTCCATTTAAAATGAAGAAATTTTATACCATAATGCTGAAATGGATCGCACCTGTATTTCTCGTACTTGTCCTCGCATTTGCGGTATCAGAAGCAATGGGATGGATTCGTGTATAAGCTCAACTTTCCCCTTTCTGATGAACAAGGGAACATAACAAAGACAACCGTTCTTTTTGAATGGTTGTCTGTTTTTATTTTCTCATTATTCATTGATCGGGAAGTAGCACCGCAAATATTGCTACATCTAAATCAGACTCCCAAAATCTTCTTCATCACATCTATACACTCACTTCGTGGATCTGCGCTGTAAATATTCACATGGTTTAAATCCCCGGCTCTATCTGTAAATGCCGGAAAGAGAAATCCGCATTCCGGTTTCCCTGGCTCATAGCTGCCCAGAAGTGGACAGACTGCACAAATCAGATATTCAAACATTTCCTCGGATTTCCCTAATCGCTCCTTGTCTGCCGCCTTTGCTGGAATGTCATAGCGGTCATGAAACATGTAGACTGCATATCCCGAATCCATATAATAATTTTCCATGACCACATCATAAAACGTTTCCATCAGCGCATCATTTTTCAGACCGCACTGGCGCAGTCCCATCAAAAGTTGCCACATGCTGCCGGCCCTTCTTGCTTCCCGATCAAATTGAAATTTTTTCAGCTGTATATTTGTCTCCGAAAATGGAATTGCTTTTGCAATTTCTAAATGCTTTTTTCTCTCCTGCGAAGAGAGCTTCAGAAAGTTTGTATTAAAACTCCCGTCATATTCTCCCTCTGCATCGACATAACATCCGGCAATCCGGGTAAAAGATGTGCGGGAAAGTGTCATACGTCTGGTAAGCTCTAGCATATCCTCACGATTAATCATACTGTTCTCCTCTCACCATTGTTCGGAACTCTTTCGGTGAAATTCCATACTCCTTCACAAATGCTTTATAAAAGACCGAGTAATCGGAAAATCCACACAGTTCCGGGATACTTTTTAGAAGGACTCCATCCACGATCAGTTTTTTTGCCTCGATCAGCCTTCGCTGTGTCACAATCTTATAGAAACTGACATCCATCTGTTTTTTGAACAGCTGACCGATTGCCGATTCGCTGATCAGAAAATGTGCCGCAATCGTCTTCAGACTAATCTCTTCTGCAAAATGTTTTTCAATATAGCTGATGATTTCATCGAGCAGAGCCGCTTTTTCTGACTTCAGTTCTGTCATAGTCTGCCCCTTCCAGCTTCGATATAACAAACAGATTAACTGAAGAAACAATCCCCGACTGAATAATTCTGCCCCTGTTTTTCCTTCCTTCTCCTCCCGCAGAAGTTCTTCAAAAATTTTCTGAAACTGGTAGAGTACCGTCCCATTTGTGCGGATAATATAAGACTTTGCCTGATGCTCTTTGTTCTCTTCCCATTCTACTTCATTTAACTCTTCACTACATTTTTTCCAGTAATCGGCACTGACCCACAGCGCAGTTCGCAGATACGGTTCCGTGAGTTGTTCTCCAAAGATTGGTCTATGACTGACCCCCGGCGGAACGAAGATAATATCATTTGGCTGCAGCTGATAGCGCATATCCCCGATCAGATATTGAATATTCCCGCTCCGGCAAAAGAGAATCTCATAGAAAATATGGCTGTGCAGCGACACGCTGTCTTTTAAGTAACTGATATCCTCATGCACATCAAGATATTTACTGTCCATCTCCATCTCCTGATAGCCGATAAACTGTCCGCTTTCTTTAAAATACAGCTCAATATCTTCTCCCATAGTTTCCCTTAATTTCTCATACTGTTTATTTTTGATCTCTTCGTAGGTCGCTTTTTTGAGTTGGCTAAGTTTCACAAAATTCCTCCTATCATTTTATAAATATTTCACAAATCGTTTTCTTTCTTTTTCTATCATAGCAGAAAATGTATTATTTTCGCAATGTTTTATGCTAATTATGCAATTCAAATTGCAAATTCAAAGAAGTATGATAGTAAGCACCGAAATAAACTACACAACAAGGAGAAAAAGTTATGACAGACAAAAAAATTCGCCCCTTTGGGAAAAAAGATGAACTGGGCTATGTATTCGGTGATATGGCAGGAAGCTTCGTCAACTTATTTATCGATGCTTACTTCCTGACATTCTGTACGTATGTACTCGGAATCAGCCCTGCGTGGATGGGATCTTTATTCCTCTTTGCAAGACTTTGGGATGCGATCAATGACCCGATTATGGGATCTTTCCCGGATCGCTGGATGATTGGAAAATCCGGTGACAAATTCAAACCGTGGATTAAAATCTTTATGGTACCTCTTGCACTTTCCGGTATCCTCTGTTTCATGAATGTTCCACTGGAAGGTGTTGCACTCCATGCATATGTTGCATTTGCATATGTCCTCTATGGAATGAGCTATACAGGAACTTCCATGCCATTCGGTGCGATGGCAAGTGTTGTCAGCACAGACCCTATCGATCGAAGCAAGCTTTCCCGTGCAAGAAGTATCGGTGGAACTTTAGTAGGTATGGTAGCTCTTTCCTTTGTTCCGGTTATCTGCTTTGACAAGAACAGTAATATTATCCCGGAACGTTTTACAATGCTTGCTGTTCTCTTCGGCGTGCTCTGTATCGTATGCTACGTCTTACTGACAAAACTGACTATAGAGCGTGTCAGACAGTCTGAAAACAGCCAGCAGGAAAAATTCAACTACAAAAATGTCTTAAAAGCAGTTGTAAAGAATCGTCCTCTGATCGGTGTCATGGTGGCAACTGTCGGAAGTATGCTCTTTATCACAGGTTCCGGACAAGTCCGCAGCTACCTGTTCAAGGAATACTATCACAATACTTCTGTAATGACATTATTAAGCCTTTCCAGCCTCCCGATCATCATCGTATGCTTCCCGCTTGTTCCAAAGCTTGTTGCAAAATTCGGAAAGAAAGCAACATTAATGGCAGGTATCATCAGCAGTACGATATTTAGTGTGATCACATTTATGATTAAAATTGAAAATGTTTACGTATTCACTGTATTAAGCATCCTTGCAATGATCGGACAGACAATCTTTACAATCTTAATCTGGGCACTTGTCACAGACTGTCTCGATTACAGTGAATGGAAACTTCACGAAAGAAGCGATGGATCTATGTACTCCATCTACACATTCAGCCGTAAGATCGGTTCTACAATTGCTTCTTCCGGTATTTCTTTCGCCCTTAGTGCAATCGGCTACGTTGCAGGTACAAATGTAACACAGTCTGCAGCAACCGTCGACGGTATCTACAATCTGGTAACATTGATCCCGGTTGCAACTTGTGTTCTGGAACTGATCGGTATCGGACTGATCTTCAACCTGAACCATAAACAGACAAATCAGATGTATGCTGAACTTGCTGAAAGAAGAAGCCAAAAAGAAAGAGGGTAATCTTTTATGAAAAAGACAGATATCCATCTGCACCTCACCTTTGAACAGCACCCGAAGACTGAGCACATGTTTGTGTCAAGCGCAGAACATATGCTCCCGCATCTTCGGGAGCTTTCCATTGAAAAAGGAATCTTAATGTCCTCTGGAGAAGGGAACTCTGCGGTTCCTTTTGGAAGCAATGACGAGTGCAGACAAATTGCAGAGGCATTTCCGGGAATTTATTTCTGGATGTGCAATCTCGATGATGTACCGGAAAATATTTTTGAGCGGCTTGAAACTTATAAAAATCAGGGCGCTGTCGGTATTGGAGAACTAATGATCAACCGCAGCATTGATGATCCTATGATCCAGGAAATTTTTGCTGCTGCAGAAAGACTTTCCCTTCCGGTTCTATTTCACATGAGTCCGGAAGTCGGATATGAATATGGCATTGTCGATGATGCCGGACTTCCCCTTTTAGAAGAAAGTCTGAAAAAATATCCAAATCTGAAATTCATCGGCCACAGCCAGCCATTCTGGCATGAGATCAGTGGCGATGCCTCCGGAGATCTCTCCTCCCGTATGGAGTGGGGCAAAGGAGAAGTAGCCCCTGGCGGAAGACTTTCTTACCTTTTCGATACCTACCCAAACTTGTACGGAGACTTGTCCGCCAACAGCGGTGGCTGCGCAATTATGCGCGACGAGACCTTCGGTCTTTCTTTCCTTGAGAAATACTGTGACCGCCTGATGTTCGCGACAGACATGGTCAACGTCGATATGGAATTTCCTCTCGGAAAATGGTTGGAGGAAATGTACCAGTGTGGTAAATTAAAAGAAGAGGTTTACAGAAAAATCGCTTATCAAAATGCAGAATCCCTCTTCGGGCTGCATTAGAAATGGAGGAAACAAATATGCGTACAAGAATATTACCAAAGATGTTAAATGATGAAGTAGAAGAATATTTATCACGGAATGATATCATTATCGTTCCGGTCGGAACTGTAGAAATGCACGGTGGATTTCCACTTGACTCCGAAACAACCATCAGCGAAGCTTATGCTCTCAAAATGGCAGAAGCATGTGACGGTCTTGTCCTGACCGGACTTCCATATTTCTATGCCGGAGCAACTGCTAGCGGTCGTGGAACAGTTCAGGTGAGCATCCGCGAAGGGATTGACTACTTGACAGCAATCGCAAAAAACCTGTTACGTCTCGGCTTCAAACGCCAGATCTATATTAGCTTCCATGGTCCTGCACATATGACATGCAGTCCGATGGTCCGCGATTTCTTTGACGAGACAGGCGTTCCGATCCTCTACATGGATCTGACGATGCAGATGTTGAAAAATGCAGCTGATCTTTTCAAATCCATGGACAGCTTCCATGCGATCACAACCGGAGCATACAAGATCATGAACCGTCTGGAAGACGTTCCGCTCACAACAAAGTATGCACACAGCAAGCCACAGTCCTGCAAAAAGTTTGACGACATCTTCGGACTCGCTTACCAGAGTGCTTCGATCGGTTACTACTTCGGAGAAAAAGAAGACCACATGAGCACAACTGCAATTCCGGATGAAGCATCCCGTGAAGCACTTGCACAAGAAGGAGTAGAAATCATCGAAAAGACTGTAGAACTTTTGGACCTTCCACATATTGTCAGCCAGATGAAAGATCTGGAACAGTATAACCAGGAAGTTGCTGAAAAATGCCCTTGGGTTCCTTATCAGTTCTTCCAGAAATAACTTTCTGTCAGGAACCTATGTCATTTAGACAAACAGGTGTATCTCAATAAGAAATTTGCAAACGAAAAGGCTTACACAAAAGCTGCTGAAACATCTAACACTGATCTTTCAGCAGCTTTTGTAAGCCTTTATTTTATTCTATTTTAAGAAAGCACCAGCCCTTCTTCTGCCATGACATCGATAACTTTATCGACACACTCTTTGCAGAGTTCATCGGTCGCGGCTTCAACCATAACACGGATGACCGGCTCTGTCCCACTCTCTCTTACAAGGATCCGTCCGTCATCTCCAAGTGTTTCTGCCACTTCTTCCACCGCTTTTACAACAGCCGGATTCTCTCTCGCTTCCTTTTTATCTGCCACTCTGACATTTTTCAGAAGCTGCGGATAGATCTTCACTTCCTCCACAAGTTTCCCGAGAGACTGTTTTTTCTCCATGACAACTTCCATCAAAAGCAAAGAGGTAAGAATTCCGTCCCCGGTTGTTGCATATTTACTGAAAATAATATGCCCGGACTGTTCTCCTCCAAGCGAATAGTTATTTTGAAGCATGTTTTCATAGACATACTTATCTCCTACCGCTGTTTTCTCATAGCGGATTCCGGCTTTGTCACATGCTTTGTAAAGTCCGAGATTAGACATGATCGTCGTCACGATTGTATCGCCATTTAATCTTCCCTGCTCTTTTAAATATTTTCCACAGACATAGAGGATCAGATCTCCGTCTACAACATTTCCATTTTCATCGACAGCGATACAGCGGTCCGCATCTCCATCATATGCAAATGCAATATCAAGTTTCTTCTCTTTCACAAACTGCTGAAGCACTTCAATATGGGTAGACCCGCAGTTCGTATTGATGTTTGTTCCGTCTGGCTCATTGTTGATCACATAAGTCTTTGCTCCCAGCGCATCGTACACACTCTTTGCGATAGCCGAAGCACTTCCGTTGGAACAGTCCAGACCGACTCTCTTATCTTTGAAAGATCGTGTCGCAAGTGAAATCAGATGTCCGATATAGCGGTTTCTTCCTGCTGCATGATCCACAGTTCTTCCGATTTTTTCTTTTTCCGCAAGCGGAAGTTCCTCCAGTTCCCCATCGATGTATGCCTCAATCTGTGCTTCAACTTCTGCCTCTAACTTGTGTCCCATACCGTTGATCACTTTAATTCCATTGTCATAAAATGGATTGTGACTTGCCGAAATCATAATTCCACAATCAAAATCTTCCGTTCTCGCCACATAAGAGACACTTGGTGTCGTTGTCACATGAAGAAGATAGACATCCGCCCCGGATGCTGTCAGCCCTGCAACGAGCGCATACTCAAACATATAACTGCTACGTCTTGTATCCTTCCCGATCACAACCTTCGCCTTATGATCCTTTCCATAATACCATCCAAGAAATCTTCCGACTTTAAATGCATGTTCTACTGTCAGAACCTTATTTGCCTCACCACGAAATCCGTCTGTTCCAAAATATTTTCCCATGTTTCCTCTCCTTTATTGCAAGTTTGTTCTATCATCCGCTTTTTTTGTACAATCTGCTTTTTATTCTTTTACATTATATAGACTTTCTCACAAATATACAACCATTTTTTTCAATTCCCGCAAAAATATTTTTCTGACGACTCTTAAAATATTTTCCGGTTATCACGGAAAATTCACAAGAACAAGTCTATACAAATCACTGATTTTCATGTATGATAGAAGAGGTATAAACTTTCAATATCGTATATGAAAATATACACAAAAGAATTAAGGGGTGTTTTATAATGAAATGTAACAAATGTCATGAAGAAATGAAACTAAAAGAGATTGAGGTCGGAAAAGATTCCGCCGGCAATCCTGTCTATAACTTATATGCCTTTTGCTACCACTGCAAGACAAAGGTCAATATTGATAAATTAAAAAAAGCTGCCAAGGAGCGAAAAGAAACCGAACAACTTGCAGATGCAAAAAGGGAAGCAGCACAAAGAGAGGAAGCTTCCAGATCTGCTGCCACAAAAGATACTACGGCTCCAGTACATGTCTCAGCAAGAACTCAGGAGATCCCTTCCCAGAGTGCTATTTCCCGTGCGTCCTCATCAACTTCTTCCGACCGTCCGAAGAAAAAGTCCGCACCAAAATCTGAGAAAGCATCTTCTCCGAAGAAAAAATCTGATGTTTCCCGCTCCCGCCAGACTGAAAAGCCTGCAAAAAAGCGTTACCGTGAGGATGACTTTGATTTTGATGATGACGATTACGACTACATTCAACCGGATAAAGTAAAATCCACAGAGAAGCGTGTTGTTTCTAAAAAGAAAAAAGGCGGGTGCCTAAAGCCGTTTTTAATCTTCCTTTTAATTCTGGTACTTGCAGGTGGAGGCGCTTTTATTTACGGTACTTATGTCGGATATGATTTTTCCTTTATCAATGATCTCAAGGAAAAAATCTTGAACCACACAGACGGAACTGATGAGAAAGACAAAAAAGAGGATGGAAACAAATCTGATAACGGAACAACAGATCAGACAGCAAATCCAGAATCTGATAAAGATGGAGCAACTACAAACTCTGATCTCTCAGACGGAACTGACAATACAAATACTACTGACAGTACAGACGGATCTGCTTCAAACGACACAGACAACTCCGGTACAACAGAACCAGAGACTACCACAGACGACAGCGGAACTGCTGCACAGTAAGACAACTATAACAAAATACCTGAACAGCAATCTATCTATTTAGATCTGCCTGTTCAGGTATTTTTTGCTCTTTGTCAAGAGTTGGGTGAATTATTTTACTCTTTTATCTCTCTGCCTGTTCCGGTATCTTCATCCATACTTTTCGGATTCTCTTTTCTTTCACTTCCAAAATTTTAAAATGCACTCCATCTGCGTCCAGTTCGCATTGTCCGGAATCTTTTGGAATGTATCCCAGCTCTTCAATCAAATACCCGGAAAGTGTATCATAATTTTCTGTCTCCAGCTTCAGGTTTAATTTTTCATTCAGCTCTTCGATCAGAATCGAACCATCCAGTAAATATTCCTTCTCCCCGATTTTCTGAAGTTCTACAACTTCTTCCTCATGCTCATCGGTGATTTCTCCCATTACTTCCTCCACAAGGTCCTCCACCGTAAGAATTCCCGATACACCACCGTACTCATCGATCAATACTGCCATACGATTCTTCGTCTTCTGCATCTCACGAAAAAGCTCATCGGTGCTCTTTCCATCCGGCACAAAGAACGCTTCTTTCAAAAGAGCTCGGATGTCCACTTCCTCAAAGGACTTCTTTCTCGCTTCAATCATCACATCTTTTACTTGAAGAATCCCGATAATATTATCGATCTGTTCTTCATAGACAGGAATTCTTGAATGCCTTGTCTCGAGGATCTCATCCAGAATCTTCTCTAACGGCTCCTCGATGTCAATTGCAAATACTTCTCTTCGAGGCACCATCACATCTTTCGCTGTCTTATCATCAAAAGAAAAAATTGAGTTGATCATTTCCTTTTCGATCTCGTTAAACACACCATTCTCGCTTCCGGTCTCTAACATCTTTTTAATCTCTTCTTCTGAAACTGCTTCCTCGAGATTCTCAGTCTTCATTCCAATCAGATGTAAAAACCCATTCGTAGACAGTGATAACAACTTAATAAACGGTGATAAAATCTTTGAAATAATATAAATCGGCTGCACAACAAATAAACTGAATGCCTCCGCTTTCTGAAGCGCAATTCTCTTCGGCACCAATTCACCAAACACGAGGGTAAAATAAGATAAGATAATCGTAACGACTACAACAGCGATCGTATTGCTGTACGGAATCCCGAACTGTGCGATCCATCCGCCCAGCACCTGTGAAATACCAGTTGCCGCAGAAGCACTTGAGAAAAATCCCGCCAGTGTGATTGCCACCTGTATCGTTGATAGAAACTTTGTAGAGTCTTCAAACAATGTCTGAAGCAGAGCTGCTCTCTTACTTCCCTCATCTGCCAGAACCTTGATCCGATTCTTATTGACTGACACCACTGCCATCTCTGCTCCCGCAAAGAAAGCATTCACCAAAGTAAGAAATGCAAGAAATAATAGTTGAAATAAAATACTGTTCCCGTCAGGGTCGCCTGCGTCCATGATAAATAAAACCTCCTGTAATTGAAATAATCTAGCTCTGATTATATCTCTTTTCAGGAGGTTCTGCAACTAGAATTCTAGTTTTTTATTTAGATTTTATAGAAGTTTTACTTTTGGATTATTTCTTAGTGGTGGAACAGACGGATTCCAGTAAATGCCATCGTCATGTTGTATTTATTGCAAGTAGCGATCACATTGTCATCTCTCACAGATCCACCTGGCTGTGCAATGCATTTAACACCACTCTTATGCGCACGCTCAATATTATCCCCGAATGGGAAGAATGCATCTGAACCAAGGGCAACATCTGTCAGTTGGTCTAACCATGCACGCTTTTCTTCGCGGGTAAATACCGGTGGTTTTACTTTGAAGATATTCTGCCATGTTCCCTCTGCAAGCACATCCTCATACTCATCTCCGATGTAGAGATCGATGGAATTGTCTCGGTCTGCTCTTCCGATGCTGTCCACGAACTGAAGCCCGAGTACCTGCGGAGACTGACGTAACCACCAATTATCTGCCTTCTGACCTGCCAGACGGGTACAGTGGATTCTGGACTGCTGTCCTGCGCCTATTCCGATAGCCTGCCCACCTTTTGCATAGCATACAGAGTTTGACTGTGTATATTTCAGTGTGATCAGAGCAATTGCGAGATCGATCTTTGCCTGCTCTGGAAGTTCTTTATTTTCTGTCACAATATTGGAAAGTAATTCATCATTGATCACCAATTCATTTCTCCCCTGCTCAAATGTGATTCCGAATACTTCTTTGTGCTCAATCGGATCTGGCTCATAATTCGGATCAATTTCGATGATCGCATAATTTCCTTTTTTCTTCTGTTTTAAAAGTTCCAGTGCCTCCGGCTCATATCCCGGTGCGATCACACCATCAGACACTTCTCTCTTGATCAGCTTTGCAGTTGCAACATCACAGACATCTGACAGAGAGATAAAATCACCGAACGAAGACATTCTGTCTGCACCTCTTGCTCTTGCATAAGCACATGCTAACGGAGATAACTCTCCCATATCGTCTACCCAGTAAATCTTTGCCAGTGTGTCGTCCATTGGAAGTCCGACTGCTGCACCTGCCGGAGAAACATGTTTGAAAGAAGTTGCTGCCGGAAGTCCTGTCGCTCTCTTTAATTCTCTTACAAGCTGCCAGCCATTAAATGCATCCAGAAAGTTAATATATCCCGGTTTTCCACATAACACCTTAATCGGAAGTTCTCCCTCTTCCATATAAATTCTGGAAGGCTTCTGATTTGGATTACATCCATACTTTAATTCTAACTCTCTCATGATCTGATTCTCCTCATCTTATTTATTTTTATTTACAATCTTTGTCTCATAGTTTCCTGTCTCAATATCGATATAGCGTACAAACAGCGATACTTTATTTTCTTCATTCAAGCTATTCCAGAGCATCTCTGTAAACTGTTCCATATCGTCTGGGATTGAGATCAGTTTTGGTTCTCCTTCAAAACTTGGAAGTGGATTGCCATCACATTTGTAAGTATGGATAAAATGTCCCTCTCCGGCTACCGGATTCTGATATGCAAATGTATAGCGGTTGCATGCGTCCGGATTTCCGTTATTGCTCTTTAAAATAGACATCGCATAGTTGTATGTTCCATTTTCAATATGCATGATCCCTGAAATACGAGGTGTATAGTTTGGAGCATCCGGTTCAAATTCTCTGCTGCGAAGTGACTGCTCAAAAGTGAGCTGCTTGTCCATTCCCTCATAAATCGTGTCTGTCTGATCTCCGTTTGTCACGATCGTCTTATTGCCAAGTACCCGCACTGGCGCATAGATAATTAAACTTGGATCTGTTAATTTTGAAGGGTCAAATGCCTGTGTGCGAATCCCCTGTCCTTCTTCTACAAATACACGGTTTCTGCTGTTCTCGCTTCTTCCCATAATAAAATATGCAGTGACTGCCTTTTTCCCATCCGGTGTCTTTCCGATGATGATTCCTCTTCCCGGATATGCGTTTCCCTGCAATTCTTTTTCAATTGATAACATTTCCATGAATGATTCTCCTTTATCTCTGTTCATTGTTGACCGTTTTTTCCATTTTATTATAGACCACATGTCGGACTGTTGACCAGTATATTTTACTAATAAGTCTTAATAACGCCCGGTTATAGGTTCTGCTTTTTATTTACACAAATTCTCGGAAAAATTTTTATAGAACAAAAAAATAAGACCGCCGTGCTTCTTCGTGAGATGCTTCCGGCAGTCTATTCTTTTTAGCTCATTGTCGCACCATCTACTGACAGAACAACACCTGTGATATAACTTGCCATGTCACTTGCAAGAAATACAAATGCATTTGCGATATCTTCCGGTTCTCCGACACGGCGAAGTGGAATCGTATTGATCAAAGGCTGAATTACAGACTCTGGAAGTGCTGCTACCATATCTGTGCGGATCACACCCGGTGCCACTGCATTGACACGGATATTGTCCTTTCCAAGTTCTCTTGCCAGAGATTTTGTCATTCCGTTTACTGCAAATTTCGATGTCGGATATCCACATCCTGCTGGCTGTCCATAAATACTTACCATGGAACTTGTGTTCAAGATCACACCGCCTCCCTGCTCTTTCATGATGCATGCAGCTACCTGAGAGCAGTTAAACACTGCATTGACATTTAGATCCATAATCTTCTCAAATGCCGCCGGATCATAGTCATACAGCGGATCTCTTGCAGAAATTCCTGCATTATTCACAAGAACATCCAGAGATCCAAACTCTTCTTTCACTTTCTCAAACACTTCTTTCACTTCTTCGTGTTTAGTCAGATTCGGCCAATATCCCACAACCGGATACTCTGGGTTTTCCTCCTTCAGCGAAGCAAGTGCCTTCTGAACCGTCTCCTCTCTAGATCCAAGCATTGCAACCTTTGCTCCATTTTCTAAAAATTTCTTTACAGTCGCATATCCGATTCCTCTTGTTCCCCCTGTAATGACTGCAACTTTTCCTTGTAACATACCAGTTTCCTCCATCTTCTCTTCAAAATTTCATGCCAGTTTTTGTGTACTTTCTATTTGGAACTGCACACCTTTCTGTACATTAACTGTTCTTATTTTAGCACTTATTTTCTAACAATACAATCTATATTTTAAAATTTCCTTTTAATTTCTGAATAGTTTTTTAATTAACAAACACTTCCCTATACCCAGTATAAAATAATTCCTGCCACAACAGCGACTCCATAAAGCACTCCCATCATCTTTATATTTTCCTTCCGATTCCGATTTACTCTCCACAGTACAACCAGTCCGACTCCTGCGCTCGTACAAAGTCCTGCCACTGCCGCCGCAAAGCTGATTACGCCTTTGATATACAACTCAGTCAGAAGGACGGATGCAGCACAATTCGGAACAAACCCGATCAAAGCCGTCAAAATTGGCTGAAACACCGAACCACTCCAGAAAAGGCTTTCCACCTTTCCGATTCCCGCCACTTCCAGAACCAGATTCAGGCAGGCAGAGAAGAGGAAAATATATATAAACAGTTTCAAAGTATGATTCCATGCCGGCAGGATTACCCCATGAGAATGCCCACAACCACAAGATTCTTTCTCACACAGATCATGAATTTCCTTTTTCTCAGAAAAAAGTTTCGGAAAGCAAAAATCTATCAGATATCCCGCAAGCACTGCGATCACGACTTTTACGAATAATAATTTCCCTACAACACCGGCACTTTCCGGCTGACCCATGATCATCAGAATTGCCTCATCCGAGGTCGACAGAAAAACGGCAAGCAATGTTCCTGCAGAAATCATTCCCCCGGAAAACAAATTTGCTGCAAGCACGGAAAATCCACACTGCGGGACACATCCAAGTACCGCTCCCAGAAGAGGCCCTGCGCCTCTGATACCAGTCAGTACCCGCTGGCTAAAATTCCCCGCATGCCTTTCCATCGCCTCCAGCAGGCAAAATGCCGCAAATAAAAACGGAAGCATCCTTACACTGTCTATCGCTGCATCCATCAGCACGTCTATGAATAAGTTCATTTCGATTCTCCTCCCATTCTTCTGATACCAGACCAAAAATCTGGTATGAACCTATTTTGAAAATCCTTCTCAACTTGTATCTTTCTGATTATAACACGTTTTTTTATCTATTGACAATTAAAGTTTTTCGCCCTACACTATAAGTAGTTCACTTTGTAAACTATTTTTGATTGTTTGTAATCGATACTGATATATTTTGTACCGACTTATAGAAATGGAGAACTGTGATGGATTACGACTGGATTGAAATGATGAACTACATGCAGAACCTGCGTCAGTTTTGCAGTAGAAATGTACGGCGCACCGAAAAAGGGAGTATCTCAACTTCCCAGGAACTTGATCTTCTGTCCCGCATCTCCCTGTCTGATGTGCCACTGACACCTCATGAACTATGCGGTTGTATGGGACTTGGCAAATCTGCAGTCAGCCGTCTGATCGAACATTTGGTAAAAAAAGAACTACTTACAAAAGAGCCAAGCCTGACAGATAGGAGAAGTTATCACCTCTCGATCACAGAAAGAGGGCAAAAAGCATTGGAGGAGACTTACAACTATTACCTCTCACCGATTTACACAATGCGGCGCAGACTAGGAGAGGCACAATTTTTGAAACTGATGGAACTGATTCACGAAACAAACGATGTCCTGCAAGACATCGAACACTAGGAGGGATTTCTATTGACTTTTTATCAAGAACTACAACTAAATCAAGCCGGTTCAAAAGCACTGATCCGAAATATCAAAGATCCAAAAGAAAAGTGGAAACACATTTGTATCTACCTGTTTAAGATTTTACTGACAGTAGCATTCTGTGTTGTATTTGTCACAATCTATACAAAAGTATTCGGAGAAGAAAACAGTATCGTAGGCGTCGTTGTTCTACTCGCCGTGATGGTCTTCCGCAATGCAGACCTCGGCATCAAGAACTCTCACGGAGTTCTACTACTTGCTATCATTTACGGAATCCTTGCATTTGGACCAAGAATCTCGAACATGGTCGGACCATTCCCGGCATTTTTGATCAATGTAGTCTGCATCGGCGCCCTGATGTCTCTTGGCTGTCACAATGTAATTATGTCCAATCATTCTACATTCGTCCTCGGCTACCTGCTCCTTCAGGGATATGATACTACCGGAAACTCTTACCTTTTACGTCTTGCCGGACTTTCTGTCGGAGCTTTGGCAACCTGCTTTATCCTCTGGAGAAACCACCGGAAAGTCCATTACAAACGTACGATCCGACATATTTTCCAGGAATTTGACATTCACTCTATGCGTACACGGTGGCAGATCCGCCTGACACTTGGTGTTTCTACCGCAATGCTGTTCGCGTCTCTGATCCATCTTCCGAGAGTGATGTGGGTCGGGATCGCAACGATGTCCGTTCTGCTTCCATTTAAAAAGGATCTGATCGAGCGTGTCAAATACCGTGCACCCGGAAATATTCTCGGAGGGCTCTGTTTCCTCTGCCTCTACTATTTGCTTCCTGAAAGCTGTTATGGCTATATCGGTATGATCGGTGGAATCGGAGTCGGACTCTCTGCAACTTATGGATGGCAGGCAGTATTTAACTCTTTCGGAGCGCTGTCAATCGCCATGAGTTCCTTCGGAGTTGCAGGAGCAATCATCCTCCGTGTGCTCACAAACGCATTCGGTTCTGTGTACGGACTGCTCTTCCACAATATTTTTGAAAGCGGATACAACTGGATCAGCGAAAAAGTTTTTGCAAAAAAAATTGTTTCGGAGAATTAATAATTTTCGAGCTGTATAATTATCACTGGTATTTTGATTTAGTAGCATAATTCATTATAGAAAAAATCGCCCGGGCCATGAGGTCTGAGCGATTTTTCTATTAGGGGAGTTTTTTACAGTCCCTATCTTTTTATCAAAATCAGTGTGCAAAAGAATTAAAAAATTTCTATTTTATCTTGTCGTCCATGCTCCTTTAGTAAAATCTGGAATCATTACCGGCCTGCCACCTGCAAGAATAGACTCTTCAGAAAGTGCTGTGATACACATCCATGCAGCAGTGTCATAAACATCGATTGGACACGAAGTTTCATTCAAAATACTATCAAAAAATTCCCGGAACACTAACCAGTCCATTCCATCGTGGGAACCACGCACTCCTTCTTCTTTATATTGTTTCCACATCGGATGTTCATACTCTTTGCTGTACTCTTCTGCATTTCCCCACTGTTCTTTCCATTTGAAATCATATGCTTCATGTTGTTTATCGAGAAATACCGAATCCGTCACTTCTTCATACATTCCCTTTGTCCCACGCACAGTAAAATCCCGGCTGTAATATCTCGGAAGTGTTGTATCCAGCGTCAATGTGATTGTCTCTCCTCCAGCACAACGAATCACAGTTGTAACAACATCTCCCTGAGCAAATGCTGCGTGAGCAAGTTCGTGTTCTTCTCCCATACGATCTGTAATATATTCGTGGAGCCCTGCTGCCTTTGAGGATGTAGAAGTCAGTGAAACCATTCTATTTCCATGGTTAATATGAAGTAACTGTGCAATCGGCCCCAACTCATGTGTCGGGTAGTTCTCACAGTTCCGGTTCAAATAATTTCTCAAACGATAATGACGATACTTCTCTCCACCACTCACTTCATCTCGAAGGTCATGATGATATCCACCTTTACAATGTACCACTGTTCCCAATACCCCAAGTTCTGCCATATGCATCGCCATCATTTCCCGGCGTCCATAACAGCAATTTTCTAGCATCATAATAGGTGTCTTTGTCTCCTCATAAGTCCGCACAAGTTCCCAGCACTGTTCCACTGTATATGCTCCTCCGACTTCCATACCGACTGCCTTTCCTGCACGCATTGCTTCGATTGCAATGGCAATATGATCTTCCCATGCACAGGTAATGATCACTGTATCGACTTCCGGATCTGCAATGACTTCATGATAATCTAATATGACTGTCGGTCTTTTTCCCTGCACCTCTTCGACCTGATCTGCTGCCTTTTCTGCGCGATCTTCATAACTGTCACAAACAGACTTAATATCCGCCTTTCCAAGCGGAAGAATGATGTCCCGCAAAAGTAACGTTCCTCTCGCCCCAAACCCAATCATTCCTACATTTAATTTTTCTCGATTCATTCTGTCAGTTCTCCTTCTATCCTTCTTACTTTTCCTCAAATTTCAATACACCATCCAGGTAAAATCGTTCCCCCTCCATTGGAGGAAATGTATCTGTCTGGAAAATCTTATTTCCACTCATGTAAATTTCTTCAATATTCTGCGCCCATAAAATACGGTCATCAAAACAATAAAATTCATTGTCTCGCAGTTCTAAATATTTATGATAACGTTGTCCTTGCACATATTTCTTTGCACTTGGTGATACCTGAATTGGTGCGTTTCCCCAATCAGGTACATATGCACAGTCGATAAACTGATTCTGTTCCACAACGATATGTCTTGTGGCTCCAGACTCAAACCAATAATTGGAATCTCCCTCAATCAAGATCGCCGAGCCCGCAGTCTTAAATACATTCTTTCTCACAAGAACATCCCCCGCACTCGTCAGAAGCAGTCCTCTTGCACGATTGTTCTGAAATGTACACCCTTCCACAAGCACATCCGGTACATAATCTGTATTTTCTACTACAAAGCTTTCCTTCCACTCCGTTACCGGACGATCAAACTTCATATACTGATAATCTCCATTAAGCATCTGATGCTCTTCCAGTCTGACAGTCTCAATTTCCAGCATTGTCTCATTATCAATAATCCGGAACTGTTCCCCTTTCTTCCCAAGTGGAACTCCTTTCTGCATCCCTTCCACAAGTTCGACCATTACTTCTCTCTCACTGATAATCTTGTGGATCCTTCCGTAGATCCCATGGACGTTCAGCGGATCATCCAGCTGATTTTCCAGCAGGCAGTCCTGAATCTGTATCTTCCCTCTGCAATAGATCAGGTGGAATCCATCTGCAGTCGCTGTAAAAATTCGCTTCTTTTCCGGGTGTCTGCGTACATCAAATCTGCGCATCGTAAGGTTTTCCGAAAACTGTGCAATCACTGCCATCCCGACACAATGGTACAGTACGATATCCTGCAGCACGATATCTTTACTGTACGTCACATAAAATGCCGGATGTGTCCTTGCATGATGACGAAAGATTAGATTATTTCCCACCTGTGACGTCTTTAAAAATTCCTTATCTCCGAGCAACCTAATTTCCACAACTCCCGGTTCCAGCTCATCAAACACTGCACCGTAAGACCATGGATATGGACGGTTGAACCCGATATCGTGTCCCTGACAGACTGGCGCATGCCTCTTTCCATCCATCTCCAAACATCCATATGTCATTTCATTGAAAAAATTTTCGCCGCGAAAATATAATCTTCCATTAAAAATCTCATATGGATACTCGGTTGGATCAATCTCCACGACCATCCGCTGCGGTTCCAGCTCCCGAATCTTTCCTTCTGAATATCCCGGTCGCACGTAGTCAATCTTGACTCCTTCGATTGTTATATCCTCACATGCATGAAGGTAAAACGGAATCACATCCGTGTGAAATAAAAACTGTGTCTCTTCTCCCCGGATCACGAGATGTTGAAATCCCGTCAGATCAAATGCAATCCGCTTGATTGTATCTTCATCGTGATTGGAGATATAAAGAAGCTTCTCCACCGCATAGTCTGGATAAAAATGGTACGTTCCCGGCCCAAATATGATCTGAATTCCCTCCTCTTCTCTGAGTTGATCCAGCATCTGCCTTAACTTCCATGTATTTTCCCGGCAGTCTTCCGGGAAAATACCATAAGTGCTTACCTCTATCTGTTTCATAACCTTGCTCCTTTGTGACCGCTTTTTCTGTTCTTTTATCGATTTATCCCTTCACACTTCCCATGACAAGTCCTTTTGTGAAATACTTCTGTAAAAACGGATAAATCATCATCACCGGAAGTGCTCCAAGGAATAGTTGTGCAGCCCGTCCAGTTCTTGCATTCATTTGCACAAGAAGTCTCTGAATATCCCCTGCTCCTTGTTGCTGTAAAATCTGCTCAAAATTCTGAAGCAGTGATTGCAGGTAAGTCTGAAGTGGATAATTATCTGGATTATTCATATAAATCATTCCACTGAACCAGTCATTCCAATGTGAAACGATACAAAAAAGTCCTACCGTTGCAAGTGCTGGTTTTAAAACTGGAAGAAGAATCCTTACCAGTATCTGAAATGGTGTCGCCCCATCTATCACTGCTGCCTCCTCAATCTCCTCCGGGATTCCCCGCATAAAATTCATGAGGATTACCATATTGTAGACTGGAAGTGCCCCCGGCAAAATCAAAGACCATATCGTATCTTTTAATCCTAGCTTTGTGACAACAAGATACGTTGGAATCATTCCTCCACTGATTAACATTGTAATCACAAAAAATGTCATATAAATATTTCGTCCGGCAACTTTTTTGCTGGATTTTGACAATGGATATGCTGTAAGAACCATCAAGATTAAGTTTAGCCCCACACCAAGAACTACTCTCTCCACCGAAATCAAAAGTGCCCTCAGAAATTTCCCTCCTCTTAGTGCAAACTCATAAGCTGATGTCGTAAAATCTACCGGAAGCAATCCGACTTTTCCTGCATTTACTGCCGCACTTCCACTAAAAGATACTGCAAGAAGATGTATAAACGGAAGTAGGCAGGTCGCGGAGACCAGAATTAAAAATGTTATATTTACGGCATTGAAAATCCTATTTGCCCTTGTCTTGTATTGTTTCATAAATTTATTTCCCCCTGTTTAGAAAATTCTGTATCCCGCCAGCTTATCTGCTAAAATATAAGACAGTCCTACCATGATGCATGAGACAACTGACTTAAATAATCCGATGGCTGCTCCAACGGAATACTGCGCCTGCTGTATACCAAGCCGATATACATATGTATCAATAATATCTCCGGTCTCATAGACAATCGGGGAATATAAGTTGAAAATCTGGTCAAATCCGGCATTTAACACACTTCCCAACGCGAGTACTGTCATCAGGATAATCGTCGGCATCAAAAGCGGAATCGTAATGTAACGGATCTGCTGCCATCTTGTAGCTCCATCAAGAAGTGCTGACTCATACAGTCCTGGATCAATGCTCGTAAGCGCTGCAAGATAAACAACCGTTCCAAATCCAAAACCTTTCCAGATGTCGCTAATGATCATTGTCCACGGAAACACCTTAGGACTTCCCAAGAAATTTATCACTGGAAATCCAATTGCTGTCAACAATTCATTGAATGCACCATTTTTGGCCAATAAGTCCATCATCACGCCTGCCATGATTACCCATGACAAAAAGTTTGGAATATAAATTAACGTCTGAAAAATTCTTTTCAGTTTGTTCGATATCAACTCATTTAACAACAGCGCAAAAACTACTGGAACAACAATCCCTCCGATTAATTTAAAAAATGCAATATAAAATGTATTCCAGATCGTTCTTAAAAATGCAGGCTGACTAAACAGATATTGAAAATTTTTCAATCCAACCCACGGAGATGAAAATCCCATTCCCGGATTATAATCCTGAAAAGCAATAATCACACCATACAATGGAATATAGCTGAAGATCAACACAAGGAGCACCCCTGGCAAAAGCATCAAATGGTATTGCCACTGTTTCTTAAATTTTGCTAACATATTCTATTCTCCTTTATCCTTAAAAGAAAAATATCCTCCTTAGCAGACTGCCGCATCCGGAGGACATTCTTTCTTGTTTACTCTTTATTATTTACACAATTCGTTTACTTCTTTTGTCGCAGCTTCTCCGCCGGCTGCTTTCCAATTTTCTACCAATGTGTCAAAATATTCGACCGGCTTTTCTCCTACAATGATCTTTGTAAACCCTTCTTTTAAGATATCATCTAATGTACTTCCAGAACTTAATAATGTTTCTACCTGTTGTCCCCAGTAAGCATCTTTTACAATCTCATTATTGTCGATCATTTCTTTTGAAATCCGGTATGCTGATTTCGGACTTCCCTGCTGCATCCAGTCTCCGACCGCTTCCGGTGTCTTTTTCTCAAGCCATTCTACACAGTGTTCATATTTTACAGCATCTTTTCCAAGTTCAGAAGAATCCACATCTTCACCATTCTGATATTTTTCCAAATAGCTTGTTACATTCTCAAACTGATTATAATCGGTCATCGGGTTAATGACACGCAACGCATATGGGATATTTGTATAAGCATGGTTAAAGAGACTGTCAATAAATTTGGTATCTTCTTTGCCTTGTGCATCATCCATCATATATGCATAGAAATTCAACAGCTTGACTGCTGCCTCCGGATTCTTACATGTCTTGCTGACAACAACATATCCGATATTGGAATATTTTACATTTGCTTTTACCTCTTCTCCATTTGCAGACGGAATCTTATAAGCATCAAAGCATGCCTGGTCACCAAGATTTGAAATAATGTCTGGTCCCGGTTGATAGCCAAACCACTGTGCAAACGGACAGATTCCTACTTCACCATTAATGATTCCCTGGAACATTTTTTCCATATCAGTTGTCGCAAACTCTGGATTGATCAGACCTTCTTTATACCACTCCGTATATTTTGCAAGTACCTCTTTCATCTGTGGCTGTACAGATCCATACTCCAGGTTTCCATCTTCTCCTTCTACCCAGATTCCTGGATGCGCTCCCCATGCAACAGCAAGATTGTTCATACATTCCAGATCCTGATCCTCTGTAATTGCATAAGTACCATGGGTTTCTTGGAAAGTCCTCGCAAGTTTTTCAAACTCATCCATTGTTTTGATTTCTTGAAGTCCTGCCTCTTCTGCCCAGTCCTGACGAACCCAAATCTGTGTTGGCTGATCAATAATTCCATATGTCAGCTGCGGGATACCATATAATTTTCCATCTCGCTTACCGGTCTCAAAAGTATCTGTTTCCATTTCCATATATTTTTTTAGATTATCTGAAGCATATGTATCAAAGATTTCTCCCAGATCCCAGATTAAGTCTGCATCGATCAGCTGTTGAAGTTGCTGACTAGATACACTAAATACATCTGGAAGATTTCCATCTGCAATCGTAAGATTTAACTTCGTCTTATAATCATTGCTCACCCAGTCATTAACGACTTTGATATTTAACCGCTCCTCATAAGCACGGTACCATGGATTATCACCGTAGTCGTCACCCTCCTGCCACTGGATTCCGGCATTTTCCGGTAGCACAGTTGAGATTGTCACCGTTTCGCTATATTTATCCAATGCTCCCTTTGGTGCTTCTACATGTTTTTGTTCTGTCTTTTTCTTCTCCCCTCCGGATTCTGTCCCTTTGCTCATACACCCGGTCATTCCAAATACAAGCGTACTTGCAAGCAGTACTGATAACACTTTCTTTCTTTTCATTTTCTCCATCCCTTTCTCTTCTCACCGAAGATTTTTATTCTCTGTATTTGTTTCTGTCCTTATTTTATTGGATTCCCATCCAAAAACATATAAAATATTTTTACATTTGTGTAGTTTCTTGCACTATTTCTGCTAAGATAACAAAATTTTATACAAATCACAAAATATTATAACTCTCTCACTTTGTATTCCATTTCTCCTTATGCTATACTAAATCATACGAAAACAGTATGAATTTTAGTGTAAATATATCGCTCTATACCTTATCAGAAAAAGTCTGCCCTCGGCAGGCATGTATTACAAAATGCTCGGAAAAATACAAAAAATATAGAAAGGAATTTGTAAAAGTCAACCATGTCTGGAAAAATATATTTAAAAACTCTTCTACACCCAAATGCTTTTCATGAAAGAAATTTACTATTAAAAAAAGTAATCCTTCTTTTTCTAGCTGTTCTCCTGCCTCTCATGACTGTCAGCCTAATCTATCTAAACCACAATAATTTGAAACAGAGGCAGCAGACTCTAGATGCTATCCAGTCTAATAATGATTCTTATATTGCCCGCCTAGATGAAAATCTACAGCAGATCTACACTGCCAATCTTCATATTATTGAGCAGAATTTTCTCCGGGATCTTGCTGTCATCTACCCTTATCTTTCCACCTATGATAAAAGTGTCCGTGTCAACTTGCTCCGTGAGCAGCTGTCAAGCCTCTGCGCCTCCTCTCCACTTTTGGAGTCTGCTCATGCCTATCTCTTCAATTATAATCTAATGTACAATTCCGACAATTACCCCATCGGAAGTTATTGTACACTCAACGAAGAAGAAACTCGCTTTTACCAGGAGTTGTCAAAGACACACGGATTAGTAGAATATTATGAATCTCCACTAGAGAAAAGGAAAACACTGTCTGTATTTATGGCTCCATTTTCATCAAGCCCTGCCTTTGCCGTCAATTTCATTCTATCCGAAAATGCACTGAAATCCTATCTGGAATCAAATAGCTCTTATTCTGATGAATTTTATCTATTTGAAATAGAAAATGGATTTTCCCTTTCAAACCTTCCTTCTGATCTTCGCAAAGAAGCATCGAACTTCCTTAAGCAGAATTCACATACATCTGCTCCTTCCTATCAAAAAGTGGAACTACATGGAAAATTTTACACTGCATTTCTCAGCCAGATGGAATCCTCGAGCGGTATCTATGTACGGCTGATTTCAGACACCTCGCTCCTTCCATCGATCCGCTACAGTTATGGTCTGCTCTTTTTGTTCTTCTTTCTCATCATCTGTGCCAGCATCCTGTTTTTCATTGGAATTTATCACATGGTACATAAGCCTCTAAGCAAACTGACAGATGCTTTTGATGAAGTCGAACACGGTAATTTCCAAGTACAGATCATACAGACTGGAAATGATGATTTTGCCTATTTGTACCATGCCTTTAACAACATGGCACTCAAATTAAGTCGCTTAATTGAGCAGGATTATAATCAGAAACTTTTATTGCAAAAAGCAGAAATGAAACAACTTCAAGCACAGATCAACCCTCACTTTCTGTACAATAGCTTCTTTATGCTTCAACGTATGATCCGCTTTGAACCAGAAGAAGCTTCCATGGTTGCAAATGCCCTTGCTTCCTGCTTCCGCTATATTACAAAAAATAGTATGGATCATGTGACACTTGCAGAAGAATATGCACACATGAAAAATTATGTTTATATCCAGGGGCTTCGCTTTGCTGGCCGTATTCAGATTGAACTGGAAGAATTGCCTGACTGCTTTTCATCATTGTCCGTTCCTAAACTAATCCTTCAGCCAATCCTTGAAAATGCATTTCAGTACGGATTAAAAAATAAAATCTGCGATGGATTGATCCGTGTACGTTTTCTTTCCAAAGAACATTCTCTGCTCATGATCATCGAAGATAACGGAGAAGAACTCTCAGACGAACTACTTACCACACTTCAGAAAAAACTTCAGGATAGCGCTCATTCTTCCGCCGGAGTAGAAATGTCAGGAATCCTGAATATCCAGAGACGTCTGCACATTTTCTCGAATGACCGGGATACTTTGGAAATTTCGCGTTCTCTACTTGGAGGGCTTTGCGCTACAATTATGCTCCATATGGAATCAGATGATTATTCCGGCTCCTTTCGCAATAATAATACATAAATCAGATGACTTCTGTGAAATGTAGGAATTTTTTATGGAAATATAACACTAAATAAGGGGGATATTATGAACTTGCTAATTGTTGATGATGAACGTTATATTGTAAACTATCTGTTTGCTCTGATCGAAGAACATATAGAAATAGATTTGAATATTCAGAAAGCCTATTCTGGATCAGAAGCGCTGGAAATCCTTTCGATTTCTAAAATTGATCTGATGCTGCTTGATATCCACATGCCTGGATACAGTGGGCTAGAACTTGCCGGGAAAGTCAGCGCAAGCTGGCCAAGATGTCATATTATCTTTCTGACTGCTTATGACAACTTTGAATATATTTATCAGGCAAACCGACTCTCTCATACTTCTTATCTGCTGAAGACTGAGTCAGATGAAACGATTTTGGCTGAAGTGCGTTGTGCCATTGAAAAAATCATAAAAGAATCCCAGACCGATCTCCTACTTGACAGCTCTCAGAGCAAAGATCGTCTTCTGACACATCTTATGCAACAGAATCTTCTTAGGGAAATACTGACCGGACATGATTCCCATCAGATTTGTCGGGATCTTACTCTCGCGGGACCTGACTTCTGTCTCGATTTCTCTCAACCGGTATACCTTGCTTACATGGTCGTACATCTCCGTTCCATTGACGAATATGCAAAAAATATGTCCACCTTTGTCCTGGAATACCTCACTTTGGCAGAAGAACTTCTGAAACATTCTTTTAGCTATACGATGTTGAATCTGAATCATGGAAATATGCTTTGGTTCTTTCAGCCATCAAAAGATTTTAGTAAATCCATTCCAAATGAACTTACATTTCTGAAAAGCTGTCTGGAAGATCTAATGAATTACAGTATGAATTCCCTGCACCGGAATGTGAATCTGATTCTTTATCCACAACCGGTTTCTCTGGATGCTACTGCCAATACTTACTATCGCCTTCTTCAGCAGCTGGAAATCCAGAATACCGGAAACATTTGGACAGTCTCTTCTGTTTCTCTCTTTGAGACAAAAACGGACTCAGAAACTTCTGTCACTTTCAAAAATTCTGACAGAAATGCCGCCTCACAGAAATTGCAGGAGTTATCCTTTTACCTTTATCAGAATACCTGGTCCGAATATCTTCTCACCCTCCACTCCCTGCGGGATCTCTGTAAAAAGCAAAAAAGTATCCATGCGTTGGAAGCAATTGAAATCTATCTCGGTATCTCTGCAACATTGATTTCCTACATTACTCTCTACCATCTGCAGGAAAAACTTGCTCCGCGGACTGCAATCTACCCGCTTTATCACTTAAATGACTTTACAAGCTGGGAAGAAGCTTTCGGTTACTTAGAAAATTTTTCTACACAATTATTTGAAGTACTATCACTAAAAGCCACCGATAAAAATGAAACGGTCATTTTAAAAATCAAAACCTATATTAAAGAACACTTAAACGAAACTATTTCCTTATCAACCTTATCCTCAATTGTAAATTATAACGAGACCTATATTTCCCGCCTGTTCCGACAGATTACCGGGATAAAATTATCGGAATACATTTATCAAGAGCGACTGGCAAAAGCAAAATATCTTCTTGCAACAAGCAATGATCCAATCCAGACAATCGCTTCCGCGACCGGTTTCGACAGCCAGCAGTACTTCTCCCTCTGCTTTAAAAAAGCAACCGGAATTTCTCCGAGTGAATATCAAAGAATGTATAAAAATTGATTATATTTTCTTCAAACTAAAACTGCCAGACCTTTATGAACAGCGAAAACCCGCTAACCACAAGGGCTAACGGGCTTCGTTGTTTTATA